>JAEEGF011637532.1_pt1 | contig 13082 bp, 9 predicted proteins | sample 9134171 | NCBI WGS metagenome assembly JAEEGF01 (sample SAMN16246542, study PRJNA631951) | gut metagenome | biome: gut microbiome; feature: rumen; material: AP-attached | host: Bos | place: Iran: Karaj | collected 2018-10
GATGTGGTCCTGTTATAGACCGATACGGTGAAGCCCTTGCTCTCCATATTCATTACAAGGTTTTCACCCATAACTGCAAGTCCGATAAGACCTATATCCGATTTTTTCATAATGTTTCTCCTTTATCTGTCCGCGGTCCATAAGCCGAGCGCGGGATTGCTTATATAGAATATTTCCTCGCCGTCAACGGTATGATAGCCGTCGGTCAGCTTTTCGGGATCGTATTTCCTGATAATTTCATCGTATGGTATATATCCGAAACCGGCTCCGCGCACCTCGTCGCCCGTGAGCTTTTCGGTGCAGTAGGTGATTGAGAATCTGCCGTCGGACGAGCCGTGAATCAGATGTGCGGCTACCGAGAGATTCGCTTTGAGATCGTCATTCGCGGAAGTGAGTTCAAGAATCTTTTCCCTGCCGACATAGCCGTATTTGCGGATGAGGCGGTCGTTTTCGGCATCCTCGCCGAATTTAGCGACCCCCGGAGCGAGTATTATAAGCTCGCCGCCGTCGGCTATCGCCATCCTCGTCCTGTAAACCGCCTTGTTGCCGAGCCAGGTGCTCTTGAATTCCCTGGGATCGAGATAGACCACGACTTTTTTGAAGGGCTTATCAACGTGAACGAGGTTGAGCTTCTGACTGAGCTCCACCGCCTGCTCGAATATCACGCGCTTATTGCCGATATACAGGCCGTGAATCAGCGTCTCATCGCCCTTGTTGGTCGTGACAGTCAGCACGAACATCAGCGGCACGTCTTTGAGGAAATTCTCCTGCGCATAGTCAAAGACCTTGCGAACGGGCGAGAAATCCTTGCCCATTATTCTCTCCATGCCGTAGAAAGCGCCGAGCATGTGAGAGGAATTTATCATGCTGCTGCCGCCGCAGCCGACGAAGATATTCTTGGAGTAATTCGCCATACCGACCACTTCGTGGGGCACGACCTGACCTATCGAAATGATTAAATCATAGGATTTATCGACTATCAGTTTATTGACCTCAACATCGATTTTATCACTGACGAGCCCCTCCGACACCTCGCTGACGAATTTGCCGGGAACCTCGCCGATTTTGACTATATCCCTGCGCCAGTTGTGAACTATGATTTTTTCAAACGGTACTCCCTCGCCGAAAAACGCTCTGCACTCCTCTTCGGTCATCGGCTCGTGAGTGCCGAGAGCGGGCATAATGTCAACCTCGCAGGAATCCTTCAGAAGGTCATAATAAATCGCGGTAATCTTTCCCGCGCCCGAGTAAAGGCGGGTATAATCGGGAGGTAAAAGCAGCACCTTCTTCAGATTTCTGCCCCTGAGAGACTCCGCGAGCGAAGCGCGCAGCTCATCGTCCGATATGCAGCGAACCGTATTATCAGGCATTCAATCACTCCTTCACATATCTGTCCGCAAAATTATTCAGTTTATAATATCATAAAAGAGTATAACGGGCAAGTGGTATTATAGATAAAAATTAACATTTATTTTATTGAAAAAGCAACATAAATATGGTAGTATTATTCCGTAAACGAAAGTGAGGTGAATCCGTATGGATATGATTGTCAATTTAATAAAAGCGGTATTTGCCGCGCTGATGTCCGTTATCATGACCTTAAGCGGATTCCTCGGATCTCTGCCCGGCAAAGAAAAAAGCTCTCCCGAAATACCGGAGATGGCTCCCGGAACTATCACTGCGGAGGATGCCGGTGAAACCGATTACGCTCCTCCGGTTCTGATAAGCGAGGATTATCCAGAAATAAATTACGAGGGAGCACAGTCCGCGGTTACGGAAAATTTCTCACAGAGCTTCGATTCTTTTTCAAGAGATCTTCCCGCTGGCTATACTGCGGCGGAAAACAAGATTTACAAGGCAGTCGGATATATATATGAAGACGCAGAAACAATCCGCACGAGAATTCCCGGAGGCGGCGTATCAATCACAGGAGCAAAAAACGCGCTGAACAAGCTCGGCGCCGACGGATATATCCAGGCACAGAACCAGAAATATAAACGTCTTCGCGAGAATCTGTACGTTCAGGGAGCGGCCGCGGGCGGAGAATTCACTTACGTTATCGCCGAGGGCACAAATATCAAGGGCTCCTATGAGGGAAGCACCTACAGCAGCAGCGTTCTCTCAAAGCATTCATCCGACGGCTCGCTCGTGAAAGCGGTCGAAATCTCCAATTATTCAAATGAACTTCACTTCACCGGCATTGCCGCTTCGGCTGATTCGGGCGTTGTGCTCTGCGGTTATTCCCCGATTTCCGAAACCGCAGGCTCAAACTACGCTTTCATCGAGAAATACGATTCCGATTTCAATAAAGTGTGGACAAAGAGGATTTACGGCGAGGGCAGCGACTATATCAACTGCATCGCCTCCACTCCGGACGGCGGTTTCGTTGCCGGCGGTTATACCAACTCGACCACCCACGATTTTGACGGCATCCCCGATTACGGATACTTCTGCGCAGTGCTGATGAAATTCAATGCCGACGGCGACAGAGTCTGGTGCAGATATCTCGGAGGCAGCGGCGTTTCAAGCGTTGTGGATATTGACACCGATTCATCGGGAAATATATTTGCAGATATATCCTCCTCCTGCGCCGACGGAGATTTTGCCGGCTTCAGCGGAAAATTCGCCAACAATGTCGATAACATCATAATAAAATATGACGGTAACGGCCTGATGAAATGGAAATGCGTGCTCTCGACCAACAGCCGCGATTACTTTGACTGCGTCGCAGCCGACGGAAACGGCGGATGCCTGGCAGGCGGCAATTTCAGCCATAATTCTTCAGGTATGGTCGTGCAGTCCGGCACTCTGAGCGGGCTGTTTATCAGCGGAGGAAGCGATATTGTCATCGCTTCAATCGGAAGCTACGGAAACCTCACCAAGGCAAGACTTCTCAAGGGCACTTCAAGTGACTATCTCCGCGATATCGCGAAGCTCAGCGGCGGCTGGCTTCTCACCGGCTATTCCGAATCGGAAGACGGCGAATTCACCTACCCCGAAGGGCTTTCCAATCAGGGCGATTACGACGCCTTTGCCGAAGTGATTGATTCTTCCCTCGCAAAAGCGGAAATGATAAATTTCGGCGGTGAGCAACGCGATGTGGCGACCGCCGCGCTGGCAAACGGCAATTCCTTCACGGTCTTCGGCGACATCGACACAGCCACCGGCGGAAGCATCACAAGCGAATACTTTATCAAAGGTTATACCTATAACGGATAAACACGGATAATTAAATCTGATAAAAAGAGAGCAGTCCCAATGGGCTGCTCTTTTTGCTGTCTGTTTTTCAGTTGTTCTCTGCCGGTGCCGATATTGACGGCGTCTGTGAAGCGGGCACGGTGGTTGTATATGCCGTGGTGGATTCGGGCTGAGCCGAAGTGGTTGAATAGGGATTGGTATAGCTTCTTCTCGAGGAGAATTCCTCGGTCACCTGCTGCGTAAAGACCTTGAGGGTGACGGGAGTTCCCATATCATATTCCTGATTCTCGGTCAGCGACATCTCGATAACCTCTTCATCGGAATACCAGCCGCTCTGCGTAACATCCATTCTTTCGACCACGAAACCGAGACTTGTGAGCTGGTCGTATGCTTCATCATATTTCTTGCCGACCACATTCGGGAGAACTATCATTTCGGCCCCCTTGCTGACGGTCAGGACTATCGATGAGCCCTTGGGAACCATCGTATCGGGCGGAACGGACTGCGAAATTATCGTTCCCTTCGGAAGCTCCGCGTTGAACACTTCATTCGCGGTTATCTTGAAATTCTTATTGAATACGGGATTCGCCTGAACACTGTCGTAATTCGAAACCGAGAAATCGGGTACCTTGACCTGCTCGACCTGAGTCTGCTCTTCGGTTGTGGTCTGGCCCGGATTCCTGAGGTTGATTTTTCCCGATTTGTCAAGGGATACGAGCAGTATTCCGAGTGCAACCGCGCCTATGACAAGGACGCTCGCAAGGGCGATGAAGAAAATCGCCGCAGAACTCTTCTCCTTCTTGGGAGGTTTATTCGAAACGGGGGTCTGCGGGCTCTTGTTCGGAATTGTCGGGGCGGGTGAATCCTTGCCGTAATTAGTGCTGACGGCTGTGGCCGCAGGCGAAGCGGAGAGCTCCGCTCTGAGCTGTTCTACGGTCTTCGTTCTGTCCTGCGGAAGTATCTGAAGGCCGTTGATAAGACCGTTGATAACGTATGCGGGAAGGGCTTCGGCAAATTTGCCGGGCACCATCAGGCGGTCGTTCGCCATCCTCTCTTTTGCCGAAATCGGATTGCTTCCGATAAGAGTTCTGTAAAGGACGGCAGTGAAGGAATATATATCGGTCCACGGTCCCTGACGGACATCGAATCCATACTGCTCAACGGCAGCATAACCATCGAAAATCTGGGGATTCAGGCGGCTGCCGACAGTCCTGACATCGCCGATTGAGAAGCCAGTGATTTTGATTTTTCCGTCTTCGCCGATGACGAGTGTCGAGGGAGAAATGCCTCTGTGAATTATGCCGTTCGAGTGAAGAGTTCCGAGGGTTGAGAGCGTCGGCATAAGAAGCTGGCGCGCCTTCTCCCAGGTGATGTATCCGGTTTTGCTCCTGAGCAGGAAATCCTGCAGGGAGATGCCGTCAAAATGATCGTAAACCGCATATGAGGTGCTGTTATCCTCAATCACGTCCGTAACATTTATCAGCGCGGAAAGTCCGCTGAGTTTCGCGAGCTTTCCCCATAATTCCTCAAAGCTGCGGCGCAGCTCGGCGTAGGTCGCCTCGGAGCCGAGACGCACCTGAAGAGACAGATTCGAATCGGACCTCGCGGTGATTGCCGAAGGCATGAATTCCCTGATGTTGACGGCTTTTTTCTCCATGAGATCCCAGCCGATATAGGTAGCTCCTTCGCCGTTGTAATCAACGACCTTGCCGACAAGGTATCTGTTGCCTATGACCGTGCGGACAGGCAGATAAGGAGCGCCCTGAACCGTATCGGCGTGATAGCCGCAGTACGGGCATTTCTTTTCCTCGCCTATCTCGTGCATACAGCCCATGCAGAGATTATCGGAACTAATCAATATAATCACTCCTTTTGGGAAGCTGAAATCATAACCGGGGATTGAAGAGAGACCCTTGCGGGCACATATTCCCCTATTATGGCAATAGTAACAAAGCACAATGTCTTTGTCAATCTATGTTACCGACTTGTAATAATTTTTAGTTATTTTAATTAAATTTTATAAATTAAATTTGTTAAGTAAACCTTTCAGTTCAACTTGAAATGTTCATAATATGTTGTTATAATTTACTGTGAATATTTATACTTTATTTATATATAATCAAGGGGGCAGTTCAATGTCATACGAGAATAACATACCTCTCTACCTCTTCCACCAGGGAACGAATGCCAAGGCATACGAATTCCTCGGATCGCATCCTTCGGAAAACGGCGGAGTTGTATTCAGGGTATGGGCACCCTCGGCCGTGAGCGTGAGCCTGACCGGCGATTTCAACGGCTGGGACGCTAGCGCGAATCCGATGTCAAAAATCAGCGGCGGAGTCTGGGAATGCCACGTGCCGGTTGTCAATGTCTATGACAGCTACAAGTATCTGATTACCGCGCCGGACGGCAGAACTTTCCACAAGGCCGATCCCTACGCCTTCCACGCGGAGACAAGGCCGGGCACCGCTTCAAAGTATTATCCCTCGCTCGATTTTAAATGGAGCGACAAGGCCTGGCTCAAAAAGAGAAAGGAATCCGATATCTACTCTTCGCCCGTCAATATCTATGAAGTGCACGCGGGCTCCTGGCAGGTATATGATGACGGCAACCGCCTCTCATACAGAGAGCTTGCCGACCGCCTGATTCCCTATGTCAAAGATATGGGCTACACCCACATCGAGCTGATGCCGGTCATGGAGCATCCCTTTGACGGCAGCTGGGGCTATCAGGTTACGGGCTATTTCGCACCGACCTCCCGCTACGGCACTCCCGAGGATTTCGCCTATTTCGTAAACACCGCCCACAAGGCGGGCATCGGCGTTATTCTCGACTGGGTCCCCGCCCACTTCCCGAAGGACGCCTTCGGCCTCTATGAATTCGACGGCTCGAAGTGCTATGAATACGAGGACCTGCGCAAGGGCGAACACTTCCAGTGGGGAACAAGAGTTTTTGACTACGGCAAGAATGAGGTCCAGAGTTTCCTCGTTTCGAGCGCGATGTTCTGGATTGAAAAATATCACATTGACGGCCTGAGAGTTGATGCCGTTGCCTCAATGCTCTATCTCGACTACGGCAGAAACGACGGTCAGTGGATAGCGAACACTTACGGCGGCAGGGAGAATCTTGAAGCGGTAGCATTCCTGAGAAAGCTCAACGAATCCATCTTCCGCGAGCACGGCGACGTTATGATGATTGCCGAGGAGAGCACCGCCTGGCCTATGGTCTCCAAGCCGACCTACAGCGGCGGTCTCGGCTTCAATTTCAAATGGAACATGGGCTGGATGAACGACTGCCTGCGCTACTTCTCGCTCGACGGCATATTCCGCAAATTCAATCACGACTGCCTGACATTCTCGTTCTTCTACGCTTTCAGCGAGAATTTCGTGCTCCCGATTTCGCACGACGAGGTCGTTCACGGCAAGTGCTCGCTGATAAACAAGATGCCCGGCACATATGAGGAAAAATTCGCGGGCGTGCGCTCGTTCCTCGGCTATATGATGTCTCACCCGGGCAAGAAGCTTCTCTTCATGGGCAACGAATTCGGCCAGTTCATCGAATGGAATTACAAACAGCAGCTTGACTGGATGCTTCTCGATTACGACGCGCACAGGCAGCTCAGGCAATATACGGCGGACCTCAATAAATTCTATCTCGCGAATCCCCCGCTCTGGGAGGATGACTACAGCTGGGACGGCTTCAGCTGGATAGTCAGCGACGACTGCGACAATTCCGTGGTCGCCTATCTGCGCAGAGATAAAGAAGGCAATGAGATTATCACGGTCTGCAATTTCACGGGCGTTACAAGAAAGGGATACAGAATCGGCGTTCCGAAGGCGGGCAGCTACAAACCCGTATTCTCCTCCGCCTCTCCCGCTTACGGCGGCAGGGACGAGAGCACCAAGGTATCCGTCAGGGCAAAGAAAGCGCCGATGCACGGCTTTGATTACAGCATTGAGCTCGATATTGAGGGCCTCAGCTGTCTCTACATAAAGAACACGGCAAAGAAGAAAACCGTTAAGGAGGATAAATAAGATGGCAAGGAAACAGGAATGCATAGCCATGTTGCTGGCAGGCGGTCAGGGAAGCCGCCTCGGTATTCTCACAAAGAATATCGCAAAACCCGCAGTTCCCTACGGCGGAAAATACAGAATAATCGATTTCCCGCTGTCAAACTGCGTAAATTCGGGAATCCACACGGTCGGCGTGCTCACCCAGTATCAGCCGCTCGTGCTCAATGATTATATCGGAAACGGTCAGCCCTGGGATCTCGACAGAGCGGACGGCGGCGTTCACATTCTCTCCCCCTATCAGCAGATAAAGGGCACCGAATGGTATAAGGGCACCGCAAATTCGATTTATCAGAATATCAAATTCATCGAGAGATACGATCCCGAATATGTTCTGATTCTCTCGGGCGACCATATCTACAAGATGGATTATTCAAAGATGCTCGATTATCATAAGCAGAACCGCGCGGACTGCACTATCGCGATGATCGAGGTCCCCTGGGAGGAGGCAAGCCGCTTCGGCCTAATGATAGTCAATCCCGACGGCTCCATCTCCGAATTCGAGGAGAAACCGGCAAATCCCAGAAGCAACAAGGCTTCAATGGGTATATATATCTTCAACTGGAAGAAGCTTCGCCAGTATCTCATAGACGACGAGGCAAGCGAGAATTCGGGCAACGACTTCGGCCACGATGTCATCCCCGCGATGCATCAGGCGGGCGAGAGAATGTTCGCCTATCAGTTTGACGGATACTGGAAGGATGTCGGAACAATCGACTCCCTCTGGGATTCAAACCTCGACCTTCTCAATCCGAAGGTTGACCTTGACCTCGATGACGACAGCTGGAAGATTTATTCGAGATCTCCCGTCGCTCCGCCTCACTATGTGGGCGAAAACGCGAAGATTGAGAATTCGATGATTACCGAGGGCTGTGAGATTGACGGCAGCATAGATTTCTCGGTGCTCTTCGCAAACGTTAAAGTCGAAGAGGGCGCAAACGTCAAGTATTCGATAATCATGCCCGGCACAGTCATCAAAAAAGGCGCGACGGTGCAGTATTCGATAGTGGCGGAGAATACCGTCATCGAAGAGGGCGCGACAGTCGGCAGAAGCCCCGAGGAAATGGAAAACATTGAGGACTGGGGCGTTGCCGTTATCGGAAACGGCATTAAAATCGGCAAGGATGTAAAAGTTGCCCCGAAGGCAATGGTTGATACCGATATGGGAGGCGAAGCATAATGGCAGCAAAGAATGTTCTCGGAATAATCTTTTCAAACGCCTATGACGAAGTAATCCCTCAGATCACTTCTCACAGGACTATGGGCTCGGTCCCGTTTGCGGGCCGTTACCGCCTCATAGATTTTCAGCTTTCGAATATGGTAAACGCGGGTATTCCGCAGGTCGGAATCCTCACAAACAGCAACTACCGCTCTCTTATGGACCATATCGGAAACGGCAAGGCGTGGGATCTCGCGCGCAAGAGAGACGGTCTCACCATCCTGCCCCCGTTCAATCATCCCGATTCGGGAGTGTTCAAGGGCAAGATTGACGCTCTCTACGGCAGCATCGGCTATATCAGCGATTCCGGCAAGGATTATGTGCTGATTACGGACTGCAACGTCGTCTGCGATATAGATTATGACGCTCTGCTTGAATTTCATATCGAGAGAAACGCTGAAATCACTCTCGCCTACGCCCGCAATGTCAAATCGGTTCTTCCGAGCGCCACCGAATACGAGGTGGAATCCTACGGCAGAATCAGCGAAATCAGATATGCCGACGCGTTCGGCAATGATTCCAGCAACTCGCTCAAGATGATGGTTATCAACCGCACTCTGCTCGAGCGCCTGCTTCACGAGGCGACTCTCAAGAGAATCACGGATTTCGAGCAGCTTCTCTCGGAAAACTGCGGCAATCTCAGAATCTACGGTTACAGGCATAACGGATATGCCAAGGTAATCGAGGATATACAGTCTTATTATGACGCGAATCTCGACCTTCTCAGGCCCGAAATAAGAAGAGCGCTCTTCCCCGCCGACAAGCCCGTTTATACCAAGACCAGCGACAAGGTTCCCGCCGTTTACGGCATCAACTCTGCAGTAAAGAATTCACTGATTGCGGACGGCTGCAGAATTGAGGGCGAGGTTGAAAACAGCATCCTCTTCAGAGGCGTTACCGTCTCGAAGGGAGCGAAGGTCAAAAACGCTATTATCATGCAGGATACTTTCATCAGCGAAGATGCGGATGTTGAATATGTAATTACGGATAAAGACGTATCCATCGGTGCGCGCAAGAAGCTCTGCGGCGCGGAGAATTATCCGGTTTATATCGGAAAGGGAATAAACATCTGAGGTAACTGACAAATGGCATCAGGAAAAGCAAAAAAAGAGAATATCATAACGATAGTTGTAGTGGCATTTGCCGCACTGCTCGCGCTTATTGTGGTTCTCGTGAAAACCGGCGTTATCGGCAAACCTGCCGAGACGACAACGGAGCCCCGGGAGGGAATTGACTACGAGGTAGTTACAACAAAGGTAACAAAAAGCGGAGTAGATGACGAAGGCAATGTTTTCTTTTACGAAGTAGATGAAACCTACACCAGACCGCTGCATTCCTCGAATCACCGCTACCCGACCACAACGACCACCAAGAAGGAAACCACCGAAGATGATGTGACCTACTTCATAGAGTCGGAGACTGTAGTCAACGTGACGGACGAAAACGGTGAACAGGTAACGAATGAAAACGGCGAACCGGTTACAAAGAAAGAAAAAGTCACTATCATAACCGATAAGGACGGCAGGACGACGACCGAATCGACCACCGAAACCACAACCCAGACAACGAGCGAGAGGACCACAAAGATTATCTATGTGACCGATCCGATTCTCAAGAAGCCCATCAAGAATATCAGGGGCGAATATATTGTTTCGGGCGTTGAGACGGAACCGGAGACCACAACGGCCGCCCCGACCACGACAAAGCCGACAACTACGACCAAACCCACGACGGTAAAGCCGTCAACAACCAAAAAGCCCTCCACTTCATCCACCGCGGCGGCTGAGGATGTGACATCCTCGACAACCGCTCCGAAAACAAGTGAAAACTGATAAAGGAATGATAAGATGAAAGTTTTATATGTAGCAAGTGAAGCTCTTCCCTTTGCCGCAAGCGGCGGACTTGCCGATGTCGCGGGCTCTCTGCCCGGCGCCCTGCGCAAGAGAAAGGTTGCCTGCAGAGTGGTTATGCCGCTCTACGGCTCGGTCAGCGATGAAATGCGCGCAAATATGAAATTCATCACGAATATCATGGTCCCCGTCTCATGGCGCAGACAGTATTGCGGTATCTTCGAAGCGCGCGCAAACGGAGTTATCTATTATCTGATTGATAACGAATACTATTTCAAGAGAAATTCTCTCTACGGACACTATGACGACGGCGAGAGATTCGCCTTCTTCTCGAGAGCCGTGCTTGAAATCCTTCCGTATATCGATTTCAAGCCCGATATAATCCACTGCAACGACTGGCAGAGCGCTCTCGTGCCCGTTTATTATTCGGTCTATTACGCAAACCGTGAGGGATACACCGGCATAAAGACCGTCTTCACGATTCACAATATCCAGTATCAGGGTATCTACGGCAAGGAGATACTCGGCGATGTCTTCGGCCTGGGCGAGGAGCACTACAGCCTCGTTGAATTCGGCGACGACATCAATCTGATGAAGGGCGCAATCGAATGCGCCAACAAGGTTACGACAGTCAGCCACACCTACGCCGAGGAGACGCTTGACCCGTGGTTCAGCCACGGCCTGCATCCGATTCTCAAGGAGAGAAGCTATAAGCTCTCCGGCATTCTCAACGGCATCGATACCGATAACTACAATCCCGAAACCGATAAGGATATATTCTTCAACTATTCTGTTGAGGATAAAAGCGGCAAGGCGAAGGATAAGAACGCTCTGCAGGAGCTTTTCAATCTTCCTCAGCGCCCCGATACGCCGGTCCTCGCGATGGTTTCGCGCCTTGTTTCCCACAAGGGCTTCGATCTCGTGAAGAAGGTGCTCTGGAATATTCTCGCGACGACCGATATGCAGTTTGTCCTGCTCGGCGCCGGCGACTGGGAATATGAGGCATTCTTCAAGGAGCTTGCAGCCGCGTTCCCCGACAAGGTAGGCCTTCGTCTCGGATTCGTTCCCGATCTTGCCCGCAAGATTTACGCGGGTGCCGATATATTCCTCATGCCCTCAAAGAGCGAGCCCTGCGGCCTGTCTCAGATGGTTGCCCTCAGATACGGCACAGTGCCGATAGTCAGGGAAACCGGCGGCCTCAAGGATACCGTATCCGACAGCGGCGACGGCATCGGCAACGGCTTCACCTTCAAGAGCTATGACGCTTATGATATGCAGGATGCAATCTGGCGCGCTCTCGGCGCTTACAGCGATAAGGAATACTGGGCAAAGCTCGTTGACAGAGCCATGAAATGTGACAACAGCTGGGGTAAGAGCGCCAAGGAATATATCGCGCTCTATAATTCGATTGATTAAACTATGAAAACCTATCTCATTTATCTCATAAGGCACGCGGTCAATGAAGGCGCCGACAAGGGCAGATACATCGGGCATACGGATGTCCCCCTCTCGGAGGAGGGAAGAGCCGAGCTCGGTCAGCTCAGGGATGATTACGGTTATCCCTTTGTTGAGTCCGTATTCTCAAGCCCTCTGAAGCGCTGCACCGAAACCGCAAAGATTATATATCCCGAAAAAGAGCCGATAATCATTCAGGAGCTTTCCGAAATGAATTTCGGGGAGTTTGAAAACAAAACCGCCGCAGAGCTTCAGTCAAATGAAGATTTCGCCGGCTGGCTCGAGGGAAGAAACGCTCCGCCCTTCGGCGAAACAAGCAACGAATTCGGCGCAAGAGTCTGCGGAGCATTTGAAAAAATTACCGACGGTATGATGAGAAGCGGCGTTTTCAGCGCCGCGGTAATCACCCATGCCGGAGTCATTGGCACGATTCTCTCCGCCTACGGCCTGCCGCAGGCGCCGATGCACGAGTGGTTCACTCCGAACTGCTGTGGCTATACCCTTCGTGTCGACCCCGCGCTCTGGATGAGGGGAAAGAAATTTGAAATCTTCGCAAAGATACCGGAATACCCGTCGGAATAAGAGGTGAACCCATGTCAATAATAGAATCAAAATTCACGAGAGACGATATTGACGGTTTCTCGGAACAAATCAGAAAAAACTACTATATAAATCCCGCGGCCTTCGCGAATTTCAACGTCAAGAGAGGTCTGAGAAACGCCGACGGAACAGGCGTTATGGCCGGCGTTACGAGAGTCTGCTCGGTCGAGGGTTACTATATAGTTGACGGCGAAAAATCCCCGAGAGAAGGCCATCTGACCTATCGCGGAGTTGAACTCAATGAAATAGTTGACGCGTGCATCAGGGAAAACCGCTTCGGCTATGAGGAGGTTGCCTGGCTGCTGCTCTTCGGCAAGCTGCCGACCAAGGCGCAGCTCGACTTTTTCAACGCGACGCTCGCGGACTGCCGCAATCTGCCCGAGGATTTCATCGAGGATATGATAATGAAGGCGCCGTCAAACGACGTTATGAATAAAATGGCGAGAAGCGTGCTCGCGCTCTATTCCTTCGATGAGAATCCCGACAGCACGGACCTTGACAACGTTATCAGCCAGTGCACCAATCTGATAGCCCAGCTGCCCGCGATTATGGCATACGCCTATCAGGTCAAGCGCAGGCATTATTATCACAAGAGCATGTATATCCATCCGCTCAAACCCGAATTCACGACCGCCCAGACAATTCTGCGCTCGCTAAGGCCGAATAAACCGGTCACCGACGCAGAGGCGA
>JAEEGF012340321.1_pt1 | contig 13081 bp, 9 predicted proteins | sample 9134171 | NCBI WGS metagenome assembly JAEEGF01 (sample SAMN16246542, study PRJNA631951) | gut metagenome | biome: gut microbiome; feature: rumen; material: AP-attached | host: Bos | place: Iran: Karaj | collected 2018-10
GATCGATATCTTCTGATGGTATATCGCCTTTTGAATTAATATGTCTGAACATTGCAGACCACAGTCTGTTTAAAGGCCTGCCACTGAATGTTTATAGCCTGACCACACAGTGTTTATAGCTATAACAACTCAGTTATTTAAATACATAAATTTGGGATATACCCTAACAAACAGCAACAGAACTTTACTTGCCGGATTAGTGAAAAGCCTTGCCGTGCTTAAGGAAATCGGCAACTTTACATTTAGCAGCACCGGGGATGATCTGCTGTTTACAGATCGGACAGATGTTTGTTTTGATTGCTTCATTGATTGCCTCAAGCGAATTGAATACATTTACTACGGCCTCACGAGCATTCTTCGCGCCTTCTTTAACTTCTTCAAAAGCAGCATCGATTTCTTCTTCGGTGGCTCCACCAGCTATTTTAGCGAGGATGCTATCTTCAATTTTATTTACGTTTTTGATATCTTTGTTTTCTGACATTTTTTTCTCCTTTACATAATTATATACGATGGTTTTTGCTACTGTGGAAACATATAATGTAAATAATGTAAAATCTGCTTTAATAAATGAGACTGATCAATAATATCAAAAGGAACAATAAGTCCCTTGATAGAAAATAATAATTCAGAACAATCCGATTCGTAAAAAACCAGACGGCTTACTCAACCTGAAGACCGGCTTCTTTGTGCTGCTGGTAACGGGCACAATAAGCACAGGCGATATCAAGCCAGAGAATGACTTCGTTGAAATCGCCCAGGGCGACCAGCTGGTTTCCGGCTGAGGTGATGGCTCGGACAAATAACAGCAGCAGACCGAAACAGAGAATCAGATAGAACAGAAGATTTCCATGCGGCTTCTGATAGCCAATGAAAGTATAGTAGAGAACAAGCAGATACCCTAAGATGGTTATGTACAGCCGGGCAAGCGGCATTTTACTGATCTGAGTGAAAGTCAGAATCAGGCCTGCTGTCGTCAGGACAATTGCCAGATAAAGGATGCAGTTGTAAGGTTTCTTCAGATCGTATTTTTTCAAAATATCTTCCTCCATTGAAAATAACGTTCATATGATAACAATTTGATGAAACAATACAGCACTTAAAAATATGCAGACTGATATAATAAGTGAAATGAAGCTTAATGTACTGGAAGACAACAATACCTATATCGATATGTACTATCTGGGAGAACCGGCTGTTTCCTATTACATTGAAGATGGTGAGGAAAAGATCCTCTTTGATGCCGCTTATTCTGATGCCTTTGTTTCAAATGCCCGGAAGATGAATATCGATCTGAACAGTGTTGATATGATCATACTGTCTCATGGCCATAATGATCACAGCGGCGGTTTAAGCTTTCTGGCCAAGCAGAAAAATGATTATAAGCTTATTACTCATCCTGCTTCTTTTGCGTACAGAGAAGATGAAAATGGGCTTTATATCGGCGCTCCTTTTGATGCCAGGACAGCCGAAAAACTGTTTGATGTGACTTATGCGGATAAACCGCTCAGAGTCTCCAAGCATCTGACTTATCTTGGAGAAATAGAAACGGTCTTTGATTTTGAGCCGCGCTATGCGATCGGGAACATCATCGAGGACAAAGAGAAGAGACCTGATTATATCTTTGATGATTCGGCGTTGGTCTATGAAAGCGATAAGGGATTATTTATCATAACTGGCTGCAGTCACAGCGGTATCTGCAACATCATTGAACAGGCTAAAAGAGTCTGCAGTAACGATAGGATCTATGGCGTGATCGGCGGTTTCCATCTGTTTGAAAACAATGAACGTCTACAGAAAACGATCTCCTATCTTAAAGACTGTAACATAGAGCTGCTCTATCCCTGCCATTGCGTCTCTTTGTCAGCTAAGATCGAAATGGCTAAAGCTTTGAATATCAGGGAAGTCGGTGTCGGTCTTGAACTGATAATCTGAATGATTGACACAAAAGACTGATGATCCGTATAAATAATAGATGGAGGAAGAGAATATGGAAGAGAAGAAAAACAGATTAAACGATGATATGCTTGAAGAGATCATCGGCGGTATAGCGCCTGCTTCTGCACCGCCGATCATTCTGGAAAGTGTGGCTGATCAGCTGGCTGGAGCTTTAGCTGATAATGACGTCGATCTGGAAGAGGGCATCTCCAAAGTCAGACTGGTTCTGGAAAAGAAAAGACCATCATTCGCCAAAGACAAGATCGATAAACTGGCTGGTCTGATCAAAGACAAATACAAGAGACCAAATCGCTTATAATGATTTAAAAATGCGCAGTGCGCATTTTTAAATTTACATATTATACTCATGAGAAGTGCAAATAAAATCAAACTATGACTGTATCAGCAGATAAGAAGAAAGGAACGATAACCGTATCAACCTTATCTCCGTTTGATATAGTCTACAAAGACAGCAGGAGGACTCCGCCATCTACACCTTCCTACATAGCGCCTAGGACAGGCGATCAGCAGGAATAATCTGAAAAAATCATAACCTGTGTACCAGAGACAGCTGATAATGAGTGTCGAAAGTACACAGGTTTTCTTTTGTCTAAATACAGATTGTCTGCATGATGAAAGTTAACGTCGTTTATCATTTATGGAGCACATGTGTTATACTGATTTCGTTGTTCTTTGAAAACAGATATGCAGTTCATTCTCTTCTAGCGCCAAGCACCTATACAGAGAGGTTAACGAGGATAAGGGTTATCGAAAGTTTCGGCGGACGCCCTTACGTACAATCCTGTGCGAACATAACGGCAAATATGAGGGTAACTTCAAAACAGATTCGTTATGATGGATATCATATATAAATTAAAAGAAAGTTGAGAATAAATAATGTGTGGAATTATTGGTTACGTTGGTACCGGTAATACCGCTGATATATTAATGAGGAGTCTTAAGCTTCTGGAATATCGTGGCTATGATAGTTCGGGAGTCGCTTTTTGTAGTGGAAAAAGCATGGAAGTTTTCAAATGCCCGGATCGGGTCAGTGTTCTGGAAGATCTGGTAAAAGGACATGGCGAAAACGCAAAGTCCGGCATCGGTCATACCCGCTGGGCAACCCATGGTTCCGTGTCTTTTAAGAATTCCCATCCTCATCAGTCGGGAAAGGTTACGCTGGTACATAACGGCATCATTGAAAATTATAAGGAACTTATACAGACATATCATATAGAAAACAGGCTCTTATCTACAGGTGACAGTGAGGTTGCGGCTGTTCTGCTGGATGAGCATTACAAAGGTGATCCCTATGCAGCGATCAGAGAAACGGTAGAACTGCTTCAGGGGACTTACGCTCTGGTGATGATGTTTTCCGATCGGCCGGATGAGATCTATGCGATCAGAAAAGTATCGCCGATCGTTGTCAGTGAACAGGAAAGCGGGAAGCTGCTCGCTTCTGATCTGAACGCTCTTTCGACCGTGTGCAGAGAATATTTCGTCCTTCCGGAAAAGACGATCCTGAAGATGTCTCTTTCTGAGCTGTCATTAAAGGATCTAAGCGGGAAGGATATTAAACCGGAATATGAACAAATGGATTTTGGTTTTGAGGATCTCGATAAGAAAGGTCATCCCTTCTACATGGAAAAAGAGATTGCAGAAGAAGGTACAGCACTGCGCCGCTGCCTTGCTTCCTATGCTGCTGATGGTCTGCCTTCTTTTGAAGATGAAGGACTTGACCATGGTTTCTTCTGCCGGCATAAGCACATCGTCATCTGTGCCTGCGGAACTTCCTATCATGCGGGTCTTTTAAGCAAGCGGATCTTTGAAAAGTATGCCGGGATCAGTACGGAAGTCTATCTGTCTTCGGAATTCATCTATGAAAGACCATTGATGGAAGAAGACAGCGTGCTTGTTGTGATCTCCCAGTCGGGCGAGACGATCGATACCCTGGAAGCGCTGCGCTGCGGCAGAAAAGAGGGAAAGGAAAGTCTGGCCATCGTCAACGTGAAAGGATCTTCGATTGCCAGAGAAGCTGATCATGTGCTTTATATGGAGGCCGGTCCGGAAATCGCTGTCGCGTCGACTAAGGCATATACCTGCCAATTGGCTATCCTGTATCTGCTGGCTTTCGCTTTCGCAAAGGAAACAAAGCAAGACGGCGAAGATATCGCAAAGCTGATCGAGGAAATGCGCAAGGCACCGGATCTGATCGAAGCTGTTTATGAGGAAAGGGAAGCATATCACGATCTGGCGAAACGGCTGAAGGATCAGAAATCTGTCTTCATGATCGGCCGCAGCCTGGACTATTACATTCTGATGGAAGCAGCTTTGAAGATGAAAGAGATCTCTTACATTCATTGTGAAGCTTATGCCTCCGGTGAACTGAAACACGGTCCGATCGCGTTGATCGAAAAAGATACGCCGGTCATCGCCTGCTTAAGTCAGAAGGATCTGCTGGCCAAGGAGTCCAGCAATATTAAGGAAGTCCGGGCCAGGGGAGCGAAAGTTTTCTGTTTCATTAAAGAGTCTATACGGAAAGATTTTGTTCAGAAAGTCGAGGTCTTTGCTTTGAAAGATCTTCCCGATGATCTGATGGTATTTTCGGCCATTCCCGTCTTTCAGCTGCTGGCATACTATCTGGCATTAGAGAAAGGCGTCAGCGTGGATAAACCGCGTAATCTGGCCAAAGTTGTTACGGTAGAATAATCGATAAAGTTTAGAATGTTCTGCATATCTGAAAGGACACAGAGAAGTGTCATTCCAACAAGATATTCATGTGCAGACTTTTTTCATATTTCTAAGAAATATAAGAATAATGCATATTGAAAAAACACAATTGCACAGATCTTTTCAGTGTGAATGTACCAGGAAGATTATTTAAAACGCTTAAGGAAAGACAAGATGTTTTTAAATTAAATTTTCGGAGGAATTTAACAATGACAGATATCATGAAAATGTTTGGCTGCAAAGTCTTCAATGATGAAGTTATGAAAGCCAGACTCTCTAAATCAACTTATAATGAGCTCAACAGGACGATTAAAAAAGGCACTTATCTGAATAAAGATATTGCCGAAGAAGTGGCTAATGCCATGAAGGACTGGGCAGTGGAAGAAGGTGCTACGCATTTTACCCACTGGTTCCACCCGCTTTCCGGTGCAACGGCGGAAAAGCACGAGAGCTTTGTCAGTACAGCCGGGGGAGGCAAGATCATTCTGGAGTTTTCACCATCCAATCTGGTCAAGGGTGAAGCCGATGCCTCATCTTTTCCGTCAGGAGGATTGCGCGATACCTTTGAAGCAAGAGGCTATACGGCTTGGGATCCGACATCCTACGCTTTCATCAAGGATGGAGTCTTGTGTATCCCCACGGTTTTTGCGTCTTATTCCGGTGAAGCTCTCGACCACAAAACGCCTTTGCTTCGTTCAATGGAAGCACTGAATAAACAAGCGATGCGCATCCTAAAACTGTTTGGCAATAAGGATGTAGACCATGTCAAGGCGACAGCCGGTGCTGAACAGGAATACTTTCTGATCGACAAGGAACTGTTTGATCAAAGGGAAGACCTGCGTCTGACTGGCAGAACCTTGCTGGGAGCTCCAGCTGCTAAAGGTCAGGAGATGAATGACCACTACTACGGATCCATTCATACAAAGGTACAGGACTTCATGAAGGATGTTAATAACGAACTGTGGATGCTGGGGATACAGGCCAAGACTGAACACAACGAGGTCGCTCCTTCGCAGCATGAATTGGCCAACAATTTCCTGACCGTCAACGTCTCGGCTGACCAGAACAATCTGACGATGGAGATCTTAAAGAAAGTAGCCAAGCGTCACGGCAAAGAGTGTCTGCTTCATGAAAAACCTTTTGCCGGAATCAATGGTTCCGGTAAGCACAACAACTGGTCATTGAAAACGGATACCGGTGTCAATCTGCTTGATCCGGGTGATACACCGGAAGAAAACGCTCAGTTCCTGTTGTTTCTGACGGCCATCATCAAGGCGATCGACGAATATCAGGATCTGCTTCGTATCTCGATCTCTTCAGCAGGCAACGATCATCGTCTTGGTGCTTCGGAGGCACCACCTGCTATCGTTTCGATTTTTGTGGGTGATGAACTCTTTGAAGTTCTTTCTTCAATCGAAAAAGATGAAGCCTATGTCGGAAAGAAAAGGGAAGCTTTACAGATCGGTGTCCATACGATACCTGCTTTCCCCAGAGACAACACCGACCGCAACCGCACTTCACCGTTTGCCTTTACCGGAAACAAGTTTGAATTCCGCATGCCGGGATCATCTGCTTCGATCGCTACTCCTAATACGATCCTGAACACGATCGTAGCGGAAGAACTGAAGGAATTTGCCGATCAGCTGGAAAAGGCTGATGATTTCAATCTGGTACTTCATGACCTGATTCGCAAAACCCTGAAAGAACATAAACGGATTATTTTCAATGGCAACGGATATGATGAAAGCTGGATCAAAGAAGCAGAAAAAAGAGGCTTAAGCAATTACACATCGACACCGGAAGCTCTGTCTCACTATCTGGACGAGAAGAATGTCACTGTCTTTACTGATAATAAGGTGTTGAGTGAAGCAGAACTGACCTCAAGACATGAGATCTATCTGGAGAAATATTATAAAACTATTCATATTGAAGCCTTGACTCTGCTCGATATGTTAAAGAAGGATATCCTGCCGGCAGTGACTGCCTTTGAGCGGGAATTAAAGAATTCGCTTGAAGAAGATGGAAGGCTCAATCTTGTGGATAATGATTCTTACGAACTAAAGACGGTCAGAAAGATCAAGGAAAACAAGAAGAACATATGTGAACAGATTGAGGAACTCAATAAACTGTTAGCAGGCAGACCAGACGGTGCCCAGGAAAGATCAGATTACTATCATGACAAGATCATTCCTCTGATGGAGAATCTCCGCAGACTGGCCGATGAACTTGAGACAATTACTGATCGCGATTTCTGGCCAATGCCGGTCTACTCCGATCTGCTGTTTGGGGAAGACTGATCCTGAAAAAAACAGTCCGCACCATGAAGTGCAGACTGTTTTTCGTTATAGTTTAGGTTGAAATGATTATTTAAGTTTCAGATGAGCATAATCTTCACCTATGAAGATGTGCTTATTTCTTTTGGCAAGCGGTGTTGCTTCGGCCTTGCTTTCAGATGTCATGACAAAGATACTGCCGCTTTCTTAGCATTATAAATATTATTGTCTTCAGCGAAGGCTGGCCGGAAGAAGCTTCCAGACAGCTTTGGCTTTCTGTTCATCCAGTACGGCCTGAATATCCTGATAGATTACCTTTTCTAAGACCGGTCTGGCCGTATCGCTGATCTCAGCTACGATATGGCATTCGCTTGTCCCTGATACTTTATGCTGGGTACAGGTGAAGTATGGTGCACTGATGATCTCCGGATAAGTCTTTTCGTAATCCCGGAATTTTTCTTCAAAGGCTGCACTCAGTTTTTCTGTCGATATGGAATGCGCAACACTGAAGCCGAAGTTCGAGAAATTTTTCTTTGCCGACAGGTTCAGGACATTGGACATGTTGCGGTTGTAGATGTGTTTCTGATTGAAATCCCAGCCATCGACGATCGTCGTCCGCAGGCCGATCTCCCGCACGATTCCCTGGTAGCCGGAGACTTCGATGATATCACCGACCTGGAACGTGCTTTCAAACAGGATGAACAGACCGGCAACGATATCAGTAAGCAGGTCTTTCTGGCCGATACCGATTGCCACGCCTATTACTCCCGCGGAAGCAGCCAGAATCTTTGCATCGACACCGATGTTGGCCAGCCAGATACAGGCCACGACAATGACTGCCGCATAGTTTATCACACTGCGCAGCAGCCGGGTGATCGTCTCACCACGGGGATCACAGATCTGGCCGATCAGCTTAAGGATCAGTTTAATGGTGCTGACTATAACGATGGCGATAATAAGGACGACCGCGTTAGCTGTAAAGGAGAAGACATTGACGCCTTTTGCCCATCTTCCGGAGAAAATATGAGCCAGCAGACTGTTCTCTGTATATAAGAGTTCCTGGAAGAGGAAAATGATAAACAAGGCGGCAGCCGCCAATTCGACCAGAGCTTCAAACAGTCGGGAAATCTTATATTCCGGTGCCATATACAGCCATTTCACAGCCTGCTGGTCGGCTTGAGAAGATTCCTCTATTTCATTGGCCTGATATCTGCTGATGATATCTTCTTCTTTCTTTGAGAAATAAACGGTCTGCTGGTCAGCTTTTGGATCATTCCAGAAATCTTTGATCAGGAAACAGAAGCTGAGCAGGAACAAAACGATTACGGCAAAAGTGTAAGGCAAGCGTGAATAATAGACCTGAGACTGCGGATGTATGACATACACCAGAAGGCCGCTGATCATGTCGCTGCTCACATAGCAGGTCTCGCTGTTAACCGAGAGCTTGCCGAAATAAGCGGCTTTAAGACTCTCTTCCGTAAAGCCGACATCTTCCGCATTGCGGCCAAGGTAATCTGCTTGTGAAGAAGCGACAATTTTATGCGTATCCGGATCGATCGCCATACACAGATGGCCTTCCGTCAGTAAAGCATTACGCAAGACAGAAGAAAGGACTTCATCTTCCGCCAGAACATACAGCTCATCCGGCCGGATCCCGAACTCCAGATAAGCGAGTGGCTGATGTTTACTGTCATAAACATTGGCGGCAAATCTTACACTGGCCGCATTATTGGCGATCAGATTATTTTCATCCAGGAAACAGACGTTCTTTACACCATATTTCAGTTCATTCAGCACATAGGCTGCATCTTCCTTATTGCTTGGAAAATCGTAATTACGGATATCATTGCTGGAAAGCTTCTCATGGCCATTGAGATCATAGATCATAATGTACTGCAGATCATAGATCTCCCGGACCTTTTCAAGCTCAGCCGCATTCATCGCTGCGGGATACTCGCCGAAATAATCCGCCACGGTTTCTAAACCGGATTCATAAAAACCTTTCAGTGTTTTGTTGACATCTTCTGTTCGGCGCTGGCTGTCTTTATAATTTAGTGCAATATCACTTAAAACATCGGCATCATCCAGTGCATTGATCGACAGGGAAAACAGGGTCTGCGCAAAAAAGGAAACACCGCCGATCATCAGAACAATTACCAGCAATGACACCAGCATTCTTTTGCGCAATCCCAGGATACTGTGTGTGCTGTTGTCCGTATAGAGGATGGTATACTGACGCAGATACAGGGCAAAAAGACCGAGTACGCTCAGCAGCACAAAGAAGATCAGCTGAACGAATAAGGTCATCTGCAGATCAGTGCTCATTTCCACGATCGGCAGCAGACAATAGTAGACATCACCGTTGATTTTTTCATTGTATCTGGAGATCGCAAAGAAAGTCTCACCGGATACTTCACCTATATCGAAGGTATAATCCGTGGCATTGTGTCTGAAGTTGATCACGCTGAAGATGTTCGGCAAGGTGGTAAAGGCCGCATCTTCGCCCTTGGCGTGGACATAATACGCATCATCCGTAATGATGTCACCGGACTCTCTGAGCCGGATAAAACCGATACTGCTGTCAGCCTCGATCGATTCGCTGTCCCGGTTTCGTAAACCGATGGCTTGAGAGACACTGATGATCTCATTTAAGAGATCTTCCAGTGACGATGGAATAAGAGCACACAAAACTTTTTCATCATTCAGGGAGAGAAGGCCGGCATAACCATCAGACACGCTCATCAGTGCCGGTCGGGAATCGTCACGATCCTTAAGCAGATCCTGTATCTGCTTCCAGCCGATATTGTTCGTCTGATAAAAATCGGCACTGTCAGTTTCTTTTTCATCGCTGCTCAGGATAAGGAAATCCATTTCCGGATAATGACTTTTGCCGAATTCCAGCAAAGCCTTGTCATCACAAGCAGTGTTCTTCTGATAATGAGCGAGGAAAAGGATGACATCGGAATAATACTCCGCACTGCTGTTCCAGGCATCTTCAGGAGCATCGACTGCACTGTCGATAGCTTCATTTAAGATATCAAGCTGCCGGATCATTCCGGAAGACAGCTTCATATAGAAAACGCCAATCATCGTAATAAACAGGATCAGCCCGGAAATAACAGTCAGAACAGCTGCCCTTAAGAGTACTTTTTTAGCTGATACACGCCGGATATCTTTTGTGGCTTGTACCTGTTTATTTTCCTTATTATTGTTGTTCATATTCTCCACCTTCTCTTAACAGATTTATTATAATATCTTACATTCGATAAAACCTACGGTTTTAGCAATGTAAAATGGTCCTTATAAATCGGGCACAAAAAAAGCCCCACCTTAGCGGGGCTGGAGTATGATGTTTATCTGAGTTTCAGATGAGCATAATCTTCACCCATGAAGATGTGCTCATTTCTTCTGGCGATCGGTATTACTTCGACCTTGCTTTCAAACACCATGACAAAGTCGCTGCCGCCAAATAAGAAGTAACCCATCGGATCACCTTTCCTGACAGTATCGCCGATCTTCAGGTTTTCCTCAAAGTTGCAGGAACAGACCTGAGACATGCCGATCGGCAGACAGGCGACATAACCGAAAGCTGTATCGAGGATGACACAGTCTCTGGTCTCCCGCGCCTGCCAGGAGGAATCCGAACAGATAAAGGCATAGCACTTATTCTGCGGATCATAATGGGTATGACCGCCGACAGCGTTGAAGGCATCGATCTTATACATATCGATGATCTTCCCATCGATCGGGAAGTGATAGCGATGATAGTCGCGGACACTTAAGAAAGTGTGCGTCAAGGTGCCGTTGTGGAATAAGGAGTTATATTCCTTTTTGTGCAGCAGGTCGTCAATGGTATAGAAGCGGTGACCTTTGAGCTGTACACCTTCATCATCGATATAGCCATCAGCCTTGATCGCAAAGAAGCCTTCCGGTCTTGAATCAGCCGGTGATACCAGTTCAGCCTGGCCGATCGGTCTGACTGATGGATCGATCAGATGGCGGGAGAAGAATTCGTTGTAGCTGTGCCAGATATTGACTGGTGAATACCAGCCTTTATCCATGCCGAAGGAACCATCGGTGAACTGTTTTTCAAACTGTTCATCATTCCATGATTCTTCACTGGAAAGATACTTTCCCCAGTCGATCGAATATTTCTTGATCCAGGATGCGATCGGTTCGTGGTATTCAAGGGTCGGCAGGTAGTAATCATATTCTTTCAGCTCATCCAGGTATTGTCCGAAGATGAACCAGAAGTAATTGATAGACTGATCTACTCTGTCATACAGCGATGAGTAGCGGCTCGTATCGATACAGTCCCAGGGCATGCAGCGGCATGACCAGTCAATGAAATCATAAAGTTCTTCCAGATTGAAAGCGGGATTGCTTATGTGATCGGGATTCTGTTTACGAGCCTGAGCAAGCGCTTTTTCCATGAGAGCTTTCAGCTCAGGATCTTTCATCAGTTCAATGAATTCTTCAGTTATTTTTTCTCTTTGTTTCATATCTGCAAAAATTATCGGTGAATGATCGTACCGGTCTTGCCCTGCAGAGCTTCCTTGGCCTTTTCCAAAGAAGTGATCAGGGCTTTGCCATCAGGTGTATGGGATACATACTCAATGCACGATTCCACTTTTGGAAGCATGCTTCCTTTGGCAAACTGTCCTTCCTGAATGTATTTTTCTGCTTCTTCAAGCGACATCTCATCAAGATCGATCTGATCAGGCTTGTTGAAGTTGAGTGAGACTTTATCGACTGCCGTCAGGATCACCAGCATATCCGCCTTGAGATCAAGAGCGAGTTTGGCACTGGCACGGTCCTTATCGATGACAGCCGCCACACCTTCAAAGTAAGCGGCGTTTTTAATTACCGGAATGCCTCCGCCGCCGACGGTGATGACGATCGTACCTTCATTAAGGAGCGTTTCCACTGTCTTTAATTCAACGATCGAGACCGGTTTTGGTGAAGGCACAACGCGGCGATAGCCTCGGCCGGCATCTTCCACGAAGGTATAGCCGGTTTCAGCTGCGATGCGATCGGCGTCCTGCTTGCTGTAGAAGGAACCGATCGGTTTGGTTGGATTTTCAAAGGCTTTATCTGCTTTATCCACTTCGACCTGGGTGATGATCGTCGCTACCGCTTTGTTGATGCGCCGCTGCTTCAGCTCTTTGCCGATGGACTGCTGCAGATGATAGCCGATGTAACCCTGGGTCATGGCACCGCATTCCGGGAAAGGCATCTCGGGTGTGCCGCCGCCATTATTGTGAGAATTCTCGAAGGCCAGATTGACCATGCCGACCTGCGGACCGTTGCCGTGTCCGACGACGACATCATATCCTTCTTCCACTAGATCAACGATCGTGGAGGCTGTCTTTTTGACCAGTTCGAGCTGTTCCCTGGGGGTATTGCCCAGGGCATTTCCGCCCAGGGCAATGACTAATCTTTTATTCATATCAGTACAGATCGTAACCGTATTTCTCTAACACGGCATCAAGATCTTCTTTGGCAGCCTGTTTGTGTGTTTCGCTGTACTGTCTTCTGTTCTTGGTGAAGTAGACCAGCAGGCCTCTCATGGCTGTCAGACGGTTCCAGGCTTCTTCCCAGCACAGTGATGAGGCAGAGTCTGCAACTTCATCAGTGACATCTTCGCCTCTTGTGCAAGGCAGGCAGTGCAAGAACTTGCAGCCTAAAGCACCTTTATCCATCAGCTGTCTGTTGACCTGATATTTCTTGAAGATCTGCGTTCTTTCTTCTTTGGAGAGTTCTGCTTCATATAAGCCATACCAGACATCGGTATAGAAGAAGTCAGCGCCTTCAACATCTTTTTCGTCCTCGGTAACTTTCCAGGTACCGCCGGAGACTTTGCAGTTTTCTTCAAAGATCTTTCTGTGCTTATCCGTGAATGGCTGCGTCTTTGGGTTGTTGAGCGGTCCATAGAAGACGAAATTGGCACCAAGTTTAGTACAGATGAAGCCAAGCGAGGCTGCAACCTGGGTGAAGTCACCGCAGAAGACGACCTTGCAGTCTTCGAAGCGCTTGCCGGCCGGCAGGTTCTCCATCATCGTGATGACATCGGCGATAGCCTGAGTTGGATGAGTGTAATCAGACATGGCATTGATGACCGGGATCGTCGTCGCATTAGCCAG
>JAEEGF012091816.1_pt1 | contig 13080 bp, 7 predicted proteins | sample 9134171 | NCBI WGS metagenome assembly JAEEGF01 (sample SAMN16246542, study PRJNA631951) | gut metagenome | biome: gut microbiome; feature: rumen; material: AP-attached | host: Bos | place: Iran: Karaj | collected 2018-10
TATTCAAACAAAGATGTTTTTTGTGGTCGAAAAAATCGACCGCAAACCTCTGGTCCAAATTTTTAATCGAATAATTTTAACTACATATCCTCAAGGCTCTCTATCTTCTTCAGTGCTTCCATATAAGCCATAAGACGCTTCTGCTGTTCTTCCTTAAGATTATGATAATCCTCAATCCGTCATTTCCCAGGAGTAAAAATCTAATTATCAGTATTTCTCATATACCTGGCGTCTTTGTATGTTCCAATCTTTTTGATCTTTTTGTCCTTCAGCATCTTCCCAAGAACCAGTTCAACTGTTTTTACGCTGACATCCGGAAGTTTTGCAATAATATCCTGCTTTGACACCGGTACTATCGCCCCCATCAAAATACTTTCAACTCTCTCGGACTTCTTTGCTTTTTTCAGAGAAATATCCGTAAATGATTCATCCAAATCCTTGAAACACTTATAGAGGACCTGCAGGAAATTCACGATAAACGGAACATAATCATTTTCATTCTCATGCCATTTATCTGATGACGTCTTAAGTGCTTCGTAATAGCTGTCTTTATACTTATTGATCTGTCCTTCATATGAAATATACTTTACAATGTCATAACCAGACAAATACAGCAGCAGAACAGTCAGCAATCTGGAAATTCGACCATTCCCATCCATAAAAGGGTGAATGCATAGAAAATCCAAAACAAAACAAGGAATCAATAAAAGGGGAGAAATCTCCGAATCCTGCCTGGCTTCATAATAGGCTAAAAGCAACTGCTCCATATCAGCATTAACTTTTTTTGCCGAAACAGGCTTAAATCTTACTCGTCTGCTTCCATCAGGCCCGATTTCCATGATAAAGTTATTGCTCGTTTTATAATTTCCTGCTTCACGCGGATTTGTCTGTGCCAAAAGCATTCTGTGAAAAGAAAGGATCGTTTCCTCTTCTACATCAAGATTAGCATGTTCTGTATGTATCAGATTCAGCGCATCCTTATACCCCGATATCTCCATTTCATCATGTGTTACAGGGATTGCACCTTCCACAATATCCTTTATCCTTGCATCTGTGGTAATGATCCCTTCTATAGCATTACTGCCTTTGACAGATTCAATAATTGCCTTATTGCGCAAGATTTCGAATGTTTCGCTATATTGAAGTTTACGAAACTCTTCTTTTGACCTGAGATCCGATATGATATCTGTCAAACCGACAATACTGCCGGGAACAGTTTTTTTCAGAAATGAATAATCATACCTGTGCATTTCATTTTCTCCAAGCAAAATTTACTACCTAAAATTTATCATTTTTTAGGTAGTAAATCAATTCTTAATCTTCCACAGGACAAATCATCTGAAGATCAAATGGTTCTTCTTCAGCAATTTCTTTTATAGTAATCCTCGACATCTAAGCTAAGATTCACGTGAGATTTCGACCTTATAACGTTTTTACCCAAAAGACATACCGTCTCCACATGCCCGCTCCAGGGGAACATATCACAGGGGCGCACTTTCTTGAGCTCATAGCCCCCGTCGCACAGGATTCGAAGGTCCCTGGCAAGGGTGGCGGAGTCGCAGCTGACGTAGACAATGCGGGAGGGTGACATCCTGAGCATGGTATCAAGGCATTTCTCATCGCAGCCCTTTCTGGGCGGGTCCACCACGATGACATCCGGGTGCAGGGCAGAACTGCCCTCTGACAGGACTTTCGACTCAAGGCCGCCATCTTGCACCGCTACGGCCCCGATTGCTTCCAGGCCGCTATCAGACATGGCTTCGGCCCTTGCTGCTTCTTTTTCATAGAACTCGGGCAGTACCTCTTCTGCCTTGCCGCAAAAGAAGGTGGCGTTATCTATGCCATTTCGCACCGCATTCTTTTTGGCATCCTCGATGGCTTCGGGGATGATCTCGACACCGTATACGTGCCCTGCGCTCTTTGCCATTGAAAGAGTTATGGTGCCGATGCCGCAGTACAGGTCCCAGACGGTCTCTGTGCCTGTGAGGCCTGCGTACTCAAGGGCCTGGCCGTAGAGCTTTTCTGTCTGGCGGGGATTGACCTGATAAAATGACAGGGGCGAGATCTCAAACTCGAGGCCCCTTAAGGTATCTCTGATCACGGGTTCTCCCCAGATATTATGTATCTCAAGGCCCATTATCACGTTGGTGTTCTCATTATTGATGCTGACAGAGATGGATGTCATGCCCGGGATCCCTGAGAGGGAAGCGACAAGCTCCTGCTGCCCGGGGATATACTCACCCCGGGAAATCTCAGCATTCCCGGCGCTATTACCCCCTCTGGCACCACTCGAACTTCCGGCGGTATTACCACTCCGAGCCACATTGGAACTTTCGGCGCCTTTCCGCAGATTAATTACAAGGCACACCATGATCTGCCCGCTCTCAAAGCCCTTGCGGATCAGCACGTGGCGCACCAGTCCCTGACCTGTGGTCTCATCGTAGGCGCTGACATGGTACTTATCCATGTGCTTAAGAAGAATATCCAGGATCTCCTTATTTTCTTCCACGCCGATAAGGCAATCCGAAACAGGGATGATGCTGTGGGTCCTTTCTGCATAGAACCCTGCAACGGCCCTGCCGCTCCTGTCCCTGCCTATGGGGTACTGGGCTTTGTTCCTGTATCTCCAGGGCTCTTCCATTCCGATTATGGGCTCCATTACAGAGTCCACGAACTCTCCGTCAAAGCCCCCGAGGCGGACGATATTGTTCCTGACCTTGTTTTGCTTGAACTCAAGCTGCCTCTCGTAGGTCATGTTCTGGAGCTGGCAGCCGCCGCACTGCCTGGCGATGGGGCACCGCGCCTCTTGCCTGAAGGGCGAAGGCGTGATCACTTCCTCTAAATGTGCATAGGCGTAGTTCTTTTTGGCCTTCATGATCTTGGCCCGAACCCGGTCTCCGATCACCGCATCTTTAATAAAGAGGGTATAGCCGTCAACCTTGCCTATGCCCTCTCCGTCGTTTCCTATATCCGTAATTTCAACTGTCAGCATCTGATCCTTACTGTACTGACAGGATGACTTTTCTTTTCCCATATAAAACCTCACATTCCAACACCGCTTCCGCCAAGGCGCTCAACCACAACTCGTCACTCCTCTTTCCACTTAAGCCTGTGGAGCTCGCCCTTCTTCTCAAGGCCGGCGAAATTGTTCTGCCGAAGGGCCTCATACAGCACAATGGCCACGGAGTTGGACAGATTTAAGCTCCTGATGTCCTCCCCCATGGGGATACGGATGCAGTACTCCTCGTTGTCCACCAGGATCTCCTCAGGGATCCCGGCGCTCTCCTTGCCGAACATGATATAGTCGTCCATTCCAAAAGAGACATCGCAGTAGCTCTTTCTGGCCTTGGTGGTGGCGTACCATATCCTGGCCTCCGGGTGCTGCGCCTTAAAATCCGCATAGTCTATATAGCGGGTGACATTGAGCTTTTCCCAGTAGTCCATGCCTGCTCGCCTTAGCTCTTTTTCCCCCAGGCGAAAGCCCAGGGGCTCTATGAGGTGAAGAGCTGTACCTGTTGCGACGCAGGTACGGCCTATATTTCCTGTATTCTGAGGTATCTCAGGCTGATGCAATACTATATTCATCGATCCTTCTTATCTTTCTCCATTTCTTACCGTTACTCTTCCAAAACCGGATTCCCGCAGTACTCAAACTCATCATCCACGGCTTCGATCATTCAAATCCGCATCACTCATCCTCATCCGCATCCATGACTGCGGACTTGGGCAGCGAGAAGATAAACTCCGTGCCCACCCCGGGGGTGCTTATCACGTTGATGTTCTCGTCGTGGGCCTTAACGATCTCTTTTACGATGGAAAGGCCAAGGCCTGTGCCCTTCTTATCTTTCCCCCTTGAGAGGTCCGACTTGTAGAACCTGTCAAAGATGAGCTTCTGGTCCTCCTTGGGGATACCGATTCCGGAATCCTTGACGGAGACAAAGACCTTGCTGTGCTTCTCGGTGGTCTCGATCTTGATGGATGAGTCGTGGTGGCTGAACTTGATGGCGTTGTCCACCAGGTTGTAGAGCACCTGCTGTATCTTGTCCACGTCAGCGTTTACCAGCATCTTCTCATCGGTGAGCACCAGCTCGATGGCGATGTTCTTCTCGATGCAGGTGCCGCCGAAGGACTCCGCAACCTTCCTGATGACGCCGTTGATGTCAAAGTCAGTCTTATCCAGCAGCATTCCCTTGGTGCTCATGTTGTTCAGGGTCAGCATCTCGTTGGTGAGCTTGGTGAGCCTGTCAGTCTCATTTATGACGATCCCCAAGTACTTCTCGTACATCTCAGGGGGAATGGTGCCGTCCTGCATTGCCACAAGGTAACCCCTTATGGAAGTCAGGGGCGACCTGAAATCGTGGGATACGTTGGCAATGAACTTCTTCTGGTCATCCTCCTGCCTTGCGATCTCGCCTGCCATATAGGACAGGGAAGCCGCCAGATATCCCATCTCATCCTCCGACTCCACCGAGAACTCGTAGCCCATGTTTCCAGCTGCGTACTGCTCCGTGGCGGTCGTGATCTTGCGAAGTGGCACATACACCAGCTCCGTAAAAAAGATCAGAATGATAAGGGACAGCAGGAAAAGAACTATCAGCATCAGATAGGAAATGTTCAGGAACGTGTTGGCCTTCTCCTGCAGCGCCGCTATTGAGGTGTGGATCACCACATAGGCCTGCACCTTGTAGTCCGCCGTGATGGGGGCAAAGACGCTGAGCATCTCCTTGTTGAAGGACCCCCAGAAATTACCCGTGGTGTAGTAGGAGCTGCCGGTGACCGTGGGGTCAAAGCCCTCGATCACGATCTCATCCCCGGGGCCCAGAGCTCTTGACGAGTCAAGAACCAGTCTTCCCGAAGGATTGACGATCCAGATGGGAGAGCCTTCCATATACACCGAAAGAGAAGACAGCTCACCATAAACTGTCTCCAGGGAAGTCTCCGCATTGTATAGATCTGCCGCATAGGTGTTGGCGATCTGGGTTGCCATCCTGTACATGCTGTCCGCCTTGTCGCGGCGAAGCCTCTCGTAGGTCATGCCGTATACAAAGGTGGCCACCACCACAAACCCGAAGATGCCAAACAAAAGATATGCCAGCAGAAATTTCAGGTAAAGAGTTCTTTTCATTTACTGCTGTACCTCGAACTTGTAGCCTATACCCCAGATGGTGGCCAGCCTCCACTTGTCGTGGTCACTTAGCTTTTCCCTGAGGCGCTTGATGTGGACATCCACGGTCCTGGTATCGCCTATATACTCGTAGCCCCAGATCTGATCCAGTAGCTGTTCTCTTGTGAATACGTGGTTGGGTGAAGCAGCCAGGAAGTACAAAAGCTCCAGTTCCTTGGGCGGCATATCCACCCTCTCTCCCATGTAGGTCACGGAGTAGTTGGTCATGTTGATCTCAAGGTCGGGGTATCTCACAACCTTGTCATCGGACTGCTGCGTCTCTATTACCTGAGGCTTGTAGCGCCGAAGTACCGCCTTGACCCTGGCCACCAGCTCTTTGGAATCAAAGGGCTTCTCCATGTAGTCGTCGGCTCCCATCTCAAGGCCCAGTACCTTGTCAAAGACCTCGCCCTTGGCTGAGAGCATGATGATGGGCACCTGTGACCTGGTCCTAAGCTCCCTGCAGACCTGATAGCCATCAATCCCGGGCAGCATCAGATCCAGCAGCACCAGATTGGGCTGGAAGCTGCCAAAGGCTGCGATGGCTGTCTCCCCGTCGTTGCAGATCCTGGTCTCAAAGCATTCTTTGACCAGGTAAAGAGATATCAGCTCTGCGATGTTGTTGTCATCGTCCACAATTAAAATCTTCTGTTTGCTAACCATTAAAACTTTCTCCCCCCTATTTCATAAAAGTAACTATTGTAACCCCTGCGTCGCCTTCGCCGAACTCCCCAAGTTTGAAGGACTTGACGTAGGGAACACCCTTTAAGTACTGATGGACCGCCTGCCTTAAGGTCCCCGTGCCCTTGCCGTGAACAACCCTTACAGTGCCAAGGTGTGACATGTAGGCGTCATCTAAGTATTTGTCCAAAGCAGCCACAGCATCGTCCGAGTTCTTTCCTATTAGATTGATCTCCGTTCTGATATTGGCAGCCCTGGAAAGATCCATCTGCCCCGAAGAAGAGCTCCTCTTATAGAACTTCTTCATGGCGGCCTTGGGATCCTCGTCTGCCACCAGCACCAGGTCTCTTATGTTGGCCTTGGTCTTCATGATGCCGCACTGTATAAAGAGATTGCCGTCCTTGTCGGGCTTGGAGGAAACAGTTCCCTTAAGTCCCATGGAGACGATCTTTACGCTCTCACCGAGCTTAAGCTGTGACTCTTTTAATATAGGATGAGTCTCCCTGGGCTTTTCCTTTTTGGCTGCTGCCTTGTTCTTATCGGAGATCTTCTGGCCAAGGCTGGTCCTCTTTCTCTCAAGGTCCTGCATGGACGCCCCGGGGCCCGCCTTCCTGAAGACCTTGATGGTCTCGTCCGCAACCTCCTTGGCCTCCATCAGGATCTGTCTTGCTTCCTCGTTGGCCTTTCTGATTATCTCATCCCTCTGGGCATCCAGCTTGTCAGTCTTCTTCTCAAGCTCCTGCCTAAGGGCCTTTGTCTCGTTCTTGTACTGCTCTATCTCAAGCCGCTCGTTCTCAATTATCTTGCGGCTCTTTTCAAGGTCCGCCAGAAGGTCCTCAAACTTGCGGTCATCGGTGCCTATCTGCTGCCTGGCCGCCTCGATTATCCTGTCGGGAAGCCCAAGCTTTGAGGAGATGGCAAAGGCGTTACTCTTGCCCGGAAGGCCGATGAGCAGCCTGTAGGTGGGCCTAAGCGACTCCACGTCAAACTCGCAGCTGGCATTCCTGACTCCCTTGGTGTTGAGGGCATAGACCTTGAGCTCGCTGTAGTGGGTGGTGGCCATGGTCCTGATGCGCCTTGAGTGCAGGTCGTTGAGAATGGAAATGGCCAGGGCCGCACCCTCTGTGGGATCCGTTCCTGCCCCCAGCTCGTCGAACAGGCAAAGGGAGTTCTCGTCTGCGTTCTCCAGTATGGACACGGTATTGGTCATGTGGGATGAGAAGGTTGAAAGAGACTGCTCAATACTCTGCTCATCTCCGATGTCCGCATAGACCTCATTAAATACCGACAGCTCAGACCTATCCCCTGCGGGTATGGCAAGTCCCGCCTGTCCCATAAGGGTCAGAAGGCCCACGGTCTTCAGGGTGACGGTCTTACCACCGGTGTTGGGTCCCGTAATTATCAGCATGTCAAAATCCCGCCCCACGTACACATCGATGGGCACCACCTTGTCCTTAGGGATCAGGGGGTGTCTGGCCTTCTTAAGGTCGATGGCATGATGCTCGTTAAAGGCAGGTGTAATTGCATTGATCTCCAGCGCATAGGAGGCCTTGGCAAAGATAAAGTCAAGGTCCGTCATGATCTCGCTGTCATATTTGATGGACTCAAGAAACTCTCCCGCGCGAAGGCTAAGCTCCGCCAGGATCTTGTCTATCTCGGCCTTCTCCTGTAAAAAGAGCTCCCGAAGCTTGTTATTTAGCTCCACAACTGCTGCAGGTTCTATGAAAAGAGTTGAACCTGAGGATGACTGGTCGTGGACGATACCGCTTATCTGGGACTTGTACTCAGCCTTCACCGGAATGCAGTATCTGTCTCCTCTCATGGTGACCACCGCATCCTGCAGGTACTGCCTCATACTTCCGTTGATCATCCTTCCAAGCTGCTCGTGGATCCGGTCATTGGTCAGCATCACGCCGCGCCTTATGTGGCGAAGTGCGGGGCTTGCGTCAGGGCTCATCTCCTCCTCTGACACTATGCACCTGCGGATCTCTGTGGAAAGCGGAGTCAGGGGCTCAAGAAGGTCAAAGCTCTCCGACAGGGAGTCCTTATTGTCATCCTCCCTGGCACTTCGGCCATAGTTCTTGACCCTTCCCACGTTCTCAAGAAAAGCCGCCAGCTGTAAAAGCCCCCTCATATCAAGGGAGCTTCCTATCTTGAGGGCCTTTAAGGTCCCGTCAAAATTCCTGTTATCTCCAAAGTTCACGGATCCCTTTTTAAAGATCCTGGCGATGGCGTCCCCGGTCCTTGTCTGGTCCGCCCTTATCTGCCTTAAGTCCGTTGAGGGCAGAAGCTTTCTGCACAGATTCCTGCCCGGATCAGAGGTGGCGTGCTCCGTGAGCCTTTCAATTATCTTGTCGTACTCCAGTACGTGTAAAGCCTTTTCATTCATCGATCTGTTCTTACCTTTTCGTTACGCAATAATCCACCTTAAAGTTTACCATCTAATAAACCGCATGGCTAGTATCAGTAGGCTCCCTTCTTTACTACCCGGGCGGCCTCTTCCTGGATGTTCCTGTCATAGGAGAGGATGGGCTCGATGTTCTTGCCCCGGAGCCTTCTGTCTATGTAGTTTTTGGTGATGCGCATAACAAGGGGCGTAAGTGCCAGTATTCCGATGAGGTTGGGGATCATCATGAAGCCATTGAAGGTGTCGGAGATGTCCCAGGCAAGTGTGGGCTCAAGGACTGCTCCCAGCACGATCAGAAGGATGAACAGCACTCTGTAAAGCTTGGCCCAGAACACGCCAAAGAGATACTCCACTACCTTGGCGCCGTAATATGACCAGCATATTACTGTGGTGAAGGCAAACAGTGTAACGGCAAGGACCACAAACAGCTCCCCTGCATAGCCCAGGGACTCTCCAAAGGCCATGGCCACAAGGGTTGCGTCGTTGGTGCCGGCAAGTACGTGGCCGCTTGTAAGGTCAATAGCTCCTGAGCTTAGTACCACCAGGGCAGTCATGGTGCAGATCACCATGGTGTCAAGAAATACCTCGGCAATGCCCCAAAGGCCCTGCTTGACAGGTTCTCTTGCGCAGGAATTCACATGGGCCATAACGGAGGATCCAAGTCCTGCCTCGTTTGAGAACACGCCTCGCTTGCAGCCGCTCTTTATGGTATTTAAGGCAAGCTGAACCGCTGTTCCGGCGGCTCCCCCCTGTATAGCCTGTGGTCCCAGGGCGAATTTAAAGATCGCTCCCACCACCTCAGGAAGCATCCTGAAGTGAAATGCTATCACCACAAGGCAGCCCGCGATATATGCAAAAGAGATCACGGGCATTATTTTCTCTGAGAAAAATGCAAGGCGCCGAAAGCCCCCCATGATGATGACAGCTCCTGCCAGCATCAGAGTCACTCCAATTGCAAGGTCCACCAGAGGCGCACCTGCAAAGCTTCCTATATCAAGGTCCTGAAAGAAGATGGCCCTCACATTTAACGTGATCTTGTTGATCTGACCTAGGTTTCCAATGCCGAAGGAAGCCAGGATCGTAAAGACGCAGAACAGTATCGCCAGGATGCGCCCAAGCTTTTTGGTGTGTCTGCCGCTGCCAAGGCCGTCCTCAAGATAGTACATGGCTCCGCCGCTCCAGGCGCCCTCGGTGTTTCGCCTTCTGTAGTAAAGGCCCAGCACATTCTCCGAGAACTTGATCATCATTCCCAGGATGGCAGCCACCCACATCCAGAATACGGCGCCGGGGCCACCGATGCATATGGCAGTGCTGACTCCCGCAATATTGCCGGTTCCGATGGTGGAGGCCATAGCCGTGCAGAAGGCCCTGTACTGGGAAATGGCCCCCGCGTCGTTTATGACACGGCCTTCACCCTTGATGCTTCCGAAGGTCTTGGACCACCAGTGAAAAAGGTGCCTTACCTGGAAAAGACCTGTACACACCGTGCAGACAAGACCTGTTCCCAAAAGGAGCGACAGGTTAAAATTGCCCCAGGCAAAGCCGTTCAGCACACTATTTATCTTTGCAATATCCTCAAATAAAGCATTACCCATTATTCACCCAGTCTCTGCACAATTTTATCGTACTCGAAATTGTCAGCCAGCTTTTTGACGTCCTCGTACTTCTGCCGCTGATCCTCAGGAACCACATAGTCCGACAGCTCTTTCAGCGCATCATCAATGGCATCGCTGTCCATTTCATCTGCTGCCTTTGCCACCAGGGCAAATACCTTTTCCACCAGCTCTTTATCTGCCACGGGTCTTTCGTCTCCGAAAGAGCCGCCTTCCCCGTCCGCATACAAAGGCCCAAGGATCTCCTTGTACCTTAGAAGGTGCGCAAGGAGAGCCTCATGGTGCTCATCTATAAACTCCCGGTTTCCTTCCTTGCCCGCCATCTCCAGTTCCCTGGCTTCATCTGAAAGAGCCAGTGCACCTACCAGTTTGGCAGAGCTCTTTAGTGCGTGGACCTTGATGGTATAGTTCTTAAAGTCCGCATTTTTGAAGTAGTCATCTATCTCTTTTGCCTTCTCATCTATGGCCTCGTAGAAGAGCTTAAGTACTGTAGAAAAGCTCTCCAGGGATCCGCTGTTCTCTATTCCTGTCCCGGCGTCGATCCCTTCAAGGTCCTCGTACCAGGCTTTCCCCACAGCAGTCTCGTTCTCCTGTACAGAGCCCTCTGCCTCGTCTGTTCCAGCAGCGTCTTCGCTGTCATAGCCATTGTCCTCCTCAGGCTTGTCGGAGTACTGCATCTCCGAGCTGGTCCTTGGCAGGATGGAGGAGATATTGTAGAACTTGTTGCCCTTTACAAAGTACAGGATTCCGAAGGCGCCGGGACCGCAGTTGGAGGCAATGGCCGCCGAGGCCTTCTGGAAGATCACCCGCTCAAAGTAGGCGATCTTGCTGATCTCGTCCCTTATCCATACCAGAGTCTCCTCCGGCACATCAACGTATGTTATGAAGACAACCTCGGAGTCGGGTATGATGTCCACAGGAAATGCAGCCTTGATATACCTGTGATAGGCATGCTTCCTGCCACCCATCCATATTCCGCCTATGAAGGACCTGTCTCTTTTAAACTCAAGCCAGGGCCGTATTCCCAGGGAGCCGGCCACAGAATTCACCTTGGCAGGAACGAGGCCCTTCTTGGCCATGAACTCCGTGGTGTCGATGACAAAGCTGCATCTGATCCTGTCCTTGACCGTGTTGAGCTCAGAGACCATCTCCTCCACGGTTATATCCTGCTGGGCCAGCTTGCAGGCAATAAGGGTCAGTATGCCTGTTGCGCTGGATACACATTCCGAGTTGATGACATAGACGCTTCCAAAGGACTTGGAGGCCTCCACGGCCCTATTGTAGTCTTCGCTTATACTTGTTGAAAGAGCTATGTACACAAGGTTTCTGGCATTGCGAAGATTCCTTGCAAAAAAGTCCCTGTACTCCACCACGGTAGGCGGGGAAGACGCAGCATTCCTGCCGCTCTTTATATATCTTAAGAGCTCGTCGGATTCCATCTGGTAGGTATCCTTGAACTCGCCCTCCTCCGTTATGATGGTAAAGGGCAGTATGGGCAGATACGGACTGTTCATCAGCTGATCCGGCAGATCGCACATACTGCTGGTGGCAACCACAACAGGTATCTTCTTCCTGTAGCCGTCAAGGGTATCAAGCTCCCTGCTGAAGCGCTCTGTAGCGCTCCTTAGCATGAGCTTGTCCGGAGATATCTGATTGATAAGCGCCATCTCCAGCTGTTCTCCTGAGACAGGCTTTACCAGATATCCATCAAACCCTGCTCTGGTGTAGAGCTCTTTATTCTGGGCTCCTGCATTGGCAGTAAGGACGATGACAGGAGTCGCCCCGTTGAGGCCTCCCGTCTGGCGGCGCACCAGCTCAAGGCACTTTATACCGTCCATTTCCGGCATAAGGTGATCCATGAGGATGGCATCATATCTGACACTTAAGGTGCGCTCCAGAGCTTCCTTGCCACTGCCTGCAGTGTCTATCTGCATACCTGTGCCCAGAAGAAGTCTCTTTTCCACCTCAAGGTTCATCTCATTGTCATCAACGATGAGCACCTTGGCTTCAGGGGCTGTAAAGCTGCTCTCGTAGATGCTTCTGTTTGCCTGGCCGTAATTGAAAATGTGGAGATCTCCCACTCCCGTGGCGTCCACAACCCCCTGTTTCAGCACCACGTTAAAGGTGGAGCCCTCGCCGTAGACGCTGTTTACGCTGATCTCGCCGTCCATGAGTCCCAAAAGCTGCTTTACTATGCTAAGTCCGAGGCCCGTGCCCTCGATGTGACGGTTCTTTTCCTCATCCACGCGCTTGAAGGCATCAAAAAGATACGGCAGGGCATCATTCTTGATACCTATTCCGGTGTCTGTGACCATGAAGCGCAAAAGCACCGTGTCTTCTTCTAAGGTCTCGCTCTCTATATGCAGACCCACCCTGCCTTCATTTGTGTATTTAACCGCATTGTTCAGAAGGTTTATCAGTATCTGCTTGATCCTGACCTCATCACCGTACAGCACTGACGGCACGTTGGGGTCAACGCTGACATCAAACTCCAGTCCCTTGTCCTGGGCCCTGTACCAGATCATGTTGACCAGCTCCGACAGCATATCCCCCACGGAATAATCAACCTTCACCAGGTCCATGCTTCCGGCCTCTATCTTGGAGAAATCCAGAATGTCGTTTATAAGGGACAGCAGCATCTTGCCGGATCCCGCAATGCCGTTGGCATCCTTGATGATGTCCTCGGTGGCGTCCGGGTCCCTTAATATCAACTCGTTAAGTCCCAGTATCGAATTTATGGGAGTCCTTATCTCATGGCTCATGTTGGAAAAGAACCTGTTCTGGGAGCGGTTCAGTTCCTCGGCCCTCTCAGCCTCTTTTTTGGCAACCTCATTCTCAATCTTGAACAGGCGGTTCTGGAAAATAACCATGACAAGGCACACAATGCCCACCAGGATCATGGAGATGAAGGAATCCACGTAAAACATGGACCTTGAATGCTTAAAGACCATCTCCGGGTAAAAGTAAGCCAGCAGATAGCAGACCGTGGTCATGAGAAATACAAACACCAGCATCACCGTGCGCCATCTTCCCGTCAGCACCAGTCCCACGTACAGAAAGGCAAATATGAACCACAGGGCGCCTCCGCCCTCAAGGCCTCCGCCGAAGAAAAAGATGGAGGGCAGGATCACAAAGATGACCCCTATGATGATCAGCCTCACCGATATCTCTATCCTGTTAAGATATATTCCTACATAGGTGGTGACAGGGACAAA
>JAEEGF010523004.1_pt1 | contig 13078 bp, 16 predicted proteins | sample 9134171 | NCBI WGS metagenome assembly JAEEGF01 (sample SAMN16246542, study PRJNA631951) | gut metagenome | biome: gut microbiome; feature: rumen; material: AP-attached | host: Bos | place: Iran: Karaj | collected 2018-10
ATAAAAATCATATAAAAAAGACTTCGCTGCCCCCACTTTCACGACGGGAGCATTTATCTTTTTCTCAGGAGTGTCGAACACTTTTTCTATCTCCTTTCTCAGCGATTCTTTTTCCTTGTTTTTTCTTACAGATTCTCTAGTTGCACGATTAAAAATAACTGTTGACAAGATCATAAGGAAGACTCCCACAAACAATGTAGTGGTCCCAGAAAATAGAACCACTACACGTCTTCGCCAAAATGCCAATCTAAAAAGAACTCTTTCATTAATCTATTATAGTTTGAGGTGAAAACTAAAACAGTGGTTCTGAACAGTTCAAAGCGCAGTAGAAGCTCCAAGACCCAAGATAATAACATCAATGCTTAAAATTTGCCAGTTCAAATCTTCTTCTTTTTATGGCGTGATTGACAAGGAAACCAGCAGGTTGACAAAAAACCATACAGGAAGAAAATAACCCAGCACGGCCGGTTGGTTGGACTAAGTCGCCAACAACGCAGGCTTTCGTTAGAGGGTTATATCCTATCGAATGTAATCTTGTTTTTTGGGAAAATATTTATATCCGATACGATGTGATTTTGCTTTTATTTTGTATATTTGCATCCAAACGAATGTAATTATGAGCAGAAATATCATATCTTCAACATTGAAAGCACTGCGGAAGGAGCATCGCCTGACGCAAGTAGATTTGGCCATGAAATCCGGAGTTGGCCTGAACTTCGTGCGAGAATTGGAGCAAGGAAAGACCACGGTGCGGATGGACAAGGTGGCCCAGGTATTTGATCTGTTCGGATACGAACTGGTTCCTCAAAAGAAAGTGAAATGAAAACAGCATTGATTGAATACAAAGGTAAGGTGGCCGGAATCTTGAAAGAGACAGATGAAGGCTATGAGTTCCTTTATGATACAGCGTATCTTTCCCATGCTGAGGCAAAACCCGTCAGCCTTACCCTTCCTTTGACGGAAGAGCCATACAAATCTCCTATTCTTTTTCCGTTCTTTGACGGGCTCATTCCAGAGGGCTGGCTTCTGGATGTTGCCCTGCGCAATACGGACATAAGCGAACTGGACAGGTTCTCCCTTCTGCTTCTCTGCTGTAAAGACTGCATTGGCGCAGTCAGTGTTATTCCGATAAAGGAGGATGGTGATGAGTAAGTGTTTATTCTGCTATAAGGAACTCAGCCCCGAAGAGGTTGATTTCCATAAGTCTTGTTGTCGGAAGTTCTTTGGAACGGCAACGGCCCCCGTTTTGGATTACACCCGTGAAGATATGGACGTATTGGCCGCCCAGATTATCAAGTCTCAAACAACGTTGACCGGTGTCCAGCCCAAACTGTCTTTGAATCTCGATAAGCATAGGAATTCCAGTAAACTTACAATTGTGGGTCTCTGGGGAGGCTACATTTTCAAGCCTCAGACGGAGTTATTCGCGATGCTGCCCGAGAATGAAGATCTTACAATGCACCTGGCTGAAATCGCAAAACTGAAGATCGTTCCCCATACTCTCATCAGGATGAAGGACGGCAGCATCGGCTACCTTACCAAGAGGATTGACCGGACAAAAAACGGGGAGAAAATCGCGATGGAGGATATGTGCCAATTGACAGAACGTCAAACTGAGCATAAATACAGGAGCTCATACGAGCAAATTGGAAAAGCCATCCGAAAGTACTCCGCCTTCCCTCAATTGGATATGGTGGACTTCTTGGAGTTGGTGTATTTCTCCTGGCTCACCGGAAACAACGATATGCATCTGAAGAACTTCTCCCTATATTCTCCTGCCGGCGAACATGTTCTAACTCCTGCATACGATCTGTTGAGCGCAGCCGTAAGCAATCCTGCCGATGACGAAGAATTGGCCTTGAACCTTAATGGAAAAAAGAAACACATTACGGATTCCGATTTCATAACTGCATTCAAGACCTGCGGCGTTCCAGAAATCGTGTTCAGCAGAATCAAGAAGAAGTATCTTGACCTTCTCCCTAAGTTTGAACAGGAAATACAGAATTCTTTCCTCTCAGAAGAACTCAAGACAGCGTACATTGATCTCCTTCACAGGAGAATAAACAATCAAATAAAAGAGTATTAATATGAAGCGAATCTTTCTTTTTATGGCGCTGATGGTTGCCGCAGTGATGGCAACGGCGCAGAAGGCAGAAGCACAGACACAAACTGTTCAGCAGTCCGTCGCTGAGCAGCAGCATTATAAGTATATCATTGTATCCATAACAGGGAATATAAAGAGTGAGGGAATAAAGGTAGATGTAGACAATGGTCAATCTGTAGACAGGCTGAAGGATAAAGATGGAAAGAAGATGACATTTAAAACACCTGCTGCTGTTCTTATGTATTTTTTGTCTGAGGGTTGGGAGATGTATGTTAATGGATCATCAACAACTGGCGGTTCAGCTGGTGGTTATGGTAGTGTTAGTACTGCTCCATATTGGATTATGAGAAAGCCTTGTACAAAGGAAGATTTTGATACCGCTGTTAAAACCGGTATTAAATAGTTAAGACTTCGAATTTAGAGTTTGTCCGATGGCTTCCACGATTGAAGAACTATAAAAAAAAACATCTGGAAATCAGGCCTGTGTAATAGTTTACATAATGTATCAGACAAATGAATGAGAACCCATATATGACGGAAAGAGCCAGGAGCCAAGTCCTGGGGTGTATGGTTGGCGGTGCCGTCGGCGATGCCCTAGGCTATGCTGTGGAATTTGACTCCTGGAATACCATAAGAACGAAATACGGCCCTCAAGGTATTACAAGGTTCCAGCTGGACAAGCGAGGAGTGGCCCGCATTTCTGATGATACCCAGATGTCGCTGTTCACGGCAGCAGGAATCCCGCTTGGAATGACTAGGTTTTATATGAGGGGAATTATGGGGAGGATAGACTCCTACTGCCAGTTCACATATATTGACTGGTTGCATACTCAGGAATGGAGGTCTCGTCACAAGAATGCCCGAGTGGACTCCTGGCTCATGGATGTGCCGGAATTGTATTCACAACGCGCTCCCGGCAGAACCTGCCTAACAGCCCTTCGGGACCTGGAACAAGGAAAGGAGCCCTCAAACAACAGCTGCGGATGCGGAGGAGTCATGCGCACAGCCCCTATCGCCCTGCTAAGTTCCATTCATGGATATGCAGATGGAGACAAGATTTACTGTAACATGTGTGCGGCAGAGGCAGCCCGTATTACCCACAAACATCCCCTGGGTTTCATTCCTTCAGCCATTCTCAACGATATCCTGATGGAAATCATGAGCGATGGAGAAACTCCCGATTATCGGCTTGAGTATTATGTAGAACAAGCTTTGAAGAATCTATCTGAGATTAAATCAGAATATGACAGGGAAAAGTTGTACGAAGGTCTATGGCCTAAGCATATCGAAGAGCAGAAAGAACTGATCAACAAGGCATTGGATTTGGCAAACTCAGACAAACCGGACCAAGAAGCCATAGAATCCCTCGGTGGTGGCTGGACTGGACATGAGGCTCTTGCCATAGCTATCTTCAGTGCGGCAAGACATAGCCAATCTTTCGAAGATGCAATAATAAGCAGTGTCAACCACTCCGGAGATAGCGATTCCACGGGAGCCATCTGCGGAAACATCATGGGCTGTCTGCTGGGCCGGAATGCCATTCCTTCATACTTTACGGAGAATCTTGAACTGCTCGGTGTCATCGAGGAAATGGCTAATGACATTTACACCGGATGCATCATCAGCGAATATAACCACTACGGAACCCCTGAGATGGCCCGATGGGACATGAAATACCTCCAGTATCATTGGACGCCAGCACCAGACAAATAGCAGAAAGTTGTGGTATTTCCTGCTTTCTATTATCTTTGTCCTCGACAATGGCAATGGGAAATATGTCAGCGGATTGTTCGCAGAGGAAGATTTCTCCGTTACCCTATGTCCAAAAGGTGCTATCCGAAGATGTATAATGCGTTTGAGTATGGCAGAAATGCTATAACTCGTCGGAGTATTATCCTTTGAGAGTTTTGGGAAGTAGCTGTGTCAATTCCCTTGCCCGATCGGGTTCCAACATTGTCCATACTACTGTTGGAGGCTCATAAACCAACCAGACTATCTTCAATGCGGAAAGGAATAGATAGTCTGGTTTTTTATTGATCTTGACTTGTCTTTTTACCTTAAATCTGCATGTTAGTGCTCTTTCGTTTTGTGTTATTTCCGTTTTTCATAAGGCACTCATAGCTTAAAAACAAATGGATTATAACTCACCCTATAATCTTCATCTAGCAAAGACACATTTCTCAGAGTTGTAGTATGCCCGGTATGGTTTTCAAAGTATTCTTCAAAATGTGCCCCGGTATGAACATGGCCTGAAAGGATTATTCTGATATCTCTTTCATAAAGTATGTCTGCAAGCACTTTACTTCCAAAGTGTGACATATAGTTGTATCCTCGTTGGAGAATTGTTCCTTGACTGCCGATTGCTGGTGGGCAATGCGTTAGCAGAACATCACATACTTTTGGAATTTTGGAATATGCAAAATACAGCTCTTCTTCGTTCTTATAAAAAGCCCAACCTTTTAGGTCGGGAACCCAGGGCGTTCCATAGAAACTAATTCCTTCGTAATCAAAACAGTTGTCACAAAGCAATAAAGTTTTACCGCTAATATTGCGAGAAAAGCCTACTGGAGTTTTCTTTCTTACAACAATCTGATCATATAGGTAGAAGTCATGATTGCCCGGAATGACAAGTATTTTCTTGTAAGGGAGGTCTGCCGCCCAAGGGCCAAACACATTGTCAAACCAGTATTCAGACAGATATAAATCTCTTTGAAATTCGAGGGGCACAATATCCCCACATATACAAAGCACATCGGCTTCCGGCAAAGAATAGTCTTTTAGCTTCTCTTTGCCAGGTAAGTTTCCGTGTATGTCTGAAATAGCAACTATTTTCATCTCTGTTTTTCTTTGAGACAAAGGTACAGTTCTCATTTGACAAATTTCGTCAAATATGAAGAAGCTCATTGTAAAGAATCTGGATTTCCTGGTGCAGTTTAATGAAACCTTGGTTCTTTTTGTTGGATATTTCGTTCATATACAACCGTTTGTTAATCTCAAGCATGATTGAATGGTATTCCTTGTTTGGAACCGGGAAGGTTTTGCTGTTTGAAAAAGGTTTATTGATGCCTACGGTATAGCCACTGGATCTGAAATGGTCAAGAATTAAGTCTATAACAGCATCGCTGGGCCTGGTTTCATCCTCATTGAAGCCTATACATATGTCTATGTTGGAATGGCGGGGATTCAAAAGACTGGGCTCTGAGGAAAAACTGTGGCAATCTATCAAAAGTGTGGGGTCTTTCATTTTGAGAATCTTTTTCGCGGAGGAAGAATGATAGTCTATGTACGTGCATAGCGAGTCAAAAGAATTGCCGAAAGACCGGCGGGATACTCCTGTTCCTGACGGGTCTGGAAGATCTCTCCAATAGGATATTCCTAGCCCTGTCTTTTCCAGGGGATCGTTCGGCAGTCTTTCAACATCGCAATAAAGCCGGCAATATGGGAAGACGATACTGTCTATTCTCTCATCTGAGGTGTCTGGGAGAAATAGCGAATCAGTGTGGTAGTCTATGAGCAAACGCTCTTCGCTGCTTAAATCATCTAAACTATACCCGGAATCAGCCGGAAACGTGGAAGAAGAATGAGGAATGTGAAGGATAATTGATTGGTAGTTTGTAGTTTTCATTGTGTTGTTATTTAGTTGTTTACTCGTCCTCGCTTTTTGGGAACAGCTAAAAACAACACTTGCTGTCAGAGAATAAAAAATCCTTACATGCCTGAAGACACATAAGGAAATCCACAATCTCAGAGCGGTATGAATTTTTGGCTATTGCCCACATCTGCTTTCGCTCGCCACCGTGGCTTTAGGAATGCTCTTCCCCAGAGCTCGGTTGGCACGCATTTCTGCGTTCTTGATGCAAATCTCCGAATGCTCAATAATTGAGTTCTTCAATTCTAGTGCAATATTACGGAGATTTTAGAGTTTTTCAAAAAAAGAAGAAATAATCCCAAGAAAAGCAATCTAATCCTCTTGGGGGGCTTGATCATTTGGTTAGTTGTTCTGAATCAGTCAGCCATTGTAGTGGTCCCAGAAATAGGACCACTACATTGTTCTGCTTGTTTTGATTCTTCTCCTTGAGACTCTCCCTACTGTACTAAGAATAGTTGGCTTTTCTGTACAAGTCCAAGATTATACCGGGTAAATTATACCGGATGGTTTGGTTGAGGCTACAAGACGGTCGTAATTTTGTCGTATTGAAAAATTGTTCGCAAAATTTGCGAACAATAATGATTAATTATTAACTTTGTCAATACGTTAGGCGGCAAATGGAGATTAGGTTTGAGAAGGAGTACCTGCGCAAACTGTTTTATGAGGGAGATACTGGTGATAAACATTATCGTTTTCAGCCTGAAATAGTGAAGAGGTATGTTAGGGTAGTGAATATTCTTGATTCTATAGTGAAGACTACTGATCTTTATCGTTATCGTTCACTACGCTACGAAAAACTTGTTGGAGATAAGGCCGGATTTGAGTCTGTGCGAGTGAATAACCAATATCGTTTGGAAATCAAAACATCAGCAAAGGAGAAGATTACTATTTGCCGCATTATCGAATTATCTAACCACTATAGCAAATAAAGCAATGGGAAACTTAGGTTATGGCGTTATTCCAACTCACCCAGGTGAGGTGTTAAAGGATGAAATAGAAGAGCGTGGAATCAGCCAGCGACGATTGGCTAAAAATATGGGGCTCGCTTATTCTGTTGTAAACGAAATACTCAACGGAAAACGTCCGCTGACAGCCAAGACAGCTTTGATGTTTGAGGCAGCGCTTGATGTTCCGGCAGAGTCTTTGATGTATCTACAAACTAAGTATAACATTCAAACGGCCAGGAAGGATTCATCGTTGAAACAAGCGCTAAAAGAGATTCGCAAGTTTGCGGCGGTTCTATGAATTGGATTTAGTGTTTGTCCGGGGGCGGACAAATAACAAGATTGTCCTAAACGATTCCAGGAATGTCAGTACGAATTCCAGAATTCGCCAAAAAAAATCCAGAAACCGCCTATATTTTTGGCGATTCCTGGAATTGTATCAAAATTAAAGTAAACTCTTTAACGCTTATTAACAAGCCAGGTTCCCTTTGCTTCATCGTAGACCAGTTTCTCAGTATCGGTCTCAGCAAATACGCTTACAGGTTTATCCAAGCTTGTCATGTTGGCAGGGTGTTTTTTGCACCAAACCTTTAACTCGGCACAGCAATCAAAATCATCGTATTGCTCTGCTTCGTTGAAGAGATTTGCAACTTCAGAGAGAGTCTTGGCTTTTGAGAGGCTAGTTCTCCAAGCTTCCGGAATAAGGTTTTCTTGATTCTTTATCATGATAGTAACGTGTTTGTACAGAGAGTATTACCAGGTGGGTGTTTGACTAGTTTTATTGGGGTTTGGTTTATTTTCCCGTTAAGCAAAGATAGTATTTTTGGGTTCCAAATAATGCCTGATGCCAAAATCGTGCAAAAAAATGTACGATTTCATAGAAAAGATCGCTGAGAATCTACTCGTTTATGGCTTCCAGGTAGAAGGAGAAAGGGCGGAAGCCATCGTTGCAGCTGATCATGGCGCTCATGGGGTTTTTCATCCAGCCGTCAAAGAAGTTGCCCTGGCCGTTGGCAAGGGATTTAACAAAGGGTTTCATGGAGTCCCAGGCGGAAGGGCATAATCCATCAGGTCGCTGAGCATTTTCGGAGATCCATTGCTGGCCTTGCCGAATATCGCAGGCATGCTGGATGGGGTTCTCATATTTTGCCATCAGGTCCGGATAGGTTGTCTGGCGGATGGCTGTAATTCTAACCTTATTCATCTTGTTCATGATGTAAAGATACAGAAATAGACCTGGATTTGTCCTAAACGATTCTGAGTTTGTTTTGAGTTGATCGGGATATTAAAAAATACGGCTCAATTCCCTGTGGAGTTGAGCCGTAAATATTTAATCAAGCTGTTTATCTGTTAGAAGGCATAAGCCAAACCAACGGTGAAAGCGTTTCTGTGGTTCTTAATTTCTGTATCTGCAGCCTTGAGAACTCCCCAGTCATAACCTGCCCTGAGCTCGAAATGCTTAGCAAACCTTACACCGGCCTTAGCGCCAAGCTGAAGGTCAAAACGCTTGAAAGCACCATCCTCGAAAGGATCGTCAGAACCTCCCACTCCACATACTACGCTAGGACCTGCTCCAACAAAGATGGTAGCAGCGTCTGCTACTTCAAATGAGTAGTTTACGTGAACAGGAACCCTGAAGTAGTATATATCTGTAGACATCTCGTGAGCCTTGAACTTGATGTAATCGAAAAGAACACCCGGTTCGATTGAAAGTCCGATATCGCTGATAGGAGCCTCATAAAGACCGCCAACATAGAAACCGTTGCCGTCATAAGAAGCAGTAAGATGACTTTCGCTGAATGAAATCTTGCTGTGCAGGTAACCTGCGTTAATCTTGAACTGAGCAGAAGCGCTGTAACCGATAAACAGCAGTGCGGCCAAAACTAATAATTTCTTCATAAAACTGATGTTAAACTACTTAAATGCTTTCTTAACAAAATTCCAGATGGCCAGGAGGATTACAGCACCTATAACAGCGCTAACAATCTGTCCATACCACTGAGCCCAGAAAGGACTGGTGGCGCCAAGTTTGCCAAGCAGCCAGCCGCCGACAAAACCGCCGGCAAGACCGATGAGGATGTTCCAGATAAGACCACCTTTGTCTTTGGATACGAAGAAGCCGGAAAGCCAGCCTGCTACTGCTCCGATGAGCAATGTGATAATGATGTTCATGGTACTAGTTTTTAAAACGTGATAAACAAAGATACGGATTATTCTGGTTTGTTCCTATTCAGTAATCACGATTTTGAGAACCAGCGGGCATTCAATGGCAGACATTTCCAAAACAGGATCCTTCTCTGAAGGGAAAGTCTTGACCTCCCTGGAGGCTATATTGTAATGTGTTCCAACAAGAGCTGCCTTAGGAACATAGCTGCGGAGAATGATAACCCTGTTGTTTTCGCTACTGTAGGCCATCAGCACCTTGCTGCCAGGGCCGGTAATGATACCATGTAACATCTTCTTTCTTGGAGTTGCCTCAATCTCGGATTCTTTGTATCCAAGCTTCTCAAGGGCTGAGGTAAGGTCATACTCATAGGTCTTTCTGGTAATGGATCCGTCAGGGTTTTCCTGGATGAAATCAGAAACCTTCAGGTTGAGGGTAACCGTATCCCTATAACGGCTGTACCATACCATCTCTACAGGGAATTCTGAACGGCCACCGTAACGGTCAAATGCGTGAATCTTGCCCTTTACTGTAAGTGTGTTGAACTTGGTGGTGTCCATAAGAGCCTTCCATTCAGGCTTGGTGGTGTCCGGAAGGAACTTTACATAAGCTGAATCGCGATGAGGCTCGAAGATAACTATAGAGTCTGCCTTTGAGTTGCCCTCCCATGCGAATGAAGATATGTATTTGGTAGAGTATGTGCGGGTGTCGTTCTTGTCCTTTTCGTTAACGTACAGGCGACGGTCAAAAGAAACGGCGATAGATCCAAGAGACACCTCCCAAGTGCTAACTGTTTCCTCTGGGTCGGAGCCAGGAACGACTGTTGTCTTGACGTCTCCGTGGGTAACGTTGCCGCGGATGAAGCTCCACTTGGTAAGTCCCTCTTCAGGAGTAGGCATCATCACCAGACTGAAAGGAGTTGAGCTTACGTACTGGATCTTCTCCTCTTTATCCCTGTAGCCGCCTACGAGAGAGAAAATGTCATCCTCGATCATGTTGCGGGTCTCTGTGGTCTTCATCCTTATGAAGTACTGACCCTCCATATCCTCTTTTGCCGCGTTCTGGGTAACTCCCATGGAGTCAACCTTGAAGTTGGTGGACTCGGTAATGTAGGAAGCCATTGTGGCTGGAGTGTAGATGAACCTCTTGGATGACATGTTGTCAAGAACAACCATATCCTGGGTAAAAGGAATTCCGGAAGGGTTTACACGGAAAATCACCGCATAAGGAAGTCCCTTTGTTACGGTATCGTGCTGAGCATAGCTCACAAAACCGAAAACCTGGTCGCTGATCTTCAAGCCAGTTACGGCATCCTTGAGGTCATTGATATCATTTTCAATTTCGGTTGTATCCTTGTCGTAAATTTCTGTTTTATCACATCCTGCCATCACGAATAAAGAGATGGCAAGAAGCAGAAGATACTTTTTCATAGACTCTAAATGTATATCGCTTGTTATTATTCAATTACCGGCACGTTTCGTCCTGCCTTCTTGAAAAGATCCTTGTAGAAGCCGTTTTCTATCACCTTGCGGATGCAGGTATTGGTTGCCTTGTAACCATTGAACATGGTAGCGTCGGCTTTGATCTTATCTCCTTTCCAGAGAACATTTGATTCCTTGTCAAGTACGGAAGGAGTCATCCAGGTACGAGGGCTGTTGAAAACCACCTTCTTCCTGGTCTCTACGCGAAGGATGAAATCTGCCTCTTCTGCAGTCTCCACTGAAGTCCACTGACCGGCATTTGAGAATTCACGAATAACGTCAGCCACTTCGTCTGCAGGAATAGGATACTCATTGTCGTTGACAATTTGCACAAACACTTTGTTGCCGGCGGCAACAGCTTCGGAAAGGGAAGTCTGGGCAAAAGCGGTGGTTCCAGCGAAACCAAGCACTGCCATTAATGAAAGTACGAATTTTCTCATTTTACAGGATTTGTTATTAATAAATGACAAAAGTATCGATTCTGACTTTTGTGCTTTACCAAAAGACGCGACGGTTTCTTGCGATTATGCGACAAAACGTGTCATTTTGGTCTATTTGTCAAAAAATGACGCCGTTTTGGTCGGGGTTGAGTAAATTTGCAATATGAATCTTCTAAAAGCAATTAGACATATTTTTATCTTCTCTGGCACCGCTCTGGCTTGCCTTTGCTGCAGCCCTGGCAAGACGGATTCGAATAAAGTCTCCGGGAATAGCGACCCTCAAGCTATTTCCGAAGAATACATAAGAAACCTGGGCAAGACAGATCTGGACGGGGCCATGTACAAAGTAACAGAAGGTGCTTCAAAGGGAGTTTTCACGCCTCTGGAGGCAAATCTGCTTAGGGCAAAGCTCTTTTACCAATATTCCGAGGACTATGACCAGGCCCTGCAATGGTGCCAGGAAGCCCTTATGACCAAAGAAGCCCAGGAAGACAGTCTCAAAAGGCTGGAAGTGCTCCGGAATATCCAGACCATAACCCAGACCAAGAAAGACTATCCGGCAATGCTCTCTGCCTGCAGGCAAGGTCAGGATCTGGCCAGAAGCCTTGGTCTTGAACTGGACGGACTGGCTTTTGATTATGCCGTAGGAAGGTGCATGTACTACACAGGACAGCAGGAAGAAGGGCTGAGGGTTATGGAAGAATCCGTGGAAAAGGCCCTGAAGATGGTTAAAACCCAGAGTGAATACGGCCACTGGATTACGTGCATAGGAAATCTGACCAACACTTATGTAGGAGCGGAAAACTGGCAGAAAGCCATCCAGAAATGCGACCAGCAGCAGAAGGTTCTTCAGGAAATGGCTCTGAAGTTCCCTCAAGACGAGTTTTCAACGAACTGGGGAGACCGTGTGCTGTTCTACTCAAGAATCAACAAGGCTATCTCGCTTTGGGAACTTGGGCAGGCAAAACAGGCAGAGAACCTGTTTTCAAAGGCCCTGAAGCAAGATTACGCGTCAACCTCTGACGGAGTATTCCGCCAAAGCGGCTATTACGCAAAGACCGGGAGACCGGACAAGGTTACCGAATGTCTGGAACTGTCCCCTTACTCTGGTCAGGATACCGTAGACAGAAGATATGTTTCCAGGCTGTCGAGACTGGAAGAAGCATACAGAATAGCCAAGGACTCCACGAACGCGAACCTTCTGGCTGAAAGAATCGCCGGCCTGAACAGGCAGATTGAGGAAATCGAAAGCAGGACCGTTGCTGCAGATGTCGAAGGTTACAAGTCCAGGAACTACAAGTTCAAGATCAATGACCTCTCTGCCACCCTGAAAACCAACAACATCATCCTGATAGCCCTCTCTGCCCTGATTCTTGTTCTGCTGATAGCAGGAACAGCACAGTACATCAACAAATACAGAAGACGCAAGACAATAAATACCATACTGTCAGAGAATATCAAGATCAAGAAGGAAATAGAGACCCTTCGTTCCCTGATAGCCGTCCAGAATCCGAAAACCGAGGACAAGGACAGGCAGGTGTCTTCTCTTGTCAGCATTTTCAAGGAAAAACAGTTCTTTCTCAACAAGATGATGTCAATTTCCATGGCAGCCGGACTCTTAGGCTGTTCACAGCGCGAACTCAGGCGTATGATTGAAGCAATCGAGCCCGGGATGACCTTCCCTCGCTTTATCAGCAGCCTGAGAATCGACTATGCCAAATCGCTGATGGAAAAAGAACCGGCGCTGCCTGTTTCGGAGATAGCGGACCAGTCCGGCTTCTACAGCACAAGAACATTCCAGCGCACTTTCCTCGCCACTACGGGCCAGACTCCTAGTGATTATCGCTCAAAGCAGAAAAATGACTAAATTTGTTCTGTTTTGACAGTATTATCGCGATTAAAACCATTCGACATGAAGATAAGGACTTTGAGAAAAACTTTTGCTGTGGCTTTTGCCTCAGCGATGATGTTGCTTGTTTGCAGCGGGGGCGCATCTGCCCAGAATGAGGATAGCCTCAGATATCTGGCAGGGCCGAGATTTGCCTCTTCCAATGTGGACTCCCTGGTGCTGGACGACTTTGCCTGGTGCAACAGGTATGTGATGCCCGACCAGAGCTGGGCAAGATTTACGGACATAGAGAGAATTCCTGTGGCAAAGCAGCTGCAGGGCCATCTGAAGGCTAAATACAAGATGTTCATCACCCAGCCGATAGACCACAAGCATCCCGAGAAGGGACTGTTCAAGCAGAGGGTGATAGTGGGCTTTGCAAACTTCAAGGCCCCTACCGTGATCATC
>JAEEGF010586583.1_pt1 | contig 13078 bp, 6 predicted proteins | sample 9134171 | NCBI WGS metagenome assembly JAEEGF01 (sample SAMN16246542, study PRJNA631951) | gut metagenome | biome: gut microbiome; feature: rumen; material: AP-attached | host: Bos | place: Iran: Karaj | collected 2018-10
ATGTTGGCGATCGGCGAGCGCTTCTGCTGCGCGGGAGACTTCGCGTCCCCGGCGCGGATCGCGGGAGCGCCGCCCTGCGGCGCGGCGGAGCCGAGCCCGAGGTCCACCGGACCTCCCACGGGCGCGGCGCGCACTGGCGCTGCCGGAGGCGGAGGCGGCGGAGGCGGCGGCGGAGCGCTCTCGCCCTCCTTGACGACGGTTATCTTGGTCGAGCCGACCTCGATCATGTCGCCTAGGGCAAGCTCGCGCGAGTCGGACCCGAGCTGCGTTCCGTTGACGAATGTTCCGTTCGCGCTAGCGAGGTCGGTCAGGCGAAGCCCCTCCTCGCCCGACTGCTCGAAGAGGCAGTGGTTGCGGGACAGCTCCTCGTCCGGCAGATGGACGTCGTTGGAAGACGACCGGCCGAGCCTAACCCCGCCGGCGCCGACCTGGAAGCGCGTGCCCTGCATGGGGCCGGACACGATCAGCAGTTCTGGACGTTTTGACATGTCTTTTCCGTTTCCTTAAAGCATTCCCTTCATGGCCTGGGACAGCACCGGGCCGAGAAGAATGATGAACACAGCCGGGAAGATGCACAGCATCAGAGGGCCAAGCATCTTCGTCGGAGCCTCGTGCGCCAGCTTCTCCGCGCGGTCGAAGCGGCGGCTCCGCAGCTGCTCCGACTGGATGCGCAGTATCGCGCCGATCGACACGCCGAGTTCGTCGGCCTGGATGAGCGCGAACGCGACGGACTTGAGATCGCTCTGCCGCACGCGGTCCGCCATGTTGCGGAGCGCCTCGCGGCGCGACGAGCCGACCTGTATCTCCTTCGTCATGCGGAGCAGCTCCTCGTTGAGCGGATCGAGCTTTCTCGACTGGCAGTTGCGCTGCAGCGCGCTGATGAAGTCCATGCCGGCCTCAACCGAAAGCGTCAGGATGTCGAGCACAAACGGAAGCGCCTTCATGATCGCGAGGTGCCGCTTCTTGAGAGAGCTCCTGAGCCACATCATCGGCTGGACGTAGAAGAGGAAGAAGCCGAATATGCTGAGCGGAACGAGCCCGTCCGCAAAAGGCGAACCCGGGAGCGCCGCTCCTAGAAGCGCAACGAGAAGCGTCCACGCCGTGCCGAGGACGATCGGACAGAGAATCTTGAGCGCGACGAACTCGCGGCCCGAGAGAAGCCCCTCGAACCCGGCCGCGACGAGCATCCAGTCCGCCGTCTCGATCTGCTTCGCGAACATCGGCTTCGACACGAGCTTGTCGAGGTTGCCGACGAACGGCAATAGCATCTTGAAGACGATCGGAATCGACCTCTCCTGACGACGACCGTCGGCGAGCGTCACGTACGTGACGTCCTTCGCGACCTCCGCCGCGTACCACGCTATCCCTGCCGCGCAAAGCGTCCAGAAGACGATTGCGGCCATGCTGAACAACGACTGCATCCACTCTCCCCGGAGGCACCGACGCGGCCACCACGGACGCGCCTAACTCCGCTTTGTTGTAAATTATACCAAAACGATGCGAATCGCGCCACCATCAACCGCGGGAGATGTCACTCGAGGATCAGGTCGCCGACGTGGTCGAGGTCCTTGGTGTGCGGACCCGAGAACCATCCGCTGAAGCCGATGCGCCCTTCGCCGTCGTCCTCGTTGAGGATCATCGAAAGCCCGAGGTCCGCCCCGCTCCGCGGACGGAACGGCGCAAGGCACTTCCACGGAACCGCCACCTCGTAGCGGCGCGAGCCGCCGCCGAGCCGCTTCTCCGCAAGCTTCCACGGCGCGCGCCCCTCGCTGACGCTCGGATGCGCCGTCAGGTAGCAGAACGCCTCAGGCCCAGCAGGCGTCACCGCGCAGCCGTAGTCGTACTTCCCGGACTTCTCGGCGCTGTCGCGCATCGGATCGAACAGGAACTGAAGTCCGTCCTGGTTCCATAGGTTCGCCCCCGATATCGGCGCGTGATAGACATCGTCCTTCACGTCCACGAGGAGGTACAGGCATTCCTCGTCCCATGCCGCCTTCCATGTGCAGGAAAGGTCGTCGGCACACTTCCACGCCGGCTTGTCCTTCCCGTAGCGCATCGCCTCCGCGGCGGATGCGCCGATGCGCTCCACAGGCGCTTCCTTCCAGAAAGCCTCGTCGCCGAATCCGTCGATCTTCACCGCGCCCTTCGCACGCACCGCCTTCGCGAAGCCTCCGACGTAGCGCTCCGTCACGGCCTTGTGCCCCTGGTCGTCGACGACCGTCGTCCGGACCCTGTAGATCGTCTGCGGCTCGAATTCCGCTATGCGCGCGTCAGCCTTCGCCGTCGCCCCGGGCGCAATCGTGGCGCGTCCCTCGTTCTGTCCCTTCAGGTAGGCGGAAGACGCCCCGCCTTCGTTGAGGCGGAAGGTCCCGTCCGCGATCTTCCACGCGCCAGCGATCTCGACCGTCCACGTGACGTCCTTCGGCTCCGTCGCATTGTTGACGAACTCGGACACGACACCAGGCTCTCCCGCGGCGTTGCGCGGAGCGGCGACGGTCTTCACCCCGATCGGACTCATTATCGGCATCGAGAGTATGATCTCGGCGCACGGCACACCATCCGCAAGACGCTGCACCATCACGCGTCCCGTGCGCGCCTCCGTCGCCTTCGGCGCGGTCACGGTCATCACTACGTCCTTTCCGCTCTGCGCGAACTTCGCCTCCCAGCGCGGAGGAAGCTTCGCGCGGAGATCGGCGGCGCGGAGGTTCGGACCCGCAACGACGACCTTGCGGCTCGCGCCCTTGAGAATCGAGACGTTCTGCTTGGGATCGACCGAAATCGACGCGGGCGCGTGCTTCTTCGAGAGCTTCTTCGCGCTATCGCGGTAGCGAAGCATCACGGGTTCGCCCGAGATGCCGAGCGTCACCATTCCGCCGGCGGCGGCGATCTTCTCCTTCGAGCCGTCGACGCGCGTCAGGACGATGTCCTTTGCGGTCGGAAGCGATATGCCGCGGTCAACGCGCTCGCCCTCCTTCCAGACGACGAGGAACGAGTCGCCTTCGGCGTCGCGGAAGAGATACGTCTGGACGCCGTCCTCGTGCTGCACCTCGTCGACGACCTTCTTGACGGTCACGTTGTTGATCATCGTGTAGTACATGATCGCGTCCAGACGCGGGTTGTAGAGGCAGTACTGGCAGTCGAACGTGTTGTGGCAGTCTCCGCCCGTTCCGCGCGCCTTGCCTTCCCCGTCCGGATACTGTATCGTGAACCAGCTGACGCTCGCTCCGCCCTCGGCGAAGAACGCGGTGATCTTCTTCACGACCTCCTGCGCGACGGCATAGCGCGTCTGGCCCTGGGAGTTGAGACCGAGCTCCGTGCACCACACCGGCCTCTCGCACCCGTACTTCCTGCCCATCTCCCTGTAGCGGCGCACGGCCTGGCGCACGTTCTCGTACGTCTCGTAGACGTGGAAGTCGTAGACGTCGCACCACTTGCCGAAGCCCTCCTTGAAAAAGCAGTCGAGCGCGGGCACGGACGTCGCGACGACGGTGATGTCCGGCTTCGCCGCATGCGCCGCCTTGTAGACCTGCTCGTAGGCCTCGACCTTCTCCTTCGCCTTCTCAGGCTTCTCGTTCGGCTCGTTGCCCTGGCAGATGAACCAGAACTTGTCGTCTTTGTGCTTCGAGACTAGGTCGAACGTCTCCTTGTACACCTTCTCGGGCGTCGTGTTCTTCCATCCATTCCGCTCCACCTCGCAGGCGAATCCGCCCGTGTACCAGTTGTCGCCCAGCGACTCGACGTAGTTCCATCCGCTGTCGCCCCAGAGCCCGATGTTGCGGTGTCCGATTCTGTCCGCAAGCTCGAAGTACTCGCGGATGCGGCTGTCCCAGTTGCGAATCTGGAACGGAATGTCCTTCGCCGGATACTTCTTCGACTCTGGCGCGGGCAGACGCGCGAAGCCAGAGCGCTCCGTCGCCTCCGCAAATCCCTTCGGCGCGACCTTTACGTGCAGCTCGTGATACTTCCCGACATCGACGGCGGTCTTCGGCACCGAATACGTCCCCGCATAGCGTACGCCTCCGTTGGATCCGCGAACGCGCGCAAGCTTTACCTCCGCCGGCGCAAGCGCCTCCGCGCCCCAGTAGTCGCGCACGCTCACGAGCGCCGTGCGGGAATCTGCGGGAAGCGGCTTCAGCGTCTGAACCGAGATCTCGAAGTCCATCGTCTCGTCCGGAAGGAAGAGGTGCCCGTTCGTCTTCTTCTTTCCGTCCACGGTCTTGCGTCCGTCGATGAGGATGCGGTCGACGATCTTGTCTGCCTTCTTCCGCTCGACAGGCGCCGCGGAGACGTCCTTGAACGAGCAGGTCCCGTGTGTCTTGTAGTACGCAGCCGCAAAGCGCGCCTTCACGGTGCCGGACGGGAACTCGAATTCGCGCGTGACCTTTCGCCAGTTCTTCTCCCCGCACTGGTCGACGAGGTCGAAGCGCGAAAGGCGCTTGCCCGCTCCGTCGAGGCAGTCCACGTGCAGCCGCGCGCAGAAGCTGTTGTCGGGCGAATGGAGCGCGCTCTTCACGGTCGCAGAGACACTCCACGGTCCGTCGCACGCGGCGAACTCGGACCCCGTCCAGGCGCATTCCTTGTGCGCGATGAGCTCGTCCTCCGTGAGGGACATCGCGAGCTCGCCCTTTCCGCCGAAATTCTCGCTGTACGGTTTTGCAGACGCCCTTGCGGAGTCCTTCGAGAAGATCGTCACGCCGGAGAAGAGGAACTCGCCCCTCTTCGGCTCGCCGAGCACGTGGCGTCCGGCGATTATGTAGAAGCCCTTTATCGGCTGATGCCACTTCGAGTCGTTCGCGCCGCCCCACTTCTCGTAGCGCCCAACGAAGTCGAGTGCGTCCGAGGTGCCGACGCTGTCGAAGTACCGCAGCACGGGGAAGACGACGCGCTGCCATTCGCCCGAGGGGGCGATCTTAAGCGGAAGCTGATGGCACTGCCCCGTCCCGTCGATGAGGCGCAGCGTGAAGCCGTCAGCGCCCTTCGGGCCCTTCACCCACAGGGAAACGGTGTCGATGTCCACAGGATCGATCCTGCATCCCATCTGCACGTACGCGCCGCCGCCGGTGAAGTCCGCCGCGAGCCTCAGCGCCGGACGCCTCTGCGCCTCGACGTCCTCCGCCGCATCAAGCGATCCCTTCGCGCCGGGGAACTCCTCTCCGCGTCCGAACGACCATCCGAACATCGGTTCGTCTCCGTCGATCAGCGGCACATCCGCCGCGGATACGGCGAGCGGCGCGATGAACAGTGCGGACACTAGTGCGGCGATTGTTGTCTTCATGAGTCGGTGCTCCTTTCGGTTTATGCCGCAATTCTACCAAAATCCCGACGCGCGCGCCACACCGGCGCGCGACTTTTCCAACAAGATAAAAACGACCTTTCGGACAACCACGCGCCTACGCGCGGCCAGACGGACGCGCGGAGCCGCGGTATGCGCTGGAGCCGGAGCGCGCGAGGCGGTAGCTCATCATGCGCGGAGAGAGCCCGAGCTCCTTCGCTGCCTCGGCGTGGTTTCCGCCGTGGCGCGCGAGCGCATCGTCGAGGATGCGCCGCTCAAAAGCGGCGATCTGCTCGTCGAGCGTGAGCGACGTGCTGGCGCCGAACGGGTCTTCGCGGAACTCGTCGACCTGAAGCGCCTCCGGGAGGTTGTAGGTGTGCACGATCTCGTCGCGCGCGGTGAGGACAGCCCTCTCGACGCAGTTCTCGAGCTCGCGCACGTTACCGGGCCATGAATACGCCTTGAGCGCGTTGAGCGCGGGGACGGAGAACTGCGTGACGTTCTTCTCGTACTTGATGCGCATCTTCGCGAGGAAGCTCTGCGCAAGGAGTATCACGTCGTCCGATCGGTCGGCGAGCCTCGGAAGCGAAATCGGGAACACGGAGAGTCGGTAGTAGAGGTCCTCGCGGAAAAGCTTCTTGGCCATCAGCTCCTCGAGGTTGCGGCTCGTCGCGGCGATAAACCTGACGTCGCTCCTCAACGTCTCGTTCGAGCCGACGCGCGAGAAGGTGCGCTCCTGAAGGAAGCGGAGCAGCTTCACCTGCACGGGTATCGTCAGATCGCCTATCTCGTCGAGGAAGAGCGTTCCTCCGTCCGCCGCTTCGGCGCGGCCGATTCGCCGCTCGCGCGCGTCCGTGAACGCGCCCTTCTCGTGTCCGAAAAGCTCCGACTCCACCAGCGCCTCGGGAAGCGCCGCGCAGTTGAGGACGACGAACGGACGGTCCTTGCGCTGCGAAAGCCCCTGTATCGCCTGGGCGACGAGCTCCTTGCCCGTTCCGCTTTCGCCGCGTATGAGCACCGTCGCGCCGCTCGGCGCGACCTGTCGGATCTGCTCGTAGACGGCGCGCATCTCCGGGCAGTTGCCGATGATGCGTCCCGGGGTCTCCTTAACCATGTCCCTGAGCACCCGATTTTCCTTGACGAGCGCCTCGCGCTCCGCATCCTCCTCGCGGCATACGAACGCCGCCTCCGCGACGAGGTTGGCGATTATCTCGAGGAGCTCCACGTCGCGGGCGAGCGCCGTGGTCTCGCCAGTCATCGCGCGGTCCGCCGAAAGCGTGCCGATTATCTGTCCGCGGTGGACGAGCGGAACGCACACGAATGAAAGCGCCTCGTCGGAGCCGCGGGACTTCGTGCGGTTGAGGAAGCGCTTGTCCTTCCTCACGTCGCACACGACCTCGGCCCTGCCCGTCTTGGCGACAAGTCCTGTGATGCCCTCGCCGAGCCTGTAGCGCCCGAGCGCGCGCTCCTCGGAGTTGAGTCCGCTCGTCGACGCCACAATCTTTAGCTCGTCGCCCTCGAGGAGCGTAAACGTCCCGCGAAGCATCCCCATGCTTCTCTCGAGGATCTCAAGTGCGTCTTCGAGCAGGCGGCGGACGTTTCGTTCGCGCGCGACGGCGGAGGCGATCTCCCTAAGGACGGATATCTCCGCCTCGACGCGTTCGTGTCTTTTTTCTGAATCCTTCATCTGCAGTATCTATACCCTTCGTATTCCCCCGTCAGTACTTGAATCCCTCTATGACCGTCTGCTTCACGCGCTTGGACTGGCGCGGATAGTCGAGGGTGTAGTGGAGCCCACGGCTCTCGTGCCGCTTCTGCGCGCACTTCACGATGAGCTCTGCGCAGACAGCCAGGTTCCTCAGCTCGAGCGTGTCGGGCGTCACGAGGTACCTGAAGTAGTATTCGCGTATCTCCTTGCGGAGCGTCTTGATGCGGTGCGCGGCGCGCGCGAGGCGCTTGTTCGTGCGCACGATGCCGACGTAGTCCCACATGAGGCGGCGTATCTCGTCCCACATGTGCGAGACAAGCACAGCCTCGTCCGGCGGCACGGCTGACCCGATGCGCCACGCCGGGATCGCCGGGGCTTTCTTCCTTCTGCCGGCGCCCCACCTGTCGGGATGCGCGGCGAGGCGCGCGGCGCAGAGGCGCGCGCAGACGAGCGCCTCCATCAACGAGTTGGACGCGAGGCGGTTCGCCCCGTGGAGTCCGGTCGAGGCGCACTCGCCTATTGCCGAAAGCCCCGGGATCGACGTCACGCCGTCGCTCGTCGCCTTGATGCCTCCGCATGTGTAGTGCGCGGCGGGGACGATCGGAATGAGGTCCTTCGCCATGTCGATGCCGAACTCCATGCACTTGTGGTAGATGTTCGGGAAGCGGTTCATCAGGTACGCGCGGCCTTTCTTCCTGATGTCGAGGTACATGCAGTCGTCGCCCGTGCGCTTCATCTCGGAGTCGATCGAGCGCGCCACGATGTCGCGCGGCGCGAGGCTTCCGCGCGGATCGTACTTCTTCATGAACTCCCTTCCGTGCCTGTCGACTAGAACTGCGCCTTCGCCGCGCACGGCCTCGGATATGAGGAAGCGCCTGGCCTGCGGATGGAACAGGCACGTAGGATGGAACTGGATGAACTCCATGTTCTCGATCTTCGCGCCCGCGCGCCACGCGAGGGCGATTCCGTCGCCAGTAGCGGAGTCTGGATTGCACGTGTAGAGATAGACCTTGCCGCATCCGCCTGTCGCGAGAATCGTGTTCGGTGAGCGCACGGCATATATCTCGCCCGTCGGCTTGTCGAGGACGTAGGCACCGATGCAGCGGTTCTGGCCCTTGAGGCCGATGCGCTTGGTCATTACGAGATCGATGACGACCGTGTTCTCCCTGACGTCTACCGGCGCGCGCTTGACGCGGCGAATCATGGCCGCCTCGCACTTCTCGCCGGTTATGTCGCCGGCGTGGAAGATGCGCCGCGCGCTGTGTCCGCCCTCGCGCGTCAAGTCCCACGAGCCGTCGCCCTTCTTCGTGAACTTCACGCCGCAGTCGATGAGGTCCTGGATCCCCTCAGGCGCATGCTCGCATATCTCGTGGACGACCTGGCTTCTTCCGAGCCACGCGCCGGCGATCATCGTGTCGCGCGCATGGCGGTCGAACGTGTCCGTAGGATCGGCCACGCAGCATATCCCGCCCTGGGCGAAGTTGGAGTTGCAGTCCTGTAGCCGTCCCTTCGACACGACGACGACCTTGCCGTAGCTCGCAAGGTGAAGCGCGCTCATGAGTCCGGCCATCCCCGTGCCGACGACGAAATAGTCGCAGTCAACGATTTTCATATGTGGAGATTATACCAAAAATCGGGGCACCGTGACTCGCGCAGGAGCAACCGCCGCACAAAAGCCGCGCCAGCCCCGCGATCAGCGGGAGGTCCGCCCGGCGCCCTTGACGCCCTCCCACCACAGCTTGCCGCCGACCTTGATGTAGCACTTGTTGAGGTCGATGGTGCCGTTGAACGGAAGCCTAAGCCCGCGGCATGTGCCAAGCTGCAGCTTCGTACCGCCGAAGACGGGGGTCTTGTTCTGAAGCCGCTTGACGACGACCCAGCCGCCGCGCCACTCGGACCAAGTATACTCCTTGCCGTCCCACGCGCACTTGATGCGGTAAGTCTCAGTGGGCTTGAGCTGGATGGTGGTCGGTGTTCCGGGAGATATGTCCCAGGCAGCTCCGGAAGCCGACATATAGGCATACAACGTCGACCTGATGATAAAGAACGGCATAATACCGTTTACCTTGCCCCCTACGCTGCCGAAGACGCAGGCCTTTTCGACAGGTCCCACGGGCATTGTGAACTCGACGACGATCTCGAAAGGCGCCTCGCCCGGGATGAAGTCGCCGTCGATGAGCGCATATGACCCCGGCGTGAATTCGGACAGCACGCCCTTGTTCTGCTTCACGGTGTGGCCGACGAGCTTGACTCCCGTGAAGCGCGCGGACTCCGCGGCGGTCCTGCGCGAGGACGAATGCTGGGGCTCCGGCTGCTCCGGCTCCGCCACTGCCTTAACCTCCTGGATCCTGCGCTCGGCCTGGACTTTCTGGAGTCCGCTCAGCGCCGGAAGCGCCTTCTCGTAGAGCGCCGCGGCGTGGTAATGGAACGAGGGGACGATCTTCGCGTCCCTCTTCGACGGCTCGGCGTTCCACCATGCTTCCGCAACCGGCGCGGCGCCATCGTCATTTTCAAGGGCGAGCTCCATCTCGGCGGCCTTCGCGATCGATGGGACGCCGCACTTCGCGAAGTGCGGGAGCGCTTTCGGCCAGTCGCCAAGCGCCACATACGCCGCGGCGAGGCGAAAGTTCACCGAGTCGGCGTCAGGATCCTTCTCAAGCTGCGACTGAAGCTTCGCTATCTGCGACTGCGCCGCGGCACGGTCCTTCGCATCCCTGAGGCGCGCGCGCAGCGACGGCGCGGACTTCATGGAGACGAAGTAGAGCGACCTCTCGAGTATCTCGGCGAGGGCTGAAGGCGGAATGTCCGGAACCGCGGCAACGAGCGCGTCAAGCGCCTCCTCGGCCGAAGCATAGTCGGCGTCGCGCATGTAGAGCGTGAAGGCGTTGCGGGCGAGCATCATCTTCGCGGCGGGAGATTCCGCCTGCGCGCACAGCTCCATCGCCGACTTCGCGACGTCGGACCGCGACTTCTTGCCGAGCTTCATCGCGTCCATATCCGGCTTCATCAGGTCTTCTACGACGGGCTTTACGTCGTCGAGCTCCTTCTCGCTGGGCATGCCAAGGGCTACGCCGGAGAGAAGAAGCGCAAGAATCGCAAGCGAAGTGACTTGTATTTTCATGACTACGGACGTTCCAGCCCACAGCGAGCCGAAATTATTGCCGAATATTCTAGCCAATTAGGTGCTGAATGTCAATGGCTAGCCGTCACGAAAGAAGGGACGCAAGGTCTTCCGCCGTGAGCTTCTCCATGACCGCCTGGTCCGTCGTGGAGACCGTTGCGGCAATCACGGCCTGCTTCCTGCGCTGCAGCGCAAGGACCTTCTCCTCGATCGAGCCGGACGCGATCATCTTCATGACGTAGACCGTCTTCTTCTGTCCGATGCGGTGCGCACGGTCCGTCGCCTGGTCCTCGACTGCCGGATTCCACCACGGATCGTAGTGGATCACCATGTCCGCGCCCGTCAGGTTGAGACCCGTGCCGCCCGCCATCAGCGAGATGAGGAACACGGGGATCTCCGGCGTGCGGTTGAACCTGTTGCACTCCCCGAGGCGGTCCTTCGTGGAGCCGTCGAGGTAGCAGAACGGCACCCCGCGCTTCCCGAGCTCCTCCGAAATCGCCTTGAGCATCTTCACGAACTGCGAGAAGACGAGTATCTTGTGCCCGCCCTCTATCGCGCTCTCGAGCTGCTCAAGAAACGCCTCGAGCTTCGCGCGAGAGGCGATCTGCCTGAGCTTCATGAGCATCGCGAGGATCTCGAACTTGGACTTCGCAAGGCCCTTCGAGCGGATCATGTCCCCGGCGAGGCGGCGCGTCTTCGCGAGCGCGTCGTTGTACTCGCGCTGCGCGTCTTCGTCCATCGGACAGTACGAGACCTTCACAATCTTGTCCGGGAGGTCCTTCGCGACGGACTTCTTGAGCCTCCTGAGAATGAACGGATGAAGCTTTCGCTTGAGCCTCGCCTGCGCCTCCTCGCCCGCCGAGCCGCCTTCCGCTATCGGATCCTCGTATCCGCACTTGAAGGTCTCGTAGTCGCCGAGATAGTCAGGCATCAGGAAGTCGAATATTGACCAGACGTCCGCCACGGAGTTCTCGACCGGCGTGCCTGTGAGGACGAGTCGCCGCTCGGCGTCCAGCATCTTCACCGCTTTCGCGTTCTTCGTCTGGCGGTTCTTTATGTGCTGCGCCTCGTCGAGCACGACGGCGGAGAAGCGGCGTCCGTAGTACGCATCCTCGAAGTCGCGCTGAAGAAGCGCGTAGGACGTCACCACGACGTCGGCCTTCGGAATCGACGCGAAGACGTCAGCACGGTCCGGACCGGACACGACGAGCACCTTCAGCCACGGCGTGAACTTCTTCGCCTCCGCCTCCCAGTTGCGCACGAGCGAGGTGGGGCACACGATCAGAGCCGTCCCGCGCTCGCCATCCGCCATCTTCCGGCCAAGCGAAAGCCATGTAAGCGTCTGAAGCGTCTTGCCGAGTCCCATCTCGTCTGCAAGAAGTCCGCCAAGCCCCGACCTCTCAAGGAAGCTCATCCAGTAGACTCCCTGCTTCTGGTAAGGACGGAGAACGTTCTCCAGCGGACCCAAGTCTACGGGCTCGAATTTCGCGTTCCCCTCGCGGTTGCGCACCGCCGCAGTAGCGCGCCAGTTCCGCGCCTCCACGTCGTCCAGATCGACGCTGTCGAGGAGATCGAGCGACGCCTTGACGTACGGGGCGTGCACCGCGGAGACGCGGAACCATCCCGCCGGCGCGCCGTTCTGCGAAGTCGCGCAGTCGCGGAAGACCGCGTGCATCGCCTCGATCGCGGTGTTGTCCAGAAGGACGACCTCTCCGTCCTTCATGATGTATCCGTCGCCCCTGTTCAGAGCTGCCTGAATCTCGACGGGCGAGACGTCCCTGCCCATCGCGTCGAACTTGTACGAGACGTCGAACGCGCCGCCTGGCGCGTCGCGAACCGTCACCACGGGCACGACGGACGGCATGGAGTCCGTAAGCTCCATCAGCTTGTCCGCAAGGTCCACGCGCCATCCGCGGCGCCTGAGCGCCGGAAGCCCCGCGCCGAGGAAGTCGAGCACCTTCTGCGGATCGACGAGATAGAGGCGCATGTCCCCTTCCCTGTAGCCCTGCTCGAAGCCCCACTTCTCGACAGCCGCGACGGCGGCGCGCTCCGCCTTCATGGACCTGACGCGCCGGACGAGCGGATCGTCCGGATCCGGCAGTCGCACCGTCGTCGGACTCTGCACCGAGCACGCGGGGAACTCAATCTCGCCGTAATGCGCGTCGATCTCGATGGAAAGCGACGCACGCGAGCCCAGGACGAACGCAGTGAACTTCGGCCTGGCCTCGACTTCGATGAAGTCTTCTTCGGCCGGCTCCTCTTCGGAAGGAGAATCCGCTCCACCGCGCTGCCGTCGTGGCAGCTCCTCCTCTTCGTCCATCTCCGAGACGTTGAGCGCGAGCCCAACCGCGACGACGTGCGGACACACCATTCCGTAGCGGCGGTTCGTGTCGCACGGACAGTGCGACTCGATGCGTCCGCCCGGCTTCAGGGAGAACGAGAGGGGCATCTCCCATCCAGTCGGCTGCGCTATCTTACCGCGTACCTCAAGCTTGTCTTCGTCGTATTCGTACTCCGTGACGCCGCCGGCGTTGACGATGGCCAGCGCCTGGTTGAAGACGTCGGAACCTCCCCACGCGATAAGCTCTTCCCTGGTGATTCCGGACTTTACCATCGCGGAATCACGGAACTTTCACGGGATTGAAGTCCTCGTTCCAGGGAAGGCCCTGCTTGTTGAGCTCCGCCATGAACGGATCCGGGTCGAACTCCTCGCAGGTATGGACGCCCTTCGTCGTCCACTTGCCCTCGAGGAACATCTTCGCGCCGATCATCGCGGGAACGCCCGTCGTGTAGCTGATCGCCTGAGAGCCGACTTCGGCATAGCACTCCTGGTGGTCGCAGACGTTGTAGACGTAGTAGTCCACCGGCTTGCCGTCCTTCATTCCGTGGAAAATGCAGCCGATGTTCGTCTTGCCCTTCGTGCGCGGACCGAGCGTCGCGGGATCGGGCAGAAGCGCCTTCAAAAACTCGATCGGGA
>JAEEGF010682548.1_pt1 | contig 13078 bp, 11 predicted proteins | sample 9134171 | NCBI WGS metagenome assembly JAEEGF01 (sample SAMN16246542, study PRJNA631951) | gut metagenome | biome: gut microbiome; feature: rumen; material: AP-attached | host: Bos | place: Iran: Karaj | collected 2018-10
AGGCCGGAGGACGGCGGATGCACCGAGGAGATCGTGCCCTCCCCCGTCGGGGAATACGCTTCCAGCTGTCTCGGGCGCGAAAGGGTGTTCGAGTACGCCGCGGCGCACTACGGCGCGAAGGTGCTGAAGTTCCGCTTGAGCTACGCCATAGACCTGAGATACGGGATACTGAACGACCTGTGCCAGTGGATACTGGCCTCGAAGCCCGTCCCGCTGGGCGTGCCCGCGTTCAACTGCGTGTGGCAGCGCTATGCCAACGAGGCGGCGCTGAGGGCCCTGCTGCTTGCGGACGAAAGCTGCCCCGCACTGAACGTCACAGGTCCTGAAACAGTCAGCGTAAAGCAGGCCGCAAAGAAGCTGGCCGGGCTGCTGGGAAAAGAAGTCACGTTTGCCGAGGAGACCGGCGACAAGGGCATACTGTGCAACTCCCAGAAATGCATGGGCGCCTTCGGCTATCCGGACGTGTCCCTGGACGAGCTTATGCGCATGCAGGCCCAGTGGATACTGGAAGGCGGGCGCAACCTCAACAAGCCCACCCACTTTGAGGAACAGAAAGGAAACTTCTGATGGATACAACCGCGTACGAGCTTTTGATGAAAGGCGCGTTTCTCCCCGCCATGCCTCTGGTGCTGGATAAGGACAGGCATTTCGACGAGGCGAAACAGCGTCGGCTTATCCGCTACTATCTGGAAAGCGGCGCGGACGGGCTGGCCGTGGGGGTGCATACCACCCAGTTCGCCATCAGAAAGCCCGAGATCGGGCTGTTTGAAAAAGTGCTGCAGGTCTCCATAGACGAGATGCGCGCGTACAGCGCCCAAACGCGCAGGCCCATACTGGCTGTGGCCGGAGTGTGCGGCGAAACGCCCCAGGCGCTCAATGAAGCGAAAACCGCGAAACGACTCGGCTACGATATAGCGCTTTTAAGTCCCGGCGGGCTAAATCACCTGAGCGAAGCAGAGATGGTTAAGCGCACCCGCGCCGTGGCCGAAGTCATGGACGTGATGGGCTTCTACCTGCAGGTGGCCGTGGGCGGAAGGGCGTTTTCCTTCGACTACTGGCGGCAAGTCTGCGAGATCGAGGGCGTAAAAGCCATCAAGTGCGCCGCGTTCGACAGGTACCGCACCGTGGATGTGGCAAGGGCCATAGCTTACGCGGATCACGAGATCGCGCTTTACACCGGCAACGACGACAACATAGTGATCGACTTGCTCACCCGCTACCGTTTCGGTTCGGGCGAAAGCGCAAAGACCGTCACCACCCGGGGCGGCCTGCTGGGCCACTGGTGCGCCTGGACGCACACAGCCGTAAAGCTGTTTAAGCAGATAAAGGCGCTGCCTGAAGATGCAGCGGTGCCCAAAGAACTGCTGGAGCTCGCCGCGGCGGTGACGGACGTGAACGGCGCGTTTTTCGACGCGCACAACCGTTTCGGCGGCTGCATCGCCGGCATGCACGAGGTGCTCAGGCGGCAGGGGCTCATGGACGGCGTCTGGTGCCTCGATCCCAAAGAAGGTCTGGGCGAAGGCCAGGCGGAGGAGATAACCCGGGTATACGGAATGTACCCTGAGCTGAACGATGACGCGTTCGTGAAACGGTTCCTGGAAAGCTATTCAGGCAAATAGGATATCGGCTGCGGTTTGGGAGGTTAAGCATGGCTCTGACTATATTCGATCCCCGGGAGGAGATGCTTAGGCGCATGGGCGAAAACACGTTCGCCGGCCGCATACAGCCCGGCGAAGACGTGGCCGAATGGCAGGCCGCCGCGCGGCGCAAGCTGGAAACGCTGCTGGGGCTTCCGTTTGAGCAGGTCGATCCCCGGCCGGAGATCTGCTGGACACGGGAAAGGGAATACTGCACGGAAACGCGCATCATCATTTATTCCGAAAAGGATGTGCGCGTGCCCTGCCACCTGCTCCTGCCCAAAGCGGAGGGCAAAAGCCTGCCCCTCATGGTGTGCCTGCAAGGCCATTCCACCGGCATGCACATCTCCCTGGGCACGGCGCGGTTCCCCGGCGACCAGGAAGATATAGACGGCGACCGGGACTTCGCCGTCCAGGCCGTAAAGCGGGGCTACGCGGCGCTGGCCGTGGAGCAGAGGGCGTTCGGAGAGTGCGGCGGCACGGAAAAGGGGCCGGACTGCTTCCAGCCCGCCGTTCAGGCGCTCATGCTGGGGCGCACGCTGATTGGCGAAAGATGCTGGGACATCAAATGCGTTCTGGAAGCGGTGTTCGAACTGTTCCCAAACATAGACAAAACGAGCGTAGCGCTTATGGGCAATTCCGGCGGTGGAACCACCACGTTTTACGCCTCTGCACTGTATCCGTTCATAAGCGCCGCGATGCCCTCCTGCGCGTTTTCGGGTTTTCTGCCTTCCATCGGCGCGCAAAGACACTGCATCTGCAATTACGTTCCCGGCATAATGAAGGAATTCGACATGGCGGAACTGGCGGGACTTATCGCGCCCCGGCCGCTGGTGATAGTGAGCGGCCAGCACGACGGCATATTCCCCGTCGACTCCGCTAAGGAGCAGTTCTCTATCGCCCGAACCAATTACTACGCTCCCCTCGGCGCGGGCGACAGCATACGCCACGTGATAGGCACCCAGGGCCACCGCTTCTATGCCAAGGAGGCCTGGCCGGTATTCGAAGAACTGACAGGATGGGGCAAGGCGTAACATGACACCTTCGGAACGCGTCAGGGCGGTATATCACTTCAAGACCCCCGATTACGTGCCCTTCACCATATACGAGACCAAGGTCGTGGGGCGGCCCTACGAGCGGGAACTGATGGATCTTGGTATTTGCTGCATCAGGCGCCTGGAATCCTTCCGCATCGTGCAGGAAGGCGATGTCACCGTTGAAAAGACCAGGACCGACCTGCCCAACGGACACTACGTCCTGCACGTCGTCACCCATACGCCCTTCGGAGACCTGAGCAAAACGGAGGAGTACGACGCCATCACCGCCTGGACGAGCGAGTACCCGTTCAAGGACGAAGACGATTACGAAAAGCTGTATTACATTTACGACAATCAGAAAGTCGTTCCCCGCTATGACGCGCTGAAAAGCGACTGTGAGGAAGACGCGAAAAACGGCAGCGTGCTGGTGCGCACCCATCTCCCCCACGAGCCGGCGTCGGACCTGCTGGGCTACATAATGGGCCCGGAAAACTGGTGCTACGAGTGGATGGACAACCGTGAAAAGCTTGTCGAGCTTACAGACCGCATGCGCAGGGCGTACAGCCTGACGTATCCCATCACCGCCGGCGATCCCTTTGAGATAGTGAACCAGGGAGGCAACCCCACGCCGGAGATAATCGGGCGTGAAGGCTACCGCATTTTCTACATGAGGGAATACGAGGACGCCTACCGCTTCATCCACCCCGCCGGCAAACTGCTGGGCACCCACCTGGACGCCTGCAACGGGCCGATAATGGACCTGATCGCCGAGGCAAAGCTGGACTATATCGAAGCCTACGACCCCGTCATGAGCCCCGGCGTGTACGAAGCGACGCGCATATTCGGTGACAAGCTGCTTTCGCTGCACTTTCCCTCCGCCTGGCAGACCCACGACGAAAAGCAGATCGTAAAGGACACCATAGGCCTGATCGAGGCCGCAAAGGATCCCCGCAGGCTCATAATCGGCATAACCGAGGACGCGCCCATGGACCGCTATGTGCCTATAGTGCGGGGCATAATGACCGGGATCAGGGAATTCGGTCCCCTAAAATAAGCATTACCGGGAGGTCGCAAGATGGCCGGGCTCAGTCCGTTCCTTAAAAACTGCGCCGCATTCGCAAAAGAAAACGCCCCGAACGTCATCCGCGTTTCCGAAGCATACGTAGACGGCGAAGTAAACACCGCCGAACTCATGCCCGTAAGCCCCTGCCAGGACGTGTATTCCGTGGCCAAGACCTTCACCATGACGGGTGTGGGGCTTTTGTTCGACAAGGGGCTGCTCAGGCTCGACGAGAAGGTATGCGACATCCTGTCAGACGAGCTCCCGGATAGCGGCATGGACGGCAGGTGGTTTGCTTCCACCGTGGAAATGGCCCTCACCCACCGCCTGGGGCTGCCGGGCGGCTTTCTGGACATAGACGTAAATCCCTCCTGGGAGTTCACAGACGACTTTTTAAGGTATCTTTTCACTTATCCGCTGGCGTATGAGCCGGACACCGAAGCCCGCTACTCCGACGGCGCGTACTATCTGCTGTCCCGCATAGTGGAAAAGAAGGCGGGTCTGCCTTTGGACGACTTCCTCTGGAAAGAAATACTGACAAAACTGGAGGTGCGGGAGCTCGCCTGGAGTCATTGCCCGCATGGGCATCCCATAGGCGCCACCGGGCTGTACGTCCATTCGTCCGACATGGCCAAACTGGGGCTGGTATACCTGAACAGCGGGCTGTACAAAGGCAGGCGCATACTGTCCCAGGAATGGACGCAGCTGGCGGTCGCCAGGGAGTTCGCCCTTAACCGGTACGGACAGAAGGGCGCTTACGGAAAAGGCGGCATGTACGGGCAGGAACTGCTCGTCGTCCCCTACCAGGACAGGGTCATCGCGATCCAGTCCTTCAGCGAAACGCCCGATGAATTCAACGCTTTTGTGGGGAGGAGCTTATGAACACCGATATAAGCAGAGACAACGTTATCACCCTGGCGCGCCGCGCCTGCGACACGCTCATGGCGAAATTCGACGCGCCGAAGCTGCCTCCCGTGGGCCAGTTCCACTACCATCAGGGCGTGTTCCTGTCCGGAATGTGCCAAGTGTGGAAGCTGACCGGGGACGACAGGTACTTCGATTATATCCGCCGCTGGGTGGACTCCTGCGTACGCCCGGACGGGAACATCGTGGGCTTCAACCCCGGACAGCTGGACGACCTGCAGCCAGGCGTGCTGCTGTTCCCCCTGTATGACCGCACCGGGGACAAGCGCTACCGCCTGGCCATGGACACGGTGGCGTACTATATGTCCCATACCGCCACCAATCCCGAGGGCGGCTTCTGGCACAAGGCATGGTACCGCAACCAGATGTGGTTGGACGGCCTGTACATGGCAGGCCCGTACATGACCGAATACGCGGTGCGTTACGGCCGCCCCGACATGCTCGACCAGGTGGTGTTCCAGGCGAAAATGATGCGGGAAAAGACCCGCGACGCCAGGACGGGGCTGTGGTACCATGCCTGGGATTACGAAAAACGCCAGCCGTGGGCCGACCCGGTCACCGGCAGGTCCCCGGAGTTCTGGGGCCGCTCCATAGGCTGGGTGCCCGTGGCGCTTCTGACGGACTGCGAGCTGCTGCCCGAAGGAGAGGCAAAAGCGGCGCTCTCCGCCCTGGCAGTGGAACTGCTGCGCGCACTGCTGCCCTGGCAGGACAGCGCTTCCGGCCTGTGGTACCAGGTGGTCAACAAAGGCGACCAGCCCGAAGACTGGCTGGAATCCTCCTGCACCTGCCTGTACGCCGCCGCCCTGTGCATGGCCGTGAGGCAGGGGTTCATGGAGAAGGACGCGCTCAAACCCGCGCTCAAGGCGGTGAAAGGCATTTTCGAACGCCTGGGCGAAGACGAGAACGGCCTTCTGATAGGCAACGTATGCGTGGGCACAGGCGTGGGCGACTATCCCTTCTACTGCGCCCGCCCCACCAGCACCAACGACCTGCACGGCGTGGGCGCATTCCTGCTCATGTGCGCGGAGGCCGCCAAAGCAGTCTAACACATATAATAATCAGGCGCGGGGCCGATCCGCCAGCATCGGCCGCCGCGTCTTTTTATGCCTTCCCGCAGGCGGGCGGCTTGACTTTACAATGCCTTAATGCTATACTGTACAGGTCAGAATAATACACAGGGGGAAAATGTATGAAACGGTTTTTAGCGCTCGTGCTTTCGCTGCTTATGCTGTGCTCCGCCATGTTCGCGGCTTCCGCCGAAGGCGTGCAGGATGCCCTTGAAGCAGCCAGCAAGATGACCGATGAAGAGCTCTACGCCAAGGCGAAGGAAGAAATCGCCAAGGGCGCCCAGCTCAACTTCTATTCCACCACTTCCTTTGCCGAGAAGGCCGCCGCCAACTTTATGAAGGCGTATCCCGAGCTGGACGGCAAGGTGATCTACGCCGAGATCGACGACGGCGAGACCTACACCAAGCTCACCAACCAGATCGGTTCCGGCGTCAAGGATTCTCCCGACATGGCTCTGGTCCAGAACGGTCCCGACCTCAAGGTCAACCTGCTTGAGGACGAGCTGAGCTACAACTACTTCCCCGAGGCCCTCAAAGACGTGGTGCCCGAGCAGTACCAGGAGCCCACCGTCGTGACCTTCATCAACTCCCTCATGATCTACAACAACAAGGAAGGTTCCGTAGGCGTCACCAACGTGTGGCAGCTGGTCGAGGAGTCCTGGAAGGGCCGCGTGTTCTTCAAGGATCCCACCAACGAGACCGTGAACCTCAACTTCCTTATCATGCTCACCAGCCCCGAGTGGACCGAGAAGCTCACCAAGGCCTATGAAGCGTACTACGGCAAGGCCTGGGAAAGCAAGGAGTTCGCCAGCGCTTCCTACCAGTGGATCGACGGCTTCCTCAAGAACGTGAATTACACCTTCACTTCCGCCTCCAAGATCGCCACCGGCATCGCCTCCGGCGCGGCGGGCAACATGGGCGTGTTCGTGTTCTCCAAGCTGCGCAAGGTCGCGGACGAAGACCGTCCCAACCTGACAGTGCTGCAGTTTGAGAACGACGTGGACTGCTTCTCCGGCTTCATGTACAACATTTACGCCACCGTGTGTTCCGACAGCGACTGTCCCTACACCTGCGCGCTGTTCATCAACTGGCTGCTGAGCGAGGGCGGCTTTGCCGGCGAAAAGAGCTGGAACTCCAGCCAGGGCTACTACAGCCCCAACACCACCATTGAGAAGCCCGAAGGCCTCGAGGACGAAAGCTACATGTACTGGGCTGACAAACTGGTGTTCGAGGATCTGGACTACATCGACGGCCTGGGCGCTGCCTATGCCGACATCTACCGCTTCATCAATGTGCGCGTAAGCAAATAAGCGTTGCTTCCGGCGGGGGTCTGGTGCCCCCGCCGTTATTATTTTACCGCCGCCGTTCGGTCTTCGGCGGCCCGGGAGGGTAAACTTATGAAAGAGATCCGGCAGGATCTGAGGCGCGAACCCCTGTATTTCAGGGCGAAAGCGTTCTTCTCCAAGCCCGCCAACCTGATACTGCTGTTCTTCCTGGCGGTGCTGGCGGCACTTTCGCTGGCGCCCATGGTGACCATGCTCACCAACATGTTCAAGGTGCACGCGGGCACGGAGAAAAAGCTGCTGCGCCTGAAGGTCGGCAGCCTCACGCTCAACCACTTTGAGATGCTTTTCAAGGATTACGAATGGGGCAAGGCGAATTTCTGGATCCCCCTGTTCAATTCCCTTATAGTCGCCTGCGGCGCAGGCCTGCTGGGCATACTTATAGGCGGCACGGTGGCCTGGTTCGTGACCCGTTCCGACCTTAAGTGCAAAAAGTTCATATCCGCCGTATTCGTGTTCCCCTACATGATGCCCGCCTGGACGCTGGCCCTGTTCTGGACCAACATGTTCCAGAACAGCAAAGTGGGCGGCGGCGTGGTCGGCATGGTGGAATCACTGTTCGGGATATGCATGCCCGAATGGTTCGTGTTCGGCCTGTTCCCCATGATAGTGGTGATCGGCCTGCACTATTCCCCCTTCGCCTACCTGCTCATAGGCGGCATACTCAAAAACATGGACGCCACCCTTGAAGAGAGCGCCACGATACTTAAAGCAAACCGGTTCACGATAATTCGCCGGGTGACGGTGCCCATCATCATGCCCGCGGTGCTGTCCACCTTCCTGCTCATCTTCTCCTCCGGCTTCGCCAGTTACACGGTGCCCGTGTTCCTGGGTTCGGCCACCCGCACCTTCACCCTCTCCACCAAGATGCGCGCCCTCATACAGGCGGGCTACGAAGGGCAGGGCTACATAATCGCCTTTATTTCCATACTGCTGGGCACCCTGATACTGGGCGTGAACCAGTACTTTACCGGCAAACGCAAGAGCTTCACCACCGTCACCGGCAAAAGCGGCCAGGTGTCCCTGGTCAAGCTCAAAGAAGCCAACTGGCCCATCTCCGTACTGCTCATATTCCTTACGCTGTTTTTCGCCATAATGCCCCTGGTGTCCTTCGCGCTGGAGAGCGTGATACGCCAGCCCGGCAACTACTCCCTGTCCAACATGACGCTCAACTTCTGGATAGGCACGGAAGCCTCCCAGTTTGAGACGGGCATGCCCAGCGGCATACTGATCAATTCCACCATGTGGGCCGGCCTCGCCCGGCAGGTGGGCCTGGCGCTGGCGGTGAGCATGGTGGTGGGCACCTGCGGAATGCTGATCGGCTACGCCTGCGTGCGCAGAAGGGGCAGCTTCCTGTCCCGTGCGGTGGAGAACCTGGCGTTCTTCCCCTACCTGATGCCCGCCATGGCCTTCGGTACCATTTACCTGGCAGTCGCCACCAGCGGCGGCTTCAAATGGATGTACGGCTCCTTCTTCCTGTTGGGACTGGTGGCGGGCGTCAAGTTCCTGCCCTTCGCCTCCCGTTCCGGCGTGAACTCCATGATGCAGATCTCCCCGGAGATCGAGGAAGCCGCCACGATCTTCGGCGTGCCCTGGGTCACCCGCATGGCGCGGATACTCTTCCCCATACAGAAGAGCGCCATCATATCCGGCTACCTGCTGCCCGTCATCAACGTGATGCGCGAAGTGGCGCTGTTCACGCTGCTGGTGCCCTATCCGCGCTACCTGCTCACCACGATGCTGTTCTCCTTTAACGAAACTGGCTACTCCCAGTACGGCAGCGCGGTGACACTGCTGATCATACTGATAATCATTGGCATCAACTCGCTGGTAAACAAACTGACCGGCGCGTCATTCGACAAGGGAATCGGAGGTTAAGCACATGCCGCAGATCATACTTGAACACATAAACAAACGCTTTGACAAGTTCGTCGCCGTGGACGACCTGAACCTGGTCATCGAGGACCGAGGCTTCGTTACGCTCCTGGGTCCCTCCGGCTGCGGCAAGACCACCACGCTAAGGATGATCGCGGGGCTCGAGACCCCCACCTCCGGCCGCATACTCATTGACGGCAAGCCGGTTTACGACTCGGAAAAGGGCATCAACCTGCCTCCCAACAAGCGCGACATAGGCTTCCTGTTCCAGAACTACGCCCTGTGGCCCCACATGACGGTGTACCAGAACATCTCCTTCGGCCTGGAAATGCTCAAATGGGACAAAAAGCGCATACAGGAGCAGGTCCAGGAGATGCTCAGGCTCCTGAAGATCGAGCAGTTCGTGAAACGCTACCCCGCCGAGCTCTCCGGCGGCCAGCAGCAGAGGGTAGCCATCGCCCGCACACTGGCGCCCAGCCCCCGGGTGCTGTTCATGGACGAGCCCCTATCCAACCTGGACGCCAAGCTGAGGGGCGAGATGCGCACGGAACTAAAGCGCCTGCACACGGACACCAACTCCACCTTCGTCTACGTGACCCACGACCAGCTGGAAGCCATGACCCTGTCCACCCGGGTGTGCCTGATGGAGACCGGCGTGCTGCAGCAGTACGCGCCCCCGCTGGAGATCTACAACCGCCCGGCCAACACCTTCGTGGCGGGCTTCGTGGGAAACCCCACCATGAACGTCATCCCCGCCAGGGTGCTAGGCCGCCTGCAAAACGGCCTTAAGCTGAGTTTTCTCGGCCGGGAGGCGCTGTTTGAGACCGCGGACGCGGGCGAAGTGGGCGAAGACGCCATACTGGGCGTACGGCCCGAATTCCTGCCCATAAGCACTGACGGCGCGCTGGAGGCGGCCATCTACTCCACCCTGCCCGCCGGCATGGAGACCACCGTCAAGGCCAGCTGCGGCGACACGATGCTCACCAGCGTGGTGTTCGGCTCCGTGGACTACGAGGTGGATTCCAAAGTGCGCATGGACATCGTGGGCAGCGACATAATGCTGTTCGACCAGGCGACCCAGAAGGCCGCCGCCTCCGGAAGGGTGGTATTCCCCGCGCAATAAGGCCTAAGCCCACAGGAATGCTGCCGCATCCGCCTGAGGATGCGGCAGCTCCATAAAACGCTTCGTTTGAGGAAAAGATGGACCGGACCGCAGAAACCATATCAAAAACTCAGCCTGATGCACCCATCGCCTGGGTCTTCTTCGACATCGGCTCCACGCTGGTGGACGAAGAAGCAGCGTATGCCCACAGGATAAGGGACATGGTCCGCGGCACAGCCGTGTCATTTGAGCGGTTCGCCGAAAAGCGGCTGGAATTCGCTAAAGCCGGGTACGACGGGGACAAGAAGGCGATCGAGTACTTCGGTCTAGTCAAAACGCCCTGGCACAGCGAGGACGAAGTGCCGTTTGAGGACTGCTGGCGGACCCTGTCTGCGCTGCAAAGCAAGGGTTACAGGCTCGGCGTGATCGCCAACCAGGTCCCCGGCGCGAAAGCGCGCCTTGACGCGTGGGGTCTCGGAGAGTATTTCTCTGTAATCGCCTCCTCCGCGGAGATCGGTCTGTCCAAGCCGGATCCCGGGATATTCCTGCGGGCGCTGGAGATGGCGGGCTGCCGGCCGGAAAACGCCGTGATGGTCGGCGATCGGCTGGACAACGATATCCGCCCTGCGAAACAGCTGGGCATGCGCACCGTACGCATCAGAAAAGGTATCGCCGCTTTTAATGAACCGTCCTGCGAAGCGGAGACCCCCGACCATACCGTGGAGACCCTGAGCGAAATACTCAAGTATCTGTAAATGGAGAAACAAGCTTATGATAACGGATTCATTCGACGACAGAACGCCCGCGAAGATCAACCCGCAGAGAAACGAGAGCGCCCCGAAAGCGGACGCCGTGATACTGACATTTTCCCACGTGATCGAAAAATACGTGACAGAGAACTACGAGTGCGAAAAAGTCGGAGACCTGTACATGGCGCACGGCTCGACCCCGGTCTACCTGATCGATTACCACGGCAGGAAATACGGTTTTTACAGGACCTGGGTCGGCGCTCCTGCCTGCGCGGCGACCGTGGAAGAAGTATTGTCTGTGCTGAATACGGACAAGATCATTCATTTCGGCGGCGCCGGCTGTCTCAACAAGGAGATCGCCCGGGGCAAGGTCATGGTCCCCACAGAGGCGTACCGGGACGAAGGCACTTCCTACCATTACGCGCCCGCCTCCGATTACATAGCCGTCAAAAATGCCGGAGTTGTCGCCGCGTTCATGCGGGAAAACGGGATCCCCTTCGTTCTTGGGAAGACCTGGACCACCGACGCGTTTTACCGCGAAACGCTCGGCAATTTTGAAAAGCGCAAGGCGGACGGATGCATCTGTGTGGAGATGGAAGGCTCAGCCGTCCAGGCGGTGTGCGATTTCAGGGGCCTCGAGCTGTATATGTTCTTCACAAGCGGCGACCTGCTGGACGCGCCCGAATGGACGCAGCGCAGAGAAAAGGATCAGGTCCGGCATACCCAGCACGATTCGGGGCACTTTGAGATCGCCCTCGCGCTGGCGGAATACGTGGCGGCCATGTGATACAAGGCCGTAAGGCGAATCTATCCCCGTTTCCCCGCTTCCCAGAACGCTATAGCCGCCGCGGCGGACACGTTTAATGAGTCCACTCCCCGGCTCATGGGTATGCGCACGGTAATATCGCAGCAGGCCACAGCTTCGCGGCTGAGCCCTTCCCCTTCGTTGCCCAGCACCACCGCAGGCCTGGTTATCCGTCCGAGCGCGTCCGGCTCCTCCGATCGGTCGGTCAGTGCCAGCGCGCACAGCGTGAAGCCCAGGCGTTTGAGTTCTTTGGAGCCGCCTTCGCTCAGTGCGGGCAGCCGCGCCCAGGGCAGGCGGAACACCGCCCCCGTGCTCACCCGGGCCGCCCGGCGGCTCAGCGGGTCGGAGCAGCCACCGCATAGGATGACCGCGTCCATGCCCAGCGCCGCCGCGCTGCGGAAGACGGCGCCCAGATTGGTCTCGTCCCTCACGTCCTCCAGCACCGCGCAGGCGCGCGCTCCTTCAAGCGCGTTATCCGCTTCCATCGGTTGCGGGCGCTCCATCTCGCACAGCACTCCCCGGGACAGCTCGTATCCGGTGAGTTTTTTTATTTCATTGTCGGACGGCGTATAGACCGGCATATCCCCCAGGCGCCGTATGAGCCCGGCCGCCTTTCCCTCGGCGTGCCGCCTTTCGCACAGCAGGCTTAAAGGCTTTATGCCCGCGTCCAGCGCGCTTTGTATCACGTTCACGCTCTCGGCTATGAAGACGCCTTCGCCCTGCGCCTGTTTTTGCGTGAGACCGCAGTACGCCTTGAGTTCCTCGGACGCTATGTCTATGTCACTGATGATCATTCTTGCTCCCTATTTTGGCGGTTTATGCTTAGATTATACGCTTTTTGCCGCGCAAGAGCAAGTCCGCGCGCATACTTGTGCGGGAAGGCTTGACACGTTTGGTCCGCGGCGTTATCATAAGCATGAGGCCAGAAAAAACAGTTGAGAGGAAGTTTATGAGATCCGATTATAACGACCGTTTATGGTACCGCCAGGAAGCCTGCAACTGGAACGAGGCGCTGCCGCTGGGCAACGGGCGGCTGGGCGCGATGTTGTACGGCGGAGCGCGGCTGGAGCGGCTGAGCCTTAACGAAGACAGCCTTTGGAGCGGCGGCCCCGGTTTCTACCCTCAGGAAGAAGCCCCCAAATACTGGGCGGAGGCGCGGGAACTGACCGCCCACGGCAAATACATCCAGGCGCAGGAACTGCTGGAACAGCACTGCACGGGGCTGTGGTCCCAGATGTACCTGGCGCTGGGCGAGGCGGACATTGCGTTCTCCCACGCGGGCGAAATTAGCGATTATTCCCGTGAACTGGACATGGCCCGGGGCGTGCATACGGTCAGCTACACGGCGGAGGGCGTCCGATTCACGCGGGAAGCGTTCGTCAGTTTTCCCGATCAGGTGATAGTGTGCCGTGTCACAGCGGACAAGCCCGGCAGGATCAGTGCAGATGTCTCCCTCAGAAGCGCCCTGGACGCCGCAAA
>JAEEGF012185168.1_pt1 | contig 13078 bp, 9 predicted proteins | sample 9134171 | NCBI WGS metagenome assembly JAEEGF01 (sample SAMN16246542, study PRJNA631951) | gut metagenome | biome: gut microbiome; feature: rumen; material: AP-attached | host: Bos | place: Iran: Karaj | collected 2018-10
TTGAAGGCTCTGAAGGATGAAACGCCTGGATATCGTAATGTACTGGAATAAAAGGGCAAAGTCGAGAACCCCTGAAAGCGCTTGACAAAAGCGGGATGAAAGTTGTAGTGTCCATAAAAAGATTTTATGGAAAAAATCAGCAGAGGAAAGGTTGCGGCTCCGATGTCTTGGATACCTAACAAAATAGAAACTAAAGGGTTGACTTTTATAGTTGATGAAGCTCAAGCCGGTGATGTTGGGAAGGGTATCGTCCGAGTTTATCAGGATCGGATGGACGAACTCGGAGTTAAACCGACAGACGTGGTTGAGATTGTCGGCTCTGCCCGTTCCACGGTTGCACGTATTCATATAATGGATCCGTCTGCCACTGTGCCGCCCAATGTGGTGCGCATGGATGGACTGATCCGCGAGAATACGGGCGACGGCATTGATGATTTTGTTGATATCCGCAAGTGCGAACCGAAGCAGTGCGAGACCATGCTGATTGCTCCCACCGAATCGGGGCAGTCTCCTCCTGGCGAAGAAGAGGCACAGCAGCTAGCAATGATGCTGGCGAAACGTCCTGTTCTTACCGGCGACAAGATTGAGGTCCAGATATTTGGCTTGGGGAGCAAGACCTTTTTGGTGGAAGGTACCAGCCCGCAGGGGCCGGTTATCATTAATCCGAGCACCTTTGTCCGGGTTAAGAAGTCCGATATGGCGGAGAAAGAGTCGCGGATTTCTTATGAGGATATCGGTGGCCTGGATGAAGAGCTGAAGAAGATCAGAGAGATTGTTGAGTATCCGATGGGGTCTACCGAGATCTACACAAAGTTGGGGATCGAGCCGCTGAAGGGTATCTTGATGATAGGACCGTCGGGCGTAGGAAAGACTCTTATTGCCAGGGCAGTTGCCAATGAAGTGAAGGCTCGCTTCATTCATATTGACGGCCCCGAGGTCATGAACAAGTTTTATGGAGAGAGCGAGGCGCGTTTGCGTCAGATCTTTACGGAAGCGGCCTCGAATGCTCCGGCGATTATCTTTATTGACGAGATTGACGCCATTTGCCCCAAGAGAACGGAAACCCATGGCAACGTTGAGAAACGTGTGGTTGCCCAGTTGCTGGTTCTGATGGATGGCTTGAAGTCCCGCGGGCAGGTTATCGTTATTGGGGCAACCAATATCCCCAATATGCTGGATCCGGCTTTGAGACGGCCGGGGCGTTTTGACCGTGAGATTATTATCAATCCGTCGAGCCGTGTGGGACGTCACCAGATTCTGAAGATCCATACGCGCAGAATGCCGTTGGCAAAGAATGTGGACTTGGAGCGTTTGGCCGAGCTGACGCACGGTTTTGTTGGTTCCGACTTGGCGGCATTGTGCAAGGAAGCTGGCATGGTGACGTTGCGGCGGGTGCTTTCCAAGATGCGCGCCGACGGTATCAATCCGTCCGAAAGCGATTTGAGCCATGTTTATGTGGAGCAGGCGGATTTCCTGAATGCTTTCCGTGGTACCGAGCCGAGCGCCATGCGTGAATTTCTGCCCGAGCGTCCGCTGATTAAACTGAAAGATGTTGGCGGACTGCAGGAAGTCAAGAAAAATCTTGGCATGGTCATGGAGATTTGCCTCCATGCGTCAGCAGATGAAAAAGATGCGCGTGCCATTCTGCCAAGGGGATTTTTCTTCACAGGCGGCCCCGGAACCGGGAAAACCATGCTGGCCAAGGCTTTGGCAGGCGAATATGAACTTCCGGTTCTGAGCGTGCATAGCTCGGCGCTTTTCTCCAAGTATGTCGGGGAATCGGAAAAAGGTGTCAGCGAGGTCTTCAAGAAGGCCAAACACATTGCACCGTGTGTGCTGTTGCTGGACGAAGTAGATACTATCGCTCCTACCCGGGCAAGCGGAAGTGTGTATGCGGGAACAGAGCAGCGCCTGGTTAACCAGTTGCTGGTTGAAATTGATAAGGCTGTTGCTTTCCAGGATATTATCATTATTGCGACGACCAACAGAATGGATTTGGTTGATACCGCCCTGCTGAGATCTGGCCGTTTCGATTATGTAGTGCAGTTTGAGCTTCCGAACGAAAGCGAGCGTGCCGAGATTTTCAGGCTGCATGCAGGAGATTTGGGAATAGGCGAAGATTCTATTGCAAAACTTGCGAAGATATCCGAGGGTATAAACGGTTCGGATATCGAAAGTTGCTGCCGGAGAGTCCGCATGCTGAAGATGAGCACGTTCTTCAAATCTGGAGGAACGAAAGAACTGACGCATGACGAGATTGTTGAGGAGTTCGAAAGAGTTGTCATCGAGATGACAATGAAAGCAAAAGCTGTAAATGCGAAGGATAAGAAGGATTAATTAAAATAGAGCAAAGCAGGAAGAGTTTTTTGGTGTGCTTGCGTGAAAGGAGGTGACGTCTTTTTTTAAAGATTCGCACAAGCAGGTATGCCAAAGCGAAAAAGAAGGGAGAAGCTTCAAGAAGAAGCATCTCTCGTCTGGTAGGTGTAGCCAGTAACAAAAAATCTCAATAATGGAGGAATTTTAAAAATGGCAAAGACTATTGAAGTCACCGTATGGGCAACTGGCGTTGTACAGGATAAAGAGGGTCGTGACGTTTGCTTGGTTCTGACCGAAGCTGCCAATCAGGAAGGCAAATTCACCCAGGCTTTCGATAACTACGTAGACCTTCCTGACCGTATCAACGTTCAGGTTCGTAAATATGCTCGTATTTCTGACGCTGAGATCGAGAACAAATTCGAGTATGAGAACCATCGTCCCAACATTATCGGCGTTACTGAAGCTACCATTATGAAGGGCATCAACGTATGTAAAGGTCTGCAGGAGGGTGGCTTCCTGGTAATCAACACCACGAAGGATCCTGAAGCTCTTCTGAAATACGTTCCCGAAAAAGAGCGCAAAAAACTGAAAGCTGTAGCTACCATCGACGCTATCGGTATCGCTCCTGAGCAGTTGATCGACTACTCTGGTGCAGAGGGTGCTGAGGACGTGAGCGCAATCGGTGCTGGCCTTGGTTCCGTTATGGCGGGTGCCATTGCTGCAGTATCCGGTATCGTAAAGAAAGAGTCCATTCTTGCCGCAGCCGCTAACCGTACTGCCGCCAAGAGAGGCTATGACGAAGTAAAGATTAAAGTATTGAAATAAGACCAAGGTAGTAAAATAGCTTTTTGTTGCTGCACTGTTTTTAAAAAATCTAAAAAGGAGTGGTAATTCAATGAAAGAAAGATACAAAAAATATACCGTCGACATTCCTGAAGATATGAAGATTCCTTATGCTTGTATCGTGGAGTCTCCGAAGGTTAACGGTGAGCAGCCCCAGATGTTGACCGGTGGTTGGAGAATTTATCGTCCGGTAGTTGATCATGACAAATGCGTTCTCTGCAAATCCTGTATCCTTGCTTGCCCGGATGCTACCGTTCTGCTGGTAGACGGTGGTCAGAAGATCGGCTTCAACCTGGATTACTGCAAAGGCTGCGGTCTGTGCACTTGGGTATGCCCGGTCAACGCTATTGATCGTGTACCTGAACTGGATTTCGAAGACGGCGTTCCGTTCCAGGATGCTCTGTTCCTGTTGCCGCATGTAGAAAGACTGTATGCTGACTAATTTTTAGTGCTTGTATTTCTTTAAAAGCATTTTCTTTACGAGGAGAAAAAAATGGCAGAACGTACTGGTACCGTTAAGTTCCTTACTGGTTTGGGCGCGGTAGCAACCGCACTGAAGATGGCTGATATCGATGTCGCTTCCTCTTATCCTATTCGTCCCTACACTGGCGCAATGATGATGTTGTCCCAGATGGCAGCCCGTGGCGAGCTGGATCTCGAGTTCGTACATGGCGAAGGTGAGCATGGACAGCTCGGTATCGCTCACGGTGCATCCGCCGCTGGCGCACGTGCTTTCACCGGTTCTTCTGGTGTAGGCGTTACCTATGCTATGGAAACATACTCCCCGATCTCCGGTGGCCGTTGCCCGGTTCAGATGTTGATCGGTAACCGTACTCTGGACCCGCCTGGTGACTTCGGTTCCGAGCATACGGATGCTCTTTCTACCCGTGATCAGGGCTGGCTCATGGGTTGGGCACATACTCCGCAGGAAGCTTTCGATAACACCCTGATGTTCTATCGTATTGGTGAGGATGCTCGTGTATCTCTGCCTCAGATGAACTGCCAGGATGGTTATTTCATTACCCATATTCCTGCAAAAGTTATCATCCCCAGCCAGGAAGAAGTAAACAAATTCCTTCCTCCTCTGAATTTCCCGGATGCATTGGATCCTCTGAATCCTTTGGGACATGGTCCTCAGCTGTTCCCCGGCCAGGGTCATGTTTTGGAAGCTGACCGTGTAAACGCAATGATGGGCGCTTTCCCGGTAATCGATGAGGTTGTGAATGCGTTCAACGCTCAGTTCGGCACCGACTATGCTCCGTTCGTAGAGCAGTATCGTTGCGAAGATGCAGAGTATGTACTCTTCATCAATGGTGGTCATGCATACACCGCTAAATTCGCAATCAATCATATGCGTGAAAAAGGCCTGAAGATTGGTCTGGTTCGTCCTCGTTGGATCCGTCCTTGGGCAACTGACGTTGTAGCCGACATCCTGAGCAAGTTCAAAGCCGTTGGCGTTGTCGAGACCAACAACGCATTTGGTGCTGCTCGCCAGGCCGGTATCCTGACCCTGGAAGTTGCTACCAGCCTCTATCAGTGCGACAAGAAGCCTGTTCTGACCGCTTTCATGGGTGGTCTTGGTGGTGAGGTTATCCGCCTTGACGAGTTCTACTACATGGGCGATGTTCTGAAGAAGGTTGCCGCCGAGGGTAAAGCTGATCGTACCGCTTACTGGATCGGTTTCCACAACGTTTGATGAAACATTTTGTTCAAACTATTAAATAATCGTTATTAATTAGAGGGAGAAACCAATGACTACATTGTTGGAAGAACAAGTACAGGCAAAAGTAGACCTTCCTTTGCTGGAAAACATTCACAAAGCCGCCGCTCTGGACGAAATCTATGTTCCTGGTCATCGTACCTGCGCAGGCTGTGGTCCGGCTCTGGCATATCGTCTTACCTGTAAAGCAGCTGGCCAGAATTCTATTTTCCTGGGCCCGACGGGTTGTATGTATGTTGCTAACACCTCCTATCTGTGCGTTCCTTGGGCAGTACCCTGGATGCATACCCAGATTACCGATGGTGGTGCAGTAGCTTCCGGTATTTCTGCTGCTTATGAAGCCCGTATTCGTAAAGGGAAATATAAAGGCACGTTCCCGAATATCTATGTATTCGCCGGTGACGGTGGTTCTTCTGATATCGGTCTGCAGGCTGCTTCTGCAATGATCTATCGTGATCATGACGCAGTATTCGTATGCTATGACAACGAGCAGTATGCTAACACTGGTATCCAGACCTCTCCTCAGACTCCTTATGGTGCATGGACTACCTTTACTCCTCCGGGACCGAAGATTCCTGAAGCAAAGAAACTGTGGCCGAAGGATTTCGCCCGCGGAATGATCGCTCTTCATCCTGGTCTGCGTTATGCTGCAGCAGCATCTATCGCATATCCTGTTGACCTGATGAACAAAGTTCGTAAATGCGCCAACGTTCACGGCTCTGCTCTGATTCACATTCAGTCCATCTGCCCGAAGGGCTGGGGTATCCGTTCCAACCAGACCCTGATGGTTGGTAAACTGGCTGTTGAGACCGGTATGTTCCATCTGTTCGAATATGAGAACATGGAGTACACCTATCAGTATCAGCCGAAGGCATTCAAACCCGTTACCGAGTACCTGAAGCTCCAGGATCGTTTTGCACATCTGAAACCTGAGCATCATGCAAAGATTCAGGAATTCGTAAATCAGGGCTTGAAACGCTGCGGTATTAAGGTTCCTGTTGAAGCAGTGTGATTGTTCGATAGCAGTAAGTAGTACTTTGTAGGTTATGCTGTGTCCTCCCCCACGGTTTCGTGGGGGAGGATTTTTTTTATGGGGGAAGGATACGGGTGAAAATTCGGCATGTCCGAAGCCGTATTTGTTGTGAGTGTTTTTGGGTGTGCTCTCTCCAGATGGGCATAATCTGAAAAAGCGCGAGGTTTTGGTACCTTTTTTCGATTGTACTCTAGAGATGTGTGGGCAGCCGCCTGGCTGTTTATCTTTTTTGTGAATAATGAACAAAATATTTGACTTTGCCATCAATATGTATATAATTGCTTCGTTGTTCGGCAAGCGGTAAGGGAAGTTCAAGAGATGTTTTCCCCAATAGCTCAGTCGGTAGAGCAGGTGGCTGTTAACCACCCTGTCCGTGGTTCGAGTCCGCGTTGGGGAGCCAATAAAGAAAAAGCCCGTCAGTTTATGCTGGCGGGTTTTTTTTGTGAATAGTGGCTCCATTCCTCTGAGTCTCAATACTTTTTTGATCCTTTTATATTTTCACAAATTTTTCCATCTCTCCCCTGTTTGTTTTTCCGGTCACTATCCAGCTTGGTTTAGCTGCGAATCTATAAAAAAGTGAGCATATGCTTTCGCATATGCTCACTTTTAAGTCTACAACTCCTGATTTATTTTATTGGAATTCTCTACTTTTTTTCCTTTTCACAGTCCGGCTGCAACTGCGCCAGTTTCTGATAGAGGTTGAAGCGTGCGCGGGTCGCTTCTGCTGCATGGTTCATCAACGCATCGGCTATTTCCGGATGGGCTTTGCGCAGAACCCGGAAACGGTTCTCGCCTCCCGCAAATTCCGTAAATTCCATGCTGACAGGAGCAGCGTCAATTTGAAGCGGATTCTTGCCTTCGGAAGCCCGTCTCGGATCGAAACGGTACAGTGGCCAATGCCCGCTCTTCAGCGCTTTCTTGTCCTCGTCAATACCGGCCGTCATGTTGATGCCATGGGCAATGCAGTGGCAGTAGGCCAAAATGAGCGACGGCCCGTCATAGGATTCGGCTTCGATGAAGGCCTTGATGAGCTGCACCGGATTTCCCAGCGACACACGGGCAACGTAAATTGATCCGTAGGTCATGGCGATCATGCCGAGATCTTTTTTCTCCAGCCGTTTTCCCGCCGCGGCAAACTGTGCCACCGCTCCCAGCGGAGTAGCCTTGCTGGCCTGCCCACCGGTGTTTGAATACACTTCGGTATCCAGTACAAGCACATTGACGTTGGCACCGGATGCCAGCACGTGATCCAGTCCGCCGTAACCTATATCATAGGCCCATCCATCGCCGCCCAGAATCCAGACCGATTTTTTGACCAGAAAATCGGCTATGTTGAGCAGCGCCTTGGATTCTGCGTCCGTACGGGATTGCAGGGCGGCTTTCAATTCGCCGACCCTTGCGCGCTGGGCTTCAATTTCGGTCTGGCTGTTTTGCGGGGCCGTAGTCAGCTCTTCGATGAGTGTCGCAGACTCTCCCGTATTTTTCAACAGCTCTTTCGCGTACTCGGTGAGCTTGTCAACCGTCAGACGCATACCCAGACCGAACTCCGCGTTGTCTTCGAAGAGGGAGTTTGCCCAGCTCGGTCCCCGTCCGTCCGCGCGGGTTGTCCACGGCGTGGTGGGCAGGTTGCCGCCGTAGATGGACGCGCAGCCGGTGGCGTTGGCTATGAGAGCGCGATCGCCAAACAGCTGCGACAGCAGTTTGACAAAGGCGGTTTCTCCACAACCGGCGCAGGCTCCGGAAAACTCGAACAGTGGCCGCAGCAGCTGGCTGCCCTTGACGGTCGCCCGGTCGAACAGCGCCGGATCCGTGTCCGGGATATCCAGGAAGAAGTTCCAGTTGGCGATTTCAGGAATGCGCAGAGGCTCCTGAGGCGCCATGCTCAGGGCTTTGCGTTCCGGATTGCTGCGGTTTTTGGCCGGGCAGTTGTGAACGCAGACACCACATCCGGTGCAGTCTTCCGGACTGATCTGCAGAGTGAACTTTTTGCCGGCCATATCCCGGGCATCCGTGGATTTGAAGGTCTCCGGCGCTTCTTTAAGCAGGTCGGCTTCGTAGATCTTCATGCGGATGACGGCATGCGGGCAAAGCAGGGAGCAAATTCCGCACTGGACGCAGGTTTGCGGATCCCATACCGGGATTTCCACAGCAATGTTGCGTTTTTCATACCGGGAAGTGCCAACGGGGTAGGTGCCATCGACCGGCAAGGCCGAAACCGGAATCTGTTCTCCCAGGCCGTCGATGAGCTGTCCAGTTACTTTTTGGATAAATTCGGGATCCTCATCGCTGAAAGCTTTTTTCATGACAATGTCGCTCTTGGCCTGTGCCGGTACGGTGACTTTCTCCAAATTGGCCAGAGCGGCCTCTACCGCCTGGAAGTTCATGTTGACGACTTTTTCTCCCGATTTGCCGTAGCTTTTGACGATGGCATTCTTGATGGCTTCCACCGCCTGCTCTATTGGCAGAATCCCGGAAATTTTGAAGAACGCCGTCTGCATGATGATGTTGATTCGGGGACCAAGGCCGATCTCGTTGCCGAGACGGACGCCGTCAATAATGTAGAACTGGAGTTTTTTGTCGATGATCTGCTTTTGCACTTCCAGGGGAAGATGTTTCCAGACCGTCTTCTTGTCATAGGGACTGTTCAGCAGGAAGGTCGCCCCGGTTTTGGCCTTGCCAAGAATATTGTACTTTTCCAGGAAGGAAAAATTGTGGCAGGCGACAAAATCGGCATTTTCCACCAAATAGGGCGCCCGGATTTTCTGGGGGCCAAACCGCAGATGGCTGGTGGTCATGCTTCCGGCTTTTTTCGAATCGTAGACAAAGTAGGCCTGTGCCCGGTTCTCGGTATTGTTGCCGATGATCTTGATGGAATTCTTGTTGGCGCCCACTGTTCCGTCCGAGCCCAGACCGTAGAACATCGCCTGATAGAGGTCGTCATGCGGCATCCGGAATTCCGGATCGAACTTCAGGCTTGTGCCTGTCACATCGTCACAGATACCGACGGTGAAGTGATTCTTCGGATGAGGTGTGGCCAGGTTGTCGAACACCGCCTTGGCCATCGCGGGCGAAAACTCGAAGGATCCCAGCCCATAACGGCCGCCGACCACTACCGGAGCCGAGCCAAACACGTGGCCGCCCCATTCGTCCAGCGCGGAGCGTACCGCCAGGTAGAGCGGTTCGCCGACAGAGCCGGGCTCCTTGGTGCGATCCAGTACGGCGATGCGCCGCACCGTCTTCGGCAGCGTCTCGACGAATCTCTTCACATCCAGCGGCTGGAACAACCGGACCTTGACCAGGCCGATCTTTTCGCCTTCTGCGGCCAGATGCTCGACCAGCTCATGCACCGTGTCACAGGCGGAGCCCATGCAAACCACCACCCGCTCGGCATCGGGAGCGCCGACATAACCGTACAGGCGGTACTGGCGGTTCGTGAGTTTGGCGAACTTGTCCATTTCCGCCTGGAGCAGATCGGGAAGCGCCTTGTAAAAGCGGTTGGCCGCCTCACGTCCCTGGAAGAAGACGTCCGGATTCTGCGCGGTGCCGCGAATGATGGGCCGATCCGGCGACAGGGCGCGCAAACGGTGCGCCGCCACCAGATCGTCGTCGATCATGGCGCGCATGTCGTCAAAGGTCAGCTCCTCGATTTTCTGGATCTCGTTGGAGGTGCGGAAACCGTCGAAAAAGTGCAGGAAGGGAACGCGCGCCCTCAGCGTTGTCGCCTGGGCGATCAGCGCCATGTCCATACATTCCTGCGGATTGTTGGAGACCAGCATGGCCCAGCCTGTGCTCCGGCAGGCCATGACGTCGCTGTGATCACCAAAGATCGACAGCGCGTGGGTGGCCACTGCCCGCGCGGCGACATGAAAGACGGTGCTGGTCAGTTCGCCGGCTATTTTGAACATGTTGGGGATCATGAGCAGCAAGCCCTGGGAAGCGGTGAAGGTGGTGGCAAGTGCACCCGCCTGCAAAGCGCCATGCACCGCGCCGGCAGCACCTCCCTCAGCCTGCATTTCCACGACTTTGGGGATGGTTCCCCAGATATTTTTCTGACCTGCCGCGCTTTTGCTGTCGGCGCCTTCCCCCATGGCTGATGATGGCGTAATAGGGTAAATGGCAATAACCTCATTGGTGGCATGAGCGACATGGGCGACGGCGGCATTGCCATCCATACAAACCATCTTTCTTGACACGATTACCTCCTGAATCAATGGGATCTCTGCATGATTATTGAATTTTTAGGGAAGCGCACAAATGCCCCACCAAAAACAAGCCCTCTTGTTTCTTTTTAACCTGATTGGCACGGATTGTATACAACTGTATACGATATTTCCGGCTTGAGATGAAAACTTTTGAGGCAAGAGACGTTTTTCTTTGCCTAGAAACTTTGCCGAGCCGCGACCGCCTGACCAACAGTGTTTTCGTCCACGTATTCCAGATTGCCGCCCAGCGGGATGCCGTGTGCAGGCCGGGTGACCCGGATGTTTTTGGCGTGCAGCAGCCGCGCCAGGTAGAGCGCGGTGGTTTCTCCCTTGGTGGTGAAATTGGTGGCGATCACAACTTCCTGCACTGTACCGTCTTCCAGGCGTTTCATGAGCGATTCAATCCGCAGCTGCTCCGGGCCGATGCCGTCCAGCGGGGAGATGGCGCCATGCAGCACATGATAGCGGCCGTGGTAGGCATGCGTGCGTTCAATCGTCATGACATCCTGCGGCTCTTCCACCACGCAGATCACGCGGCTGTCCCGCCGGGGATCGGCACAGATGGCGCAGGGATCTTCTTCTGTGGTTTGGCCGCAAACGGAGCAGAAGCGGATCTTGCGTTTGACATCAAGGAGCGCTTTGGCCAGTGTTTCCACCCAGCCATCAGGCTGTTTGACGATGAAAAACGCCAGCCGTGCCGCGGTCCTCGGCCCCACGCCAGGCAACCGCGACAGTTCATCCACCAGTTTGTCGAAAGTGGGCGCGGTCTTCATGGATATCAGAACAGGCCGGGGATGTTGATGCCGCCGGTAATCTTGGACATCTCCTCCTGGACCATTTCGGAACTTTTGCGCAGGGCCTCGTTCACCGCGGCGGTCACCAGATCCTCCAGCATTTCCACATCCTGCGGATCAACAGCCGCCGGATCTATCTTGATGGAGAGCAGCTGCTGCTTGCCGTTGACTTTGGCCAGTACCATCCCGCCGCCGGCGGAAGCTTCGACCTCACGTTCTCCCAGCTCTTCCTGAAGCCGTTCGATCTTCTGCTGCATCATTTGCGCCTGCTTGACAATGTTGCCTCCGGGAAATCCCCCAAAACCTCTCGACATAAAATTTTTCTTCCTTTCTTTAGCCTTTTTCTTTTGAAGGAAGCGGTTCCACCCGCTCCAGAGTACCGTTAAAAAAATTCAAAACCGATGTAACCGCCGGATGTTGGGCAATATTTTCCCTGGCTTCCTGAACGGATCCTGTCGCCGGAGATGCTTCGGATACCGTGTTCTGAGCCGGCTCGTCTTCCTCAAGAACGACCGGCACGACCGTGATGGATCGCTGGAAATACCGTCCCAGCAGCTCTTCCAGTCTGGCACGTGAATCTCTGTCGCGCAGGCCGTAGCTTTCTTTTGAAAAACCGATCTTCAGCCGCGCCGAAGTTATGTCATTCAAAAGCCTTGCCTCTCCAAGCAAGGCGGCCAGCATGGGCTGTTCGCCGCGCAGCTGCGCCAGAAAACTTTCCCAAGTCGCCGAGATTGTTGGCTCGGTACTGATGTTTTCTTCCACATCCTCTGTTCTAGGAGCCGCTGGGGATGGTACTGGTACCGGTGCTTTGTCCTCTTCCCGTTTTGCCGGAGGTAGGGACGCCAGCCGGTCCGGGGCATGCTTTTCTTCCGCTGGATGGCTCTCGGGAAGTGGAACAGATTTCAACACGGGTTTGGGAATGGGCGCACGAGGCATGCTGACCGGTGTGTCACCCCGGTCAGCGCCGGAAGCCGGTGCGGCATTCAGGCGTTCTTCCAGCGCCGTCAGGCGCGCCAGCAGTTCCGCAAGCGGGAGCGCCTGGGGAAAATGACAGATGCGCAGCAAACCGGCTTCCAGAGCCAGTGCAGGGAAGGAGGCATTGGAGAGTTCCCTTTCCAGCCGCAGGAGCAGACTCATGTCGCGGATCAGATCCTCCTGGGTGGCATCTTCCGCCAGCACGCGCAGCTTTTCACCGGTTTCGCCATTTTCCTCAATACAATCGTTGTCTTCACCGGGCGCGATTTTCAGCCAGATGAGCGCGCGGAAGGTCTCAATGAGTTCCTTGCAGAAGTGGCGCAGGGAAACGCCTTTTTCATTGGCCTGGCTGGTCTTTTCCAGAAGCAGGCGCGGATCCTTGTGCAGCAGGGCGGAGGCGGTTTCCAGCAGCAGCGCGCGATCCGTCACTCCCAGAAGCGAGACCACATCGTCATCGGAGATTTCCGATCCGCCGTAGGCGAACACCTGATCCAGCGTGGAAAGCGCGTCCCTCATACAACCGTCCGCCTGCCTGGCGACGAGGCGCAGTGCGGCGGGCGAGATGCGGATCTGTTCATGCTGCGCGATCGCCGTCAGCTGTTCGACAATCTTTACCAGCGGTATGCGGCGGAAATCGAAGCGCTGGCAGCGGGACAGGATGGTAATCGGAATCTTCTGAATTTCGGTGGTCGCAAAGATGAACTTGACGTGTGGCGGCGGCTCCTCCAGCACTTTCAGCAGGGCGTTGAAGGCGTTTTTGGAGAGCATGTGCACTTCGTCAATAATAAAGATCTTGTAGCGAGAACGAGCGGGAAGGTAGCGGACATTTTCTTTCAGTTCGCGGATGTCTTCCACGCCGGTATTGGACGCGCCGTCGATTTCGATGACGTCTCCGGCGATGCCGTTGGTGATTTCTTCACAGGATGCGCACTGGTTGCAGGGATCGGGAAGCGGCGCACCGGGCTGTTCGCAGTTGAGCACTTTGGCCAGGATGCGTGCCGCAGAGGTTTTGCCCACGCCCCGTGGTCCGCTGAACAGGTAGGCGTGATGGATGCGATGATTGCAAATGGCATTCTTCAGCGTATCGGCGACATGCTCCTGGCCGATCAGTTCGGAAAATCGCTGAGGACGCCATTGACGGGCTAAAACAGTGTATGCCACTTCGGAATCACCTGAAAGAAGGGGAGGTCGTTTT
>JAEEGF011473269.1_pt1 | contig 13077 bp, 9 predicted proteins | sample 9134171 | NCBI WGS metagenome assembly JAEEGF01 (sample SAMN16246542, study PRJNA631951) | gut metagenome | biome: gut microbiome; feature: rumen; material: AP-attached | host: Bos | place: Iran: Karaj | collected 2018-10
GATTTGTTCATTATTCTAGTGTTTTATAATTTTCCAAACTTCCGACAAAGTTAAAAAAATGATTTCTCAAAAGCAATAATCTTTTGTAAATTTGCCATCGCATTTAGTACTGCAATGCCAATTCTTACTCAGGAAAAGATTCATAGCCTCCAGGCAATGCTGAAAGCCGCCTCCAGGGTGGTCGTGCTGGGTCATATCCACCCGGACGGAGACGCCTTGGGCTCCACCACCGCCATGGCCCTTTTCCTGAAAGAGAAACTGGGGAAGGAAGTGGCCTGCGTGCTGCCGGACACCCCTCCCGGGAACCTGCATTTCATCCTGGCTCCCGCCATCCCCTACCACTGCTACGACGCAGCCCCCAACGCCGCCGTCGAGGCGGTAGAAAAGGCCGATCTGATCATCCTCCAGGACTGCAACGCCTTCAACCGCACGGAGGGCCTGGAAGAGCCGCTCAAGGCCTCTTCGGCCAAGAAAATTCTCATTGACCACCACCTGAATCCGGATGCAAACGCCTTCCATCTGGTCTTCTCCACCGCGGAGATTTCCTCCACTTGCGAGTTGCTGTACTGGATTCTGAAGGAAGCCGGCTGGCAGCCCGACGCCCTCATTGGCTCGCCGCTCCTGGCCGGAATGACCACCGACACCAACAACTTTGCCAACTCGGTGTTCCCGTCCACTTTCCGGATGGCCTCCGAGCTCCTGGCCGCCGGGGTGGACCGCGATGCCATCCTGGAAAAGCTCTACTGGTGCTACCGGGACAACCGGGTGCGCGTGATGGGCTATATGCAGAACGAAGGCCTGCACATCCTTCCTAACGGCGCCGCCTATATGATCCTTACCAAGGACATCCAGCAGCGCTTCGACATCCGGGAAGGAGAAACCGAAGGCCTGGTGAACATTCCCCTGAGCGTGGGAAGCGTACGGCTGAGCCTGCTGGCCAAGGAAGACCAGGGTCACTTCCGCATCTCGGTCCGCTCCAAGCGGGGCACATCGGCCCAGAATCTGGCCCGCCAATACTTCCACGGCGGAGGACACGAGAACGCCGCCGGAGGAAAGATCCTGCCGGAGGACTTCTCCCCCGCCCAGGGCATCCAAGCCTATGTCGAACAAATTTTGAAAGCTTTCCTGGGATGAAGAAAGGAACCCTCATACTCCTGCTCCTGACGCTTATGATGCTCCTGGCGGCCTGCAACAAGCAGGCGCTGCAGGTCACCTATGACAAGCAGATTACCAACATCGAGAGCTTTATCCAGAACCTTCTGAACAAAGACCCCGATGCCACGCTGGTCAAGAAGCAGGAAGGCATCTACCGCATCAACCTGCACGACACGCTGGACCTGGAGACGCCCCGCACGGACTCCCTGGAATGGGGCGGACAGGTAGCCCTCTACTATGCCTGCTTCATCCTTACCAGTACCAGCCTGAGCAGTTCCAACCTGGTGGCCACCAACCTCCTGGAACTGGCCGAGGAAGCCAAATGGGACCTCACGGACCCGAGCATTTTTAAACTGGATACGCTCCGGTTGGACAACTCCCTGGTACCCGGGCTGGCCGAAGGCCTCAAAGGCGTTCAGCCCCTGGATGAGGGCTATGTCCTCTTTACCGGGAAATATGGATTCGGAAAAACCGAGCGAGGCACGATTCCTGCAAGAAGTGCCCTGGCTTATTATTTTTGGATAGAAAACATCAGCAATGAAGACTAAATATCTCTTACTCGCAGTTTTGGGCCTCTCCGCCTGGGGGTGCGCCCAGGAAAATCTCCCTTCTTCCGGAGAAACGGCCAAGCAATACCTGAGTCTCTGGATGGAGAAATACCATCCCGGCATTTCCCCCACCTCGGCCGGCCTGTACATTCTGGAAGACCAGCCCGGCACCGGAGCCCTTTGGGATTTCGAAAACGATTACGCCTACGTGGAAGTAACCGTGAAAAACCTCAACGGAACCGTCTCCTCCACCACGGACGAATCCCTGTCCAAACAGCTGGGCACCTATGTAAAAGGCAATTACTACGGCCCCCGTTTCCAGGCCGTGGGAGAAGGCCACAGCTATGCCGGCTTTGACGCTCTTCTGGACGGTATGAAAGTGGGCGGAAAACGCGAAGCCGTGGTCCCGGCCTGGATGCTTACAACTACCCGCTTCAACACCCAGCAGGAATACATCAACGCCTCCAGCATCTCCTCTTCCCTGATCTACAGCGTCACGCTGAGGGGACAGGCCGATGACGTTTCCGCCGTAGAGAAAGACAGCCTTACCCGTTACGTAAACAGGCACTTCGGCCCGGTGGCTCCTACCGTATACGATACGGACAAGGAGAATGACGGCACCTTCTATTTTATCAGCGATGCCAGTTCCCACTCCCAGCAGGAGCCGCGCACGGAAACTTCCAACGCCACCATCAACTACACCGGCCGGCTTCTGAACGGCCAGGTCTTTGACACCACCATCGAGAAAGTGGCCAAGGACGCCGGTATCTACAACTCCTCCAGGAGCTACGCTCCCGTAAGCGTCACCTTCTCCTCCAAATGGGACGGCATTTCGATGAGCGGCAGTTCTTCGCTCATCAACGGTTTCAAGGGAGGTCTCTATCTTATGAAGTATGAAGGAGAGAAGGCCGTGATTGTGTTCACCTCCGCCCACGGTTATTCCACCAACGGCAACGGTGACAACATTCCCGCCTGGTCTCCCCTGCAGTTTGAACTGGAACTGGTCTCCATAGAAAATCTGGAGTAGCCTATGGGAGGAAGCAACGTCCCCACCGAACTGGGCACCAAGCCCATCAACGCACTTATCAGGCAGTACGCTGTTCCTGGCATCATAGCCATGACAGCGTCTTCCTTGTATAATATGGTGGACAGCATCTACATTGGCCACATTGCCAATGTGGGTTCCCTTTCCATCGCCGGTCTGGCCGTCACGTTCCCCCTGATGAACATCTCCACGGCCTTCGGCACCCTGGTGGGCGTAGGAGCTGCTACCATGATTTCCGTCCTGCTGGGCCAAAAGAACTATCCCGTGGCCCGCAAGGTCCTGTGCAACGAGGTAACCCTCAACATCATCACGGGTCTCCTCTTCACCCTGGTCACCTTGCTGTGGATGGATCCCATCCTGCGTTTCTTCGGCGCTTCCGACGCCACGCTGCCGTTCGCCCGGCAGTATATGACCATCATCGCCATAGGCAATGCCGTCACGCATCTGTACTTCGGCCTGAACTCCGTTGTCCGAGCCTCCGGCAATCCCAAACTGGCTATGGGGCTCACGCTGTTTACCGTGTTCTCCAACGCCGTCCTGGACCCCATCTTCATCTTTGTGCTGGATATGGGCATCCAAGGCGCGGCCATAGCCACGGTCCTCTGCCAGTTGATGTCCCTGTGCTATACGATGTGGTACTTCCTCAACCCCAATCGTTTCCTGCACCTTCCCCGCTCCCTCAAGCTCTTCCGCATTGACTGGAAGATTGCCAAGGACTCCCTCGCCATCGGCCTGGGTCCGTTCCTGATGAACCTGGCCAGCTGCATCGTGGTGCTGTTCATCAACCAGCAGCTGCTGCGCTGGGGCGGAGACCTGGCCATCGGAGCCTACGGAATCGTGAACCGCATCGTGTTCCTCTTCGTAATGATTGTAATGGGCTTCAACCAGGGTATGCAGCCCATCGCCGGTTACAATTACGGCGCCCGCCAGTACGGCCGCGTACGGGAAGTTTATGTCAAGACCGCCGGCTGGGCCACGCTGGTCACCTTCCTGGGATTCGTGGTTTCCGAGTTCCTGGCCGTCCCTACCGTAGAAATCTTCACCAACGACCCGGTGCTCATAGACAAAGCCGCACGGGGTCTCCAGAAAATGAATATTGTGTTCCCCATCGTGGGTTTCCAGATGGTGACCACCAACCTCTTCCAGTGCCTGGGTATGGTCAAGAAGTCCATCTTCCTGTCCCTGTCCCGGCAGCTCCTTTTCCTGCTACCGTGCATCTATATCCTTCCTCCCCTGCTGGAGTCCGAGGTAGGTGTCTGGTACAGTTTCCCCATCTCCGATACCATTGCCGCCATCATCACGGCCATCCTGGCTGTGGGACTGCTCAGGAAACTGGGACGGCTCAAGGACGGAGACGATCCTTCCATCCTCGGAAGTCAGATTTAGCCCCCTTCTAACCTATGAGTACCATTATCAATGTAGGCCGAAGCTTTGGCAGTGGCGGTGGATTTGTAGGACAAGCCATCGGTAAAAAACTGGGCATTCCGGTTTTCGACAACGAACTTATTTCCAAGGCCGCGGAAGAAAGCGGCTATTCCAAGAGCCTCTTCGCCAAGGGAGAGGAGAAGAGCCTGTTCTCCGTCTCCAGTTTCTTTGCTTCGGGCCGATTGAGCTACCTGGACAACGGCTACGTGAACGACAATATGCTCTTCAACATCCAGAGCGAGGTCATCCGCAACATCGCCGACAAGGGAGACGCCGTCATCATCGGCCGCTGCGCAGACTACATCCTGCGGGACCGTCCCTGCCTCAACGTCTTTGTGGGAGGACCGGAAGAGTACCGCATCCGCCGGCTGGTGGAAAACGAGCATCTGACACCCGAAGAAGCCGAAAAACTGATGCGCCGCAAAGACCGCACCCGCGAAACGTATTACAACTACTATACGTTCGGCGCCTGGGGTCAGGCTTCCAACTACCACCTCTGTGTGGACAGTTCCATCCTGGGTATCGAAGGAACCGCCGACTACATCATTGACTTCGGCCGCCGGGCCGGTCTCATCAAGTGAGGCTGGGACGGCTCATACGCTGGATTCTCCCCCTGGTGATCCTCCAGGTGGCGGGCTGCTGGCTGTATCTTCGCGGCCAGGGTGAGAAGGCTTTGGAGCCGCTCCCCGAAACCCCCGAACCGGCGATCCCCGTAGACTGGGTGGAAGACCTCAACACCTCCATCGTCAACGACCTTTCCAACCTCCCGGCCATGGACCAGGTGGTAGACAGTTTTATGCGTTTCTGGTCCCTCAAGGGCGTATCCCTGGCCGTCGTGCGCAACGACTCCCTCCTCTACGCCCGCGGATACGGGAAGGCCGATCCGGCCACCCCTATGACCCCCGGCACCACCCTTCGCCTGGCCTCCGTTTCCAAGCTCCTCACCGCCATTGGCATTATGCGGCTGCAGGAACAGGGAAAGGTGTTTTTGGAGACTCCGGTCTTCGGCCCCTTCGGCATTCTCAACGAATACGACCGCTACATAAGGGACGACAATTACTATCTGATGACGGTGGGGCATCTGCTGCGCCACCAGGGCGGTTTCACCACCCGCGGCGGAGACGTGATGTTCTCTACCCAGAAGTTTATGCAGAAGCACGGCCTTTCCGAGCCGCCGTCTTCGGAATTTCTGGTGCGCAAGGAAGTAGCCCGTCCCCTCCAGTTCGAGCCCGGAACCTCGCAGGAATACTCCAACTTCGGCTATCTGCTGCTCTCGATGATTATTGAGAAAGCGTCCGGAATGACTTACGAGGAATTTATGCAGAAAGAGGTTTTTGAACCGGCCCACTGCCACGGTTTCCACCTGGGAGGAGACTACCTCCAGGACCGTCTTCCCGGAGAAAGCCGCTACTTCGTGCAGCCCGACGACCAACCCGTGGTCTCCTTTGACGGCAAGTATGCATCGGCCCTCCGCTGCTATGGCGGCAACTATATTTCCGGCCTGTACGGTGCCGGCGGCTGGGTGGGGTCCACCGTAGAACTGGCCCGTCTGGTGAGCGCCATCGACGGCGTGGGTCCTGTACCGGACCTGCTGGATCCCTTCAGCGTGCGCCAGATGACCGTCTGGTATGATGATGAAACCTATGGCCTGGGCTGGCTGGACTGCCGCCCCGACGGCGAATGGACCCGCACCGGTTCCTTTGCCGGGACATCGGCCCTGATCAAGAAATACGCCGACGGCGAAATGTGGATTCTGGTGACCAACACCTCCACCTGGCGCGGTTCCCGCTTTACCCGCAACACGGGTGCTCTCTGCTTCAATCTCCGAAGCAGGTTCGACAGTCAGCTCCCCAAGAGGGATTTATTCAGAAGCAATTAATTATTCCGCCCCAAACCGGTAAATGGTATTGGACCGGTAGGTTTGGGTGGGCGGCACCTCGATGGAAGGGAAATTGGGGTGGTTGGTTGCATCCGGCCAGGAATGGGCTTCCAGGACCGCGGCGCTGTGATAGGTAATCTTTTTCCCATTCTTCCCGGTATCGGCACCTCTGAAGAAATTGCCGCTATAGAAATGCAGGCCGAGCTGGTCTGTAATGATTTCCAGGGTACGGCCGCTGACGGGATCCTTCATCAGGCACACGCTGCGGAGGCCTTCTCCGTCCAGGCACCAGTTGTTGTCGTATTTATAGTCCCCGATGGGGCGCGTCCAGCGAAAATCGAACGGAGAGCCATCCACAGGAGCAATTTCTCCGGTAGGAACCATAAAAGAATCCACAGGCAAATAGGCCGATGCGTGGATGGTCATCAGGTACTCGTCAATGGCCCCGTTGCCCTCTCCCCTCAGGCAGAAGAAGGGATGGTGAGCCACATTGAAGACGGTGCGCTTGTTGGTGGTGCCTTCAACGGCCACCTGGAAGTCTTCGTTGGAAACGGAATAGGTAACCGTAAGGGTGCGGTTGCCGGGGAAACCGTCCAGGCCGTGGGGCAGCAGCAGGGACATCGTGATAGAGGTATCCGTCTTGTCCTCCACGGTCCAGGCCCGCATATCTATGCCTTTGAAGCCGCCGTGCAAAGTATTGACGCCATAGTCGTTGGCGTCGGTATGCCACATCTCCCCTTCCATTTTGAAGGAAGCGTTGACAATCCGGTCGGCTACCGGGCCTACCATAGCTCCGAAGAAACGCTCACCAACCGGCTTCATATAGGCGTCCAGCGTGGTGTGTCCCACCACGATATCGGCGTATCTTCCGTTTTTGTCGGGGGTATACAGGGATACTACGCGGGCGCCGAAATTGGTTATCTGGACGGTAATATGATCACTCGCAATGGTGTACAGATCGATGGGCACACCGTCCACTTCCCCCTGGAAGCCCTTGCGGGAAACCAGAGAAGGGAGGGAGCTGCAGGACAACGCGATTACAGCCACGCAGAGGGTTAAGAGCTTTCTCATAGCTATTCCATTAATTTCTTGTACTTGAAGCGCTTGGGTTCGGTGTCTCCCAGACGCATCTTCCGGTTCTCCTCGTACTCCTGGTAGTTGCCTTCGAAGAACACTACCTGACCGTCTCCTTCGTAGGCCAGGATGTGGGTGGCAATGCGGTCCAGGAACCAGCGGTCGTGGCTCACTACCACGGCGCAGCCGGCAAAGCCGTCCAGACCTTCTTCCAGGGCGCGGATGGTGTTCACGTCCACGTCGTTGGTAGGTTCGTCCAGCAGGAGCACGTTGCCTTCGTCCTTCAAGGTCAGGGCCAGGTGCAGGCGGTTGCGCTCACCGCCGGAGAGCACGCCGCACTTCTTCTCCTGGTCTGCGCCGGAGAAGTTGAAGCGGGACACCCAGGCGCGGGCGTTCACGTCCCGGCCGCCCATACGTACCCACTCGGAATTGCCCGCAATGGTCTCGTAGACCGTCTTGTCGGGATCTATGCTGCGGTGCTGCTGGTCCACATAGGAGATTTTGACCGTTTCTCCAATCTCAATGGTTCCGCTGTCCGGCTGCTCGATGCCCATAATGAGGCGGAAGAGCGTGGTCTTACCGGCACCGTTGGGGCCGATGACACCCACGATGCCTGCCGGGGGCAGTTCGAAGGTCAGGTGCTCGAACAGCAGTTTGTCTCCATAGGCTTTGGAGACATCGTTGAAGCGGATGACCTTGTTGCCCAGGTGCGGTCCGTTGGGAATATAGATTTCCAGATTGGCTTCTTTTTGCTTGGCGTCTGCCGCGGCCAGTTTCTCGTAGGCTCCCAGACGGGCTTTCTGCTTGGCCTGACGGGCCTTGGGGGCCATACGCACCCATTCGAGTTCCCGTTCCAAGGTCTTGCGGCGCTTGCTTTCGGCCTTCTCTTCCATAGCCAGGCGCTTGGTCTTCTGGTCCAGCCAGGAGGAGTAGTTGCCCTTCCAGGGAATGCCTTCTCCACGGTCCAGTTCCAGGATCCAGCCGGCCACGTTGTCCAGGAAGTAACGGTCGTGCGTGACGGCTATCACCGTACCCTTGTACTGCTGCAGGTGGGCTTCCAACCATTGGATGGACTCCGTGTCCAGGTGGTTGGTGGGCTCATCGAGGAGGAGCACGTCGGGCTCGCTCAGGAGCAGGCGGCACAGGGCCACGCGGCGGCGCTCACCGCCGGAAAGCTCCTTGATCTTCTGGTCTGAAGGCGGGCACTGGAGGGCGTCCATAGCCCTTTCCAGTTTGGAGTCTATCTCCCAGCCGTTCACGTGGTCTATCTTTTCCGTGAGTTCTCCCTGGCGCTCGATGAGGCGGTTCATCTCGTCGTCGTCAAGGGGCTCCATAAACTTGAGGGAAATTTCGTTGTACTCCTGCAGGATGTCCATTACCTCCTGCACGCCTTCCTGCACTACCTCCAGCACGGTCTTCTCCGGGTCCATCTGGGGCTCCTGCTCCAGGTAACCCACGGTGTAGCCGGGGGCCCAGACCACCTCTCCCTTGTAGGATTTTTCCACACCGGCGATGATCTTCAGCAGCGTGGACTTACCGGAACCGTTGAGACCTATGATGCCAATCTTGGCGCCGTAGAAGAAGCTCAGGTAAATGTCTTTGAGGATGACTTTATTGTTGTGGGGGAGCACTTTTCCCACCCCGTTCATGGAGAAGATAATTTTTTCGTCGGCCATAGGTTAGTGTTAATCGTGACAAAGATAGTGAAAAAATTCGTACCTTTATAGTATGAAACAAGCACTGACCACACTTCTTTTCCTGCTAAGCGCCTTGACTCTGAGCGCAGAAGGCTGGATCCGCATCAATCAGTTGGGCTATCAGCCCCAGGCCACCAAGGTAGCCGTCTATATGGGAGACCGGGCACCGGAGCACTTCCGGCTGGTGGACGCCCTCACCGGAGAGGTTGTCTATACCGGCGTGGCTAAACCCACCGGTCCGCTGGGACAGATGGCCGCCACCGCCCGGCTGGATTTCAGCCGTTTCGGGCAGGAAGGAGCCTACCGCATCGAGGCCGAAGGTGCCGTATCGGAAAGCTTTCCCATCGGCCCCGGCGTCTATGACGGAGTGGCCGATTTTGTGCTTAACTATATGCGTCAGCAGCGCTGCGGCTGGAATCCTTTCCTCAAGGACAGCTGCCACGTGAAGGACGCCATCATTGTGAACCATCCCACCAAGAGCGGACAGTACCTGGACGTCCGCGGCGGCTGGCACGACGCCTCCGACTGCCTCCAGTACACCACCACCACGGCCAATGCCGTCTACCAGATGGCCTACGCCTATGAGCAGAACCCCGATGCCTTCGGGGACTTCTATGCCACCGACGGCACCCCCGGCGCCAACGGCATTCCCGACATTGTGGACGAGATCCGCTGGGGCCTGGACTGGCTGGACCGGATGAACCCCGAACCCGGAGAATTCTACAACCAGCTGGCCGACGACCGCGACCACGTGGGGATGCGCAAGCCTCCGCTGGACCAGGCAGATTATGGCTGGGGTCCCGGCAGTTATCGGCCCGTCTACTTCTGCACCGGAACGCCCCAGCAGCGGGGAAAACGGGGAGACAAGAATGCCTCCACGGGCCTGGCCAGCACCGCCGGCAAATATGCATCGGCCTTTACCATAGGCAGCCGCGTACTGGCTCCCTTCTATCCGGAACTGGCGGCCCGCATCAAGGAGAAGGCCCTGGATGCCTGGAAGACCGGCGTGGAGCATCCTGGCGTGTCGCAGACGGTGTCCATCGTGAGCCCCTACATCTACGAAGAAGACAACTGGGTGGACGATATGGAACTGGCCGGTATGGAACTCTACCGCAGCACCGGAGACCGTTCCTACCTGATGCAGGCCATCGAGTACGGCCGGCGGGAGCCCATTACCCCCTGGATGGGGGCCGACAGCGCCCGCCACTACCAGTGGTATCCCTTTATGAATATGGGCCACGTGCAACTGGCCCGGGAAGGCAAGGAAGAGTTTGTGCGCAACCTGCGCAGCGGTATCTCCCGCACCTTTGAGAAGGCCGTGGACCATCCTTTCCTGTACGGCATCCCCGGCACCTGGTGCTCCAACAACCTCACTGCCGCTATGTTGTCGCAATGCATCCTGTACCGCCAGCTCACCGGAGACCTCACTTACCAGGAAATGGAGGGAGCCCTGAGAGACTGGCTCCTGGGCTGCAATCCCTGGGGTGTAAGTATGATTGTGGAACTGCCCCGCGGCGGCAACTACCCCACCCAGCCGCACTCGTTCATCATCAATGAAAAGCTGGGCAACACCACCGGCGGACTGGTGGACGGCCCGGTGTACAGCACCATCTTCGGCTCCCTGCTGGGCATCAGCACGGAGGGCGGCAAGAACTACGAGGAGTTCCAGCCCGGACGCATCGTGTATCACGATTCAACCCACGATTACTCCACCAACGAGCCCACGATGGACGGCACGGCGTCCCTCACTTTCCCCTTCAGCGCTTACCAGATGGAAGGAAAGCACAAGGCCGATAAGAACGTCCGCTTCCAGGGCGGCATCGTGCGCACGGATCCTTCCAAGAAGCGCATCAGCCTGGTCTTCACCGCCGCCGACAAGGCCGACGGTGCCCCTGCCATCCGCAAGGCCCTCAAGGCCGCCGGCGTCCAAGGCGCCTTCTTCTTCACCGGAGAGTTCTTTGAAAAGTTCCCGGAAGTAGTGAAAGGTTTGCTGGCGGATGGCCACTATGTGGGCAGCCACAGCTACGGCCACCTTCTCTACGCCCCCTGGGAAGACCGCAGCCAGCTGCTGGTAACCCGCGAGGAGTTTGAGGAAGACCTCCGCCGCAGCTATGCGGTGATGGCTCCCTTCGGCATCACCCCTTCTTCGGCCCCTCTCTTTATGCCGCCGTACGAGTACTACAACGCCACCATCGCTTCCTGGGCACAGTCCCTGGGGCTGCAGGTGGTCAATTACACCTCCGGCACCTACACCAACGGAGACTACACCACGCCCGAAATGAAGAACTACTACAGCAGCAAGTTCCTCTGGGACAAGGTGCTGCAGATTGAGAAAGAGAAAGGCCTCAACGGCGACATCCTGCTCATCCACCTGGGCACCGAAGAAGCCCGCACGGATAAATTCTACAACCGGCTGCCGGACCTCATCCGCACGCTCAAACGCAAAGGCTACGAGTTTGTTCCGCTGACGGAAGCGGTGAAGTAGTTCAAAGATTTTTTGTATCTTTGACATTCTATGGACAAACTCTTCCTTATAGACGGACACGCGCTGGTGTTCAAGATGTACTACGCATTCCTGCGCAGGCCCATGATCAATTCCAAAGGGGCCGATATGTCCATCCTCTATGGCTTCACCAAGTACCTGCTGGAAATGCTGGAGCGGGAGAAGCCCACGCACGTGGCGGTGGCTTTTGACCCGCCGGGCGGCACCTTCCGGAACCAGCTTTATCCGGAGTACAAGGGCACGCGCCCCCCTACCCCGCAGTTGGTCATTGAAGCCCTGGAGCCCCTTACGGAGCTGGTGCAGAGTATGAACATCCCCGTACTGATGATCCCCGGCTTCGAGGCCGATGACGTACTGGGAAGCGCCGCTACCCAGTACGCCTCCGATAAGCTGGACGTCTATATGGTAACACCCGACAAGGACTACGGGCAGCTCATCGGTCCTCACGCCTTCCAGCTCAAGCCCGGCAAGTCCGGGGCCGAAGCCGAGCTGGTGACCAGCGCCACCCTCTGCGAGAAATGGGGCATCTCCAGCCCCGCGCAGGTGATTGACATGCTGGCCATCTGCGGCGACACCGCCGACAATGTACCCGGCGTAAAGGGGGTTGGTGAAGTGGGCGCCGCCAAGCTCATTGCCAAGTACGGCACCGTGGAAAACATCTACGACCACCTGTCCGAACTCACGCCCCGCCTGCAGGCCCAGTTTGAGGAAGCCCGCCCGCATATGGCCCTGTCCAAGACCCTGGTCACCATCAAGACGGATATGGACCTCCCGGTTACGCTGGAAGATATGCGTTACTCCGGGCAGTTCTCCCCTGCCCTGGCCCAGCTTTTCGGCCAATACGAATTCACCTCTCTTAAAAAATACCTGAACGGGCAAACTGTCGCAAGCCAGTCGTTACACGATTCCAGCCCTTTTTGCGTAACCGCTGGCTCTCCGGAGCCACCCGCTACGCAAATAAGCCCTGTTTTGCGTAACGTGTGGCAACTGCTAGAAAGCAAGCCCACCAAAATTGGGCTTACCGTATCCCCTTCCAGGATTATCCTGAGCGATGGACAGAACGTAGCCGTTACCACCCATCCCAAGGAGGTCCAGGCCCTCTTGGAAGACCCTGAAGTGGCCAAGTACGGCGTGGACCTGAAAAAGATGGCCAACCTGCTGGCAGCAGAGGGCATTAGCCTGGAGGGAAAGTGGAACGACATTGAGCTGATGCACTATGTGCTCAATCCGGAGCGCAGCCACGAGCTGGCAGCCCTGGCACAGACCTACCTGGGCGTGTCGCTGGAAGAGTCCGCAGCCCCGGTGCAGACGGGTTCCCTCTTTGACGACGCCCCTGAAGAAGACGACTCCCCCCGTTTCAAGGAGGCGGCCGTGCTCATTCCCCTGGGAGACAAGCTCCGCGAGAACCTCCCGGACTTCTACGACAGCATGGAAGAGCCCCTGGCCAAAGTCCTGGCCCAGATGGAAAGGGACGGCGTCAAGGTAGACCTCTCCCAGCTCAAGGTCTTTGCCGACGAGTTGAGGAAAGAACTGGCCCAGCGAGAAGCCCGCATCCGGGAAATGGCCGACGAGCCCACCCTCAACATCTCCTCCCCCAAGCAGGTGGGAGACCTTCTGTTTGACAAACTCAAACTGGATCCCAAGGCCAAGAAAAGCGGCAACAAGAGCCAGTACACCACCGACGAAGCCACCCTGGTGGCCATAGCCGACCGTCACCCCATAGTGGACGAAATCCTGGAGTTCAGGGCCGG
>JAEEGF011264263.1_pt1 | contig 13076 bp, 5 predicted proteins | sample 9134171 | NCBI WGS metagenome assembly JAEEGF01 (sample SAMN16246542, study PRJNA631951) | gut metagenome | biome: gut microbiome; feature: rumen; material: AP-attached | host: Bos | place: Iran: Karaj | collected 2018-10
TGAGTGAGGCCTCATAATTGTCGCTGATGGCGGTCAACACGGGCGAAATCTGGCTGTTGCGCTTCACCGTGTTGAAACGGCTCGCGCACTGCCATGCAAAATGGATATACCGGTAGGCGCGGTCCATGTCGCCATCGGACATGAGCAGATTGGCCAGTTCCCACATCGCGCCCTGGTCCATGATGGCGTTCTTGACGTCGCTCAACGCCGACTGCGTGACCCAGTAACGTGCCTGGACCGAGTCGCCCAACAGGCTGTAGTCCAGGTAGCGGTAAAAGGCGACGATGGCATACTGATGCGAGCCTTCCTGTGTCTGCTTGAGGCGCAGGTCGCTGTAGCGCAGGGCGCCCTGGGCATCACCCTCGGCAAAGCACTTGAGTTCCCTCATCTGCAAGGTCTCATCGTCATCGGCGGGGAGTTGGGCCATGTCAATCAGGCTATTGTATTTGTTCTGCTTGGCATAGTACTCACGCTGTAGGCTCGGCACCCTGCAGTAATAGCCCAACTCGCCGTACAGGTGGGCTATCGTGTTGTAATAATGCCGGCGGTTGACTGCATCATCGATGCGTTGCTCGTCGATTGACTCCAGGATATCCATCGCCTCATGATACATGCCGGACTCGGTGCACTGATGGGCCAGCAGCAGGCGGCACTCGTCGGTGCGGGTTCGGTTGCCCTGGCGCTCGGCAAGTTGGATGCAGCGGCCGATGTAATAGATGGCCGAGTCGCTGATGTAGGGCTTGTACTCGTCATAGAGGTGGCGGCACATGTCATACTGCACCCCGTCGTCGCTGGTCACCTCAAGGGCCGTCTTGAACTTGTGGATGCGGTTTTCTCTCTCCTGAACATAGCGGCCGGTCTCGGCGATGGCTTCGTCGAGTTGCCGATAGGCTTGCTCCAGGTCTATGTCGGCGGCTAAAGTTGGAAGCGAAAATGCCGATATCAGAATCGCCCATATAATGATGCTGGTTTTCATGTAAGCTTCAGAGTGTTTATGTCGTTGCAAAAGTAATGGGAAAAACAATAAAAGGCAACAAAAATGGGAAAAAAGTCGATGAAATCGTGGTTTTCGGGAATAGGGGCATTACTGTATTTTAACCACTTTTTAACGATTCTTGAGATTTTGCAAATATCTATATATCAATCTATTGCGATAAAATGCGGCCTCAAAACATCCACTTTTTTGTTTCCTGCCCGTTCAGCTCCTACCTTTTATATATATTTTTGCAATCGCAAGCCAAGATGCAAACCGCCGAGCGGGCAATCTTATCATCCCGCTCCACCTACCGAGACTATCACCATAGGTTGAAAACAACTATTCAATATCAATATTTATCAATTAACCAATCAACAATGTGACATGAAAGAGAAAAGATTACTTTCGCTGCTGTTGACGGTCATGCTGTCCATAGTGGCATTTGCACAGAATCAGACCTTCACGGGCACTATCGTTGATCCCAACGGTGAACCCGTGATTGGTGCCACGATTGTGCAAAAGGGAACGTCGAACACCACTGTATCGGACTTCGACGGCAATTTCTCCATCAACGCGCCCGCGGGTGCCGAGTTGGAAATCAGTTATGTGGGCTACGGCAAGCAGACCGTGCTTGCTAGCCAGGACATGCACATCACTCTCACCGAGGACGCTGAGCTGCTCAACGAGGTAGTTGTCATCGGTTACGGTGTGCAGAAGAAGAGCGTCGTGACGGCCTCCATCGCCAAGGTTTCGGCCGAAGACTTGGCTGGTAAGACCCGCCTGCGTGCCGAGGATGCCCTGAAGGGTATGGCTGCCGGTGTCACCGTTACCTCGTCCTCTGGTCAGCCCGGATCTCAGTCGATGATTCGCGTCCGCGGTATCGGCACCATCAACAACTCCAACCCTCTTTACATCATCGACGGCATGCCCACCGACCAGTACGGTATGGAGAGCGTGAACCCCAACGATATCGAGAGTATCGAGGTGCTGAAGGATGCCGCTTCGGGCGCCATCTACGGTGCTCGTGCTGCCAACGGTGTCATCCTCGTGACCACCAAGAAGGGTAAGATGGGCCGCGCCAACATCAACTACGACTTCTCCTATGGCTGGCAGAGTGCCTGGAGAAAGCGCAAGGTGACCGGTGCTACCGACTATGCTATCCTGCAGAACGAGCGTCGCATCCAGAACGGTTTGTCTCCGCTTTATGCCGATCCTTACAACCTGACCGACGCCAACGGCGACAAGATTGAGGGCTTCGGTACCGACTGGCAGAAACTCCTCTTCAACGACAACGCCCCCATCATGCAGCACGACGTGAGCGTGAGCGGTGCTACCGAGAAGGTGAACTACTACGTCTCGCTGGGTTACTTCACCCAGGACGGTATCGTGGGCGGTAACTACGGACAGTCCAATTACGACCGTCTGACCATCCGCACCAACAACATGTTCAACCTCCTGGATGCCACCAAGGAGCGTAACTTCCTGAACAAACTTGACCTGGGCGCCAACCTCTCTTATATGCGCGTGCACAGCACGGGCATCGAGGCCAACTCCACTTGGGGCTCACCTCTGGGTTCGGCCCTCTATCTGGCTCCCACGCTGCCCGTTACCCTCAGGGGTGACCTGGCGCAGGAGATGATCGACCGCTACAGCGCCTACGACCTCTATCGTGACGAGAACGGTAATCCTTACACCATCCCCGGTTTCATCGGTAGCTATCAGGAGCAGAACAACCCCATCGCCATGATGCACGGCAACCCCAACAAGAACTGGAGCCACAAGTTCATGCCCAAGTTCTCGGTTGACCTGCAGCTGTGGGATGCTCTGAAGTATCACTTCACCTACAGCGCCGAGCTCTCGTTCTGGGGCTACAATGGCGCTACCCTGCAGGAGTACTACCTCTCGGGTAACAACAATGCCGACCACACCTCGGCAACCTCCTTCAAGGGCAACAACTGCACCTGGCAGATTGAGAACACCGTGACCTACGACAAGACCTTCGGCAAGCACACCATCGGTGTCGTGCTCGGCCAGAGTGCCTTGAAGTTCAAGGGCGACGAACTGGGTGGTTCACACTGGTATCTCGTGAATCCCGATAAGCCCAGCATCAACTACACCACCGGCGGCGATCTGGAGATTTCGACCGATGCCGACGGCAAGATGACGGGTGCCACAAGCCTCGTGGGTGTGTGGGGCGGTCCCTACACCGAGCACCGTCTTTCTTCTATGTTCGCACGCGTAAGCTACAACTACGACGAGCGCTACATGTTCCAGGCTACCGTTCGCCGCGACGGTTCGAGCCGCTTCGGTTCAAACCACAGGTACGGTATCTTCCCCTCGTTCTCAGCAGGTTGGAACATCATGAACGAGAAGTTCATGGAGAACACACGCGACTGGCTGAGCAACCTCAAGTTGCGTGTCAGCTGGGGTAAGAACGGTAACGACAACATCGGTGACTTTGCTTATACCACCCTTACCGCAATGGGCGGTTCCAGTAACTTCTACTTCGGACAGACCGCAGCCATGGTTTACGGCTCCAAGGCCAACCGCCTGGCTAACGAGGACCTGAAGTGGGAGGAGAGCGAACAGATCGACCTCGGTATCGATCTTGGCTTCTGGAGCAACAAGCTGACCTTCAGCGTTGACTACTACATCAAGAAGACCAACGGCATGATTATCGAGATGCCCATCCCCAGCTACGTGGGTGAGGCTCGCCCGCTGGCCAACGTGGGTGACATGGAGAACAGCGGTGTCGAGTTTGAGCTTGGCTACCGTTGGAACGTATCCGACGTTCACTTCGCCTTGAGGGGCAATGCTTCCTACCTGAAGAACAAGCTGAAGAACCTGGGTAATGACACGGGCTTCCTGAACTACGGCATCAGCCAGTTCAGCGACGGTGGCACACGTGCCGAGAACGGCCAGCCCTTCCCCTTCTTCTATGGCTACAAGACCGATGGTATCATCCAGAATATGGCCGAGGCCGAGGCTTACAACAGCAAGTACGGCACTTCGTCTAACCCCGGTGACTTCCGCTTCGTGGACACCAACCATGACAACAAGATCAACAGCGACGACCGTACCAACATCGGTAACGGTGTGCCCGACTGGACCTTTGGTCTGAACTTCGATATGGACTGGAGAGGATTTGACTTTGGCGTCTTCTTCCAGGGCGTACATGGTGCCGACGTATTCGACGCCACCTACCGCCAGGACATTGCCTCCGGTAACTATCCCACTTGGGTACTCCAGCGTTGGACCGGTGAAGGCACCAGCAACACCGTGCCCACCCTGGGCGACTCCAAGAACTGGGTATGCAGCGACATGTACATCCAGGACGGCAGCTATCTGCGTCTGAAGAACATCACGCTCGGTTATACCTTGAACCCGCGCCTCACCAACAAGGTCGGCATCAGCCGTCTGCGCGTTTACGGTCGCGCCGAGAACCTGTTCACCTGGACCAAGTACTGGGGCTTCGATCCTGAAATCGGCTCCGGTTCCACCAGCCTCGGTGTTGACTACGGTGTTTATCCGCAGGCCCGCACCTACACTGTCGGACTTAACCTCTCATTCTAACAATCCTAAAAAGAATTATCAATATGAATAAGCATATTTCTATCATAGCAGGCCTGTGTGCAGTGGCTATGGCCCTGACTGCCTGCAGCGACGGTTTTCTTGAGGTGAAGAACCCGACCGGTGAGCCCCTCGAGGAATATTATACCACCGAGGAGACGCTCAACGAGGCACTCACTTCTGCCTATGCTCCTCTGCATTGGCCCGACTGGGACAACGTAGCCTACAACGACCTCACCGTCGATGGTGAAATCATGGGTGACGACTTCTGGGTAGGCGGTTCCGATAACACCGACAACCAGCACTGGCACCGTCTGTTCAACTTTGAGGCTGACGGTAACAACACCCTTTCCACCCTGTGGGGCGACTTCTACAGCGGCATCAAGCGTTGCAACGACGCTATCAAGTATGCATCATGGCCCGGAGAAGCCAGCGAGAGTTTCCGCCGCTCCATGGAGATGCAGGCTCGCTTGCTGCGCGTGTACTATTACAACATCCTGTGGCACTACTACGGCAACGTTCCCTTCTATCTGGAGAACCTTTCGCAGCCTTACACCGCTCCGCAGCTCTCGGCCGACGAGATTTACAACAAGCTGATGCCGGAACTCGAGGAGATCATCGCATCTAACGTGCTGCCCATGCGTTGGCCCAATGCCGAGTCAGGCCGTGTGAGCCAGGCTTTCGCCTACATGCTCTACGCCGAGATGGCTATGTATCAGAACGACGCTGCCCGCTATGCTACTGCTCTGGGTTACATGAAGCAGATCATCGCCGACAGCGACTACTCCCTCAACCCCAGCTTCAGTGACCTGTGGCAGGAGCGTGGTGAGTGGTGTTCCGAGAGCATCTTTGAGATTAACTACAACGACGATCAGGCCCAGCGTGACTGGGGTGTCGCCGCACTGAATGCCGGTGGTACCATATTCCCCACCTTGTGCTCGCCCAACGGTTGGGGCGGTGGAGAAGGCTGGGACAGCGGCAACGACGGTTGGGGATTCCTGCCCATGCGCGTGGAAACCTACAACATGTATGCCGAGGGCGACCTGCGCCGCGATGTTACTTGCTGGGATGTGCGTGGTTACAGCTACACCGAGCGTTACCAGGATACCCACATCTGGCACGGCAAGTATCGTCCGCAGTCCGAAAACAACAAGGATTGCCCCACTTCCAAGAACCTGAACTATAACAACAACAAGCGTATCTACCGCTATGCCGAGACCCTGCTGAATGCTGCCGAGCTGCTGCTGCAGACGGGTGGCAGTGCCGCTGAGGCTGCTGGCTATGTTAACCAGGTGCGCAACCGTGCAGGACTGGGTAACTTGACCACCGTCACCATCGACGACATCTTCACCGAGCGCCATCTGGAGTTCTGTGGCGAGGGCAAGCGTTACTTTGACCTCGTGCGTGCCGAAGGCATCGCCGGTGCTACCCAGAAGGCTTCGACTGTTCTCGTTCCCGATAACTATGGCTATCGTACCAACAGCTGGACTCCGAGCAAGAAGTACATCCCCCTGGCTCAGAGCGAACTTGACGCTGACCCCACACTGGTTCAGAACAACTATTAATCATCAAGCAACTTTAGAGATTAAATATTATGATTACCAAGATCAACAATAGAATAAGCAGCGCGTTGGCCATTGTAGGCCTCTGCGTGATGGCTATGGCATTCACGGCCTGCTCGCCTGAGGACTTCAAAGGGGCTGATCCTAACGGCCTGCCCACGGTGAGCGGTGTGGACTTCCAGATCTCCGTTGACCAGGAGACCAACCAGATGATCGCTAAATACACTCCGGAGCCGGGTACCTATCCCATCTGGATCCTTGACGGTACGTCCTATTCAACCCTGCAAGAGGTGGGTTATAAGAACACCGAAGCCGGCACCCACACCATTGAGCTGCGCCTGGGTAACCGCAACGGTATAAGCCAGACGGGTATCAAGAAGGAGTACACCTTCAATGAGTCCAAAATCGACTACACCAACGATTTCCGCCGCATTACCGAGAAGGAGTGGCGCATCGACTACAGTGAGGTGGCCCACATGGCTTGCGGCCCCGCCGGTACTGCCGGTACAGGATGGTGGTCGGCACAGCCCGGCGAGAAGAAGGACTTCGGTGTCTATGACGACCGTATTACCTTCACCGCCGAGAACCGCAAGGGCGGCACGTTCAACTATTATGCCGGTGAAGACGGTATGACCTACGTGAACGCAGGTACAACCAAGTGGGGCACGGGAAGTGCCGACTGGGATACCGCCATCGGTGACCAGACCGCTAGTTGGACTTTTGAGGAGTATGACTGGGCTGATGCCGACGGCAACGTGAGCAAGCAGACCTATATCCAGCTCGCTCCCAACACTGCTTTCCCCTATATCAGTTCTGATGCCCAGTACGAGAACCCGCGTTTCCGCATCGAGTCGCTGACGGCCAAGAAGATGGTCCTCGTCTATGAGACCCCCGATCGCAGCATCGCTTGGCGCTTCATCTTCACCAGTGAAGACGAGGAGAAGGAATTCAGCGGCTTTGATCCTAACAGTGACTTCAACATGTGGAAGAACGTGGATTATAACATGTTCTTCTGGTACGCTCCCGGATGGAGCCAGATTGCTGATCCCGGCTTTGAGTCCAACGGTAATGACTATACCGTATACCTGCCCGAGGCAACAACCGACCAGTGGCAGGCCCAGATGGCCTTCAAGACCACCAACATCTCGACCTCGGCCGATCACAACTATGACTTCTCGTGCATCCTCAACAGTGACAAGGACCTGAACGGTGTTACCGTGAAGCTCGTGATGGACGGCGATGACAATGTCTTCTACTTTGCCGACCGCATCGACCTGAAGGCTGGACAGGACTATATCTTCTGGAAGAGCGATATGCCCGGCATCGACATGGAGCGTGTTAACCTGTTCTTTGACTTCGGCGGCTGCCAGGCAGGAACTACCGTCAACATCTCCAGCATCGTGCTCAAGGACCATGCCAACGATGATGGCACCGTGCTTCCCGTTACTCCCGACACGCCTACTGTAGACTGGGTAGCCGTTGACTCGCCCGAGAACCTGGGCGCAGGCTTCAATACCGACGGAACGATGAACTTCTGGTGGGCCGATGCAGGCTGGAGCCAGATTGCTGACCCGGGATTCTCCTATGCCAACGGTGTGTACACCATCACCGCTAACGAGGCTACGGTATCGGAGTGGCAGGCACAGTGCTCAATTACGGGTGTTCCCCTGAACATCGAGAAGGGCCAGAAATATGATGTATCAGTAACTGTCTTCACCAACATGGAGCTGGGACGAGCCACCGTCAAGGTCAACAAGGATCCTGATGTGAACAACGATCCCAACACCCTCTGCTACAAGGGTGACTTCGTTCTCGAGGACGGTGAAAACGTACTTCAGTTTATCGGTGTCGTTGCTAAGAATAATGGTGAAGAGATTGCCTTTGACCAAGGTAAGTTCATCCTCGACTTCGGTGGGTGCCCCGCCGGTTTTGAGGCCAAGGTCAGCAACATCATTATCCAGAAGCACGTTGGTGAATAAACGTTCTAAAGAATGAAACGATTCATGCTTTATACTCTATTGCTTTCTCTCACCGTAGCCCTTTGGGGCTGCGGTGGGGACGGCAAAGATGAGCCCAAGCCGTCCACGGTGACCATCACTGTTTCACAGGAGAATATCACTGTCCCTGCTGCTGGCGGTACTTACTCGATCAATGTCACCACGACGGGCAAGGAGTGGGGAGCCTATACTGAACAGGGCTTCATCACGATCGACACGAAGAATACCACTTCGCAGTCGGGCTCGCTCACGGTGACTGTAGCGGCCAATCCGGTGACTACCCAGCGAACGGGCTCAGTTACCGTCATGTCGGGTGCTGCACGCAAGACCATCAACATATCGCAGGAGGCTGCCGAGCAGTCGGCCTATTATGCCCCCGATGGTTACCATCTGGTATGGCACGACGAGTTTGACAAGGGTTCGGAACTGAATGCCGACGATTGGACGCATGAGGTGCAGAACAGTGGTTGGGTGAATCACGAGTTGCAGAACTATGTGAATCACAAGACCCCCGAGGGACGCTACGTGACCGAAATCCGTGACGGCAAACTGCGCATCACCGCCCTCAAGGAGAATGGCAAGGTTTACTCTGGACGCGTGTACGCTAAGCGCTCGACAGGTTGGAAGTACGGCTACATCGAAGCCAGCATCAAGTTGCCGAAGGGCAAGGGCACATGGCCTGCATTCTGGATGATGCCTGTCAACTTCCATTCATGGCCCGCCGACGGCGAGATTGACATCATGGAGGAAGTGGGTTACCACCCCGATTATGTATCGTCGAGCCTGCATGCCAATGCCCACGTCCACTCCAACAACACCCAGGTGACACATGAGATGTATTGCAAGGGTGCCGAGGGCGAGTTCCATACCTATGCCATCGAGTGGACCGGAAAGAACATCACCACCTATGTCGACGGCAAACTTCAGTTGACCTACGACAACCGTGGCCTGGGCCGCGACGACTGGCCCTACGATGATCCGTTCTACGTCATCTTCAACCTCGCTTGGGGTGGTGACTGGGGTGGCGCTCAAGGCGTTGACGAGAATGCCCTGCCCGTTACCATGGAGGTGGATTACGTGCGCGTGTTTCAAAAGAACTAACGCTTTAACCTAAAAGACCCTATGAGAGGATCGTTATTTATCATACTCTCTCTCGTTCTTGCCTTGGGGCTTCAAGCAAAGCCCCAGGACAAGTTCGTCCGCGTCGAAGGGCCCAATCTCATCCAACCTAACGGAGAGAAACTTTATATCCAAGGGACCAACCTGGGCAACTGGCTCAATCCCGAGGGTTACATGTTCGGCCTGAGCAAGACCAACTCGCCGTGGATGATTGACCTGATGATAAAGGAGGCCGTGGGTCCCGATTTTGCTGCCGATTTCTGGCGCCAGTTCAAGGACAATTATATCACCCGCGCCGACATCGGTTTCATCGCACGGCAGGGGGCAAACACCATCCGCTTGCCCTTCAACTACAGGCTCTTTACCGACGAGGACTATATGGGCCGATCCAAGGAGCAGGACGGTTTTGCGCGCATCGACTCGGTAGTGAACTGGTGCCGCGCCACCGGGCTCTATCTGATTCTCGACATGCACGACTGTCCCGGCGGACAGACGGGCGACAACATCGACGATGGCCACGGCTATCCGTGGTTGTTCGAGAGCGAGCCTAGCCAGCAGTTGTTCATCGACATCTGGCAGTGCATCGCCGCCCGCTACAAGGACGAGCCGGTGATTCTCGGCTATGAGTTGATGAACGAGCCGATTGCCCATTACTTCGACAACAAGGAGGTATTGAACCAGAAACTCGAGCCGCTCTACAAGCGTGCCGTCAAAGCCATCCGAGAGGTGGACACCAATCATGTCATCCTGCTGGGCGGTGCCCGTTGGAACTCTGATTTCTACATGTTCACCGACTGGAAATTTGATGACAACATCATGTACACCTGTCACCGCTATGGTGGCGATGCCACGGCCGAGGCCATCAAGGATTACATCGACTTCCGCGACAAGACGGGTCTGCCCATGTATATGGGTGAAACCGGCCACAACAGCAACGAGTGGCAGGCGCAGTTGGTCGACGTGATGAAAAATGCCAACATCGGCTACACCTTCTGGCCTTACAAGAAGATTGACAACTCGTGCATGATGGGCATTACCCGCCCCGAAATGTGGGACAGCATCGTGGTGAAATACTCCGAGGCTCCCCGCAGCACCTATAAGGAGTTGCGTGAGGCCCGTCCTGACCAGGAAACCTTCCGCAACCTGCTGATGCAGTATGTGCAGAACAGCCGCTATGAGAACTGCACACCGCAGGCCGACTACATTCGTTCGCTGGGAATGACACCGCAGATGCCCGTCTATCTTGACAACACTGCACCCATCGAGCAACGTGTCGACGATGCGTTGGCGCGCATGACGCTGGACGAGAAAATCGCCGTTATCCATGCGCAGAGCAAGTTCTCGTCGCCTGGTGTGAAGAGGTTGGGATTTCCCGATTTCTGGACCGACGATGGACCTCATGGCGTTCGTCCCGATGTGCTGTGGGACGAGTGGGTACAGGCAGGACAGACCAACGACTCGTGCGTGGCTTTCCCTGCGCTGACTTGTCTCGCCGCCTCGTGGAACCCTGTGCTGGCCGAACTCTACGGCCGCAGTCTGGGTGAGGAGGCGCGCTACCGCGGTAAGGACATGATTCTGGGCCCTGGCGTGAACATCAACCGCACGCCGTTGAACGGCCGCAACTTTGAGTACATGGGTGAAGACCCGCTGTTGGCGTCACGCATGGTAGTGCCTTACGTCCAGGGGCTGCAGAGCACGGGCACGTCGGCCTGTGTCAAGCACTTCTGCCTCAACAACGATGAGGAATACCGTCATCAGGTCAACGTCATCGTCAGCGACCGCGCCCTGCGAGAGATTTATCTGCCCGCCTTCGAGGCCGCCGTCAAGGAAGGCCACACCTGGGGCATTATGGGTTCCTATAACCTCTACAAGAGCCAGCACTGCTGTCAGAACCAGTATACCCTCAACGATATCCTGAAGGGTGACTGGCAGTATGACGGTGTGGTGGTCAGCGACTGGGGTGGTGCCCATGATACCGAAATGGCGGTCAAGAATGGCTTGGACATAGAGTTCGGCAGTTGGACCGATGGTCTGGCATGGGGTGCGAGCAACGCCTACGATGCCTATTTCATGGCTCTGCCCTACAAGAAACTCATCCAGGAAGGCAAACTGACCACGCGCGAACTTGACGACAAGGTGAGCCGCGTGCTGCGCCTGTTCTACCGCACCACGATGAGTGACAAGCGGGCGCGAGGTTTCTTGTGCAGCGAGGCGCACTACGATGCTGCCTTGAAGATTGCCCAGGATGGTATCGTGCTGCTGCAGAACAAGCGTAACGTTCTGCCTATCGATGTGAACAAGGCCAAGCGTGTGCTGGTTGTCGGCGAGAACGCCATCAAGATGATGACCGTCGGCGGCGGCAGCAGTTCGCTCAAGGTACAGCACGAGATTTTGCCACTCGAAGGCATCCAGGAGCGTCTGGCAGGCACCGGCATCGAGGTGGACTATGCCCGCGGCTACGTGGGTGACACCACGGGCGAGTACAATGGCGTTGTGGCCAAGCAATCGCTGGCCGAAAGCCGCAGTGCAAGCGAACTTATTGCCGAGGCAGTCGCCAAGGCTCAAGGTGCCGACTACGTCATCGTCTTCGGCGGCTTGAACAAGAGCGACTACCAGGATTCTGAGGGTCATGACCGTAAGCACATGGACATGCCCTACGGACAGGATGCACTGGTCGAGGCGCTGGCTCGCGTGAACAAGAATGTTGTCTTTGTCAACATCTCGGGCGACGCCGTAGCCATGCCCTGGCGCGACAAGGTGGCCGCCATCGTGCAGGGCTGGTTCATCGGCAGCGAGACCGGCAAGGCTTTTGCCAGCATTCTCATGGGTGATGTGAACCCGTCGGGTAAACTGCCCTTTACCTGGTACCAGAGCCTGAACGATGTGGGTGCCCATGCACTCGGCACTTATCCTGGCACTTGGCGCGATGATCACAAGATCATCGACGAGGAGTACAAGGAAGGCATCTACGTTGGTTACCGCTGGGCTGACAAGCAGCAGAAGAAACCGATGTTCGCCTTCGGCCACGGACTGAGTTACACGACCTTTGCCCTGAGCAACTTGCGCATCTCGAGCCGTGAGGTAGCCTCCGACGGCACCGTCACAGCAACAGTGACCGTCAAGAACACCGGCAACCGTGCCGGCGCTGAGGTCGTCCAACTCTATGTGAGCGACCACAACACGGCAGTCGATATGCCCGTTAAGGAGTTGCGCGGATTCCAGAAGGTTTCCCTCCAGCCTGGCGAAAGCCGCGATGTCACCATCACCATCGGTGGCCGCGCTTTCCAGTATTGGGATGAGGCTAAGGGTGACTGGACCACATCGCTCGGCCAGCGCACGATGCTGGTCGGCACCGCCAGTGACAATCTTCCCCTCAAGGCAACCTTCACTGTCCGCTGATCCTGTAGGATAACCACATTGCCGGCCATTCGTCCGGCAAACAATCAGCCACGAATCACGTTCCCGCGATTCGTGGCTGATTTTATGTTTATAATTAGGGAACGATATAGCAGTTGGCCCAAAACCCTGCGGGGCTAATGCGAATTACACGAATTAATCAAATGTTATACGAATAGATTTTTATTATTTCGTGAAATTAGTCTCATTAGCGAAATTGGCTTCGCCGAGCTAAAGGTTCGCATTAAAAGACTTTCAGGGCTAACAGCGATATCATTGCCTATAATTAAATGAGGGTGGGGAAGGCTGGTAATCAATGCCGCCATGTAGAGACGCAAAATTTTGCACGGCTGTCCCAAGAAAATTTTAACACTGTTTTTTAGTGTTATTTCTTGGGACTGCTGTTGACAATTTGCTATTTTTCATTATTCAAACAAAGATCCAACAACCCCATAC
>JAEEGF012084303.1_pt1 | contig 13076 bp, 14 predicted proteins | sample 9134171 | NCBI WGS metagenome assembly JAEEGF01 (sample SAMN16246542, study PRJNA631951) | gut metagenome | biome: gut microbiome; feature: rumen; material: AP-attached | host: Bos | place: Iran: Karaj | collected 2018-10
ACCCTCGCGTGTCTTAAGGCATGTTCCTGTCTGAGTGACCACTTGTCAAAAGCCTTGGTTGGGAACATATGTCCATTGGCTTCCGAAATGATCAGAGGCTTGTTCATATCAGGGGTGACATCTTGTTTCTTTCTGACACCCGGATTATTGCCGGTATGGGAGAAATCGTTAAAGGCATAGACATCATCGATAAGCGAACTCTTGGTGATATAGCGCACGCCTGAGGTAGGTCTTGATGGATCCAGCTCATGAGCAATGCGGTTTGTCTCGGTGTAGAATTCATCGTCATCCTGAGACTCGTTGATCCTCACGCCCCACAAAACGATCGAAGGATGGTTACGGTACTGCAGTACCATTTCTTCGGCATGTTTGCAGGCAACCTGCTTCCAGGCTTTATTGCCTATATGCTGCCAGCCCGGGATCTCGGTAAATACCAGCAGGCCCAGTTCATCACAGGCATCGATGAAGGATTGTGCCTGCGGATAATGAGATGTTCTCACCGCATTGCAGCAAAGTTCTTCTTTCAAGATCCTGGCATCTTCTTTCTGCAAGGAATCAGTAGCCGCATAGCCGATGTATGGGAAGCACTGATGTCTGTCTAAGCCTCTGATGAAGACCTTTTCATCATTGAGATAAAAACCATTGGTCTCATATCTGATCGTTCTGAAACCGAAACGCACCGTCTTCTTATCGCCATTGCTGAGCTTGACTTCACATTCATACAGATTCGGTTTATCGATCGACCACGGTTTAGCTCTGTCGACCTTGAAAGCCAGTTCATTCTTTTCACTGCTTAATTCCTTGATGACATTGTTATCCTGATCTTTGATCTTAACTTTTTTCTTGAGTTTCTTATTGCCATCGATCGTGATCTTCAGATTGACAGTATCCGTTTCCGGAGTCGTGATGTAGAGATCTTCAATGTAGTCTTTTTCTCTGATATCAAGATAGACATCGCGATAGATTCCGCCATAGGTCAGATAATCGATCACAAAACCAAAAGGCGGGATCGAACCGTTCTCTGTTGAATCAAGTCTGAGAGCGATCTCACACTCATTGCCCGGTTTTACAAAATCAGTTATCTCTGCCCGAAAAGCTGTATAGCCGCCTTCATGGGTCATTACTTCTTTGCGATTGACATACAGCGTTGCGATATGAGCACAGGCATCAAACTGCAGGAAGACTCTTTTGCCCTTGGCATCAGCCGGGATCATAAGCTTGCGTCTGTAGCCTGAGATCATCTGATAGTCTTTGTCGTCACTGTAATGCAAAGGCATTTCCTTGACGGTATGCGGTATGCGGACTTTTTCCGTTGAGCCCTTCTTATAGGCCAGAAAGTCCTTGTTCCAGGTACTGGTAAATTCCCAGCTGTTATTGATCTTGATCATCTGTTCTCCCCTTATAATTTACGTTTTATCACTATATCAGCTCTCTTAAGCTGTTCATAGACCTTATCTGCTTCCGCCATGATCTCTTCTTCATTCAGCTGGCGCTGTTCAATCACTTCTTTTACAGCTTCCGCATAATTCCTTTTATGTTTATTATTGAGTTCATGCCAGTTTACATCTTTAAAGCAGGCACCGATCTTCTCATCGTAAGGAAGTTCTCCTTTTAGCATCATAACCGCAATGACAGGATAGCCGGGATAGCCTTGCCAATAGGAAGCGTTGTCATCAGAAGCATAGACATTGTCTTTCCATCTGATCGTATATTGCTTTTTGCCATCAGAAGAAGAAACTCTTGCCTTATCTTCCTCCAGCTTTACTCTTTCATCTGCCAAAGCTGAATACGCTTCAAAAATCTTTTCCTTTGGTCCGATTTTAACTGTCATCTGTTCTGCTCCCTTTTAATTCTATCATCTTCTTTTAACTCAGCCAGCACAAATAAGATATAATATCTGTGCGGCTTAAGCTGCACCTGAAGATTATTACCGATATGATCACAGACAACTATTTAAAACTGACATCTGAAGAAAAGGATTTCATTACACATCACTATCCGGAAATCGATCTGAACAATCTCGGTCTCCCCGCTACCGGCATGTCTTCCATCACCAACATCGATCTGCTTGAATCGACGATGCGCTATGACATTACCAATCAGCGTTACGGCAATGATCAGAATGCCTTGCGGATCTGCCGTTCCCTTAACGGCAAGATCAACCGCTATAAAGGACGCCGAGCCAAGCCGCAGATCAAGGGTTTTGATGTTGATTCGTTATGTGACAAGGCAGACAAGATCTCCAAAATGGCCACCAATACAAAGATCGGCACTGACATGTTCAGGATCGACCAGGCGATCAATTACATCCGGACGATCAAAAATGAATATGAGATCGAAGAATACATCTTCTCGGTCGCCAACTGTTTAGGCTGCAAGCTTGGCGAGATCATGCTGGATGAATCGTTATACCGGCTGGGCTTTGACTGGGCACCGGGTGAATCATACCCCCTGCTGCTGAACATTGAAGACAGAATGCTCTGCGATCCGATCGGCTTCATCTTCAACAAGCTTGTCTGTGACAACACGGCCGAAGATATTGAAGGGACCTGTTCCGACTTCTATTACCGCTTCCTGGAAAAACTTGATCAGTAAACTAAAACGCACAATGTGCGTTTTCTTTAACCGTTTTCCTCGATCAGGCGATTATAGACTCTGATCCACAGCAGCAGCTGCGCAATCGTGGTGATGCTCCAGCTTAACGGGAAACAGAGATATAGACTTGCCGGCGTGTGGATCTTTTGAAAAACCGTATAGATATAAAGGATACGGAAGCCACAGACGCCAAACAGCGTGATGATCGTCGGCAGATTTGATAAACCCATGCCACGGATACTGTTTACAACGACATCCAATAAACCGTTCAAAAAAAGAAAGATCGTCACATAGCGCAGACGATACATGCCCATGGCAATGACCTCCGGCTCATCGGTGAGGAAACTAAGCAGATATTCACCATTAAGCGCAATGATGGCGCCGATCGCAAAGGCACCAATGCCGCACAGCAGCTGATCAATGATCAGCAGTTTTTTGATCTCCTTATATCTTCTGGCTCCATAAAGCTGCGAAGTGAAAGTCAAAGAAGCCTGTGGGAAAGCATCCACAAAGACATAGACATATTCCTCGATCGCATTGGCCGCCGTATTGGCTGCCAAAAAGGTTGAACCAAAGGAATTGAGCGAGGTCTGAATGATCATATTGCTTAAAGAGAAAAGCTGATTCTGCAAAGCTGAAGGAATACCGATACTCAATATCTCCTTGAAAAGTTCAGGATCAAAGTTTTCTCTGTTCAGTTCCAGGTGAATGAGATTATCATCGCTTTTGAGTTTTCGCACAGCCAGAAAAGCAGCTATGGATTGTGAGATCACTGTAGCAGCCGCAACCCCGGCAACACTCATGCGGAAGACTACCACAAACAATATATTCAGCAAGACATTGATGACACCTGAAACAGCCAGAAAGACCGTCGGATTCTTGCTGTCTCCGCTGGCTCTTAATACCGCCGCCGCAAAGTCAAAGGCTCCGATTGCAATGCCGCTCAGGAAATAGATGCGCAGATACAAAGTCGCATCAGCCAGGATATCAGCCGGTGTACTTAAGATCTTTAAGATCGCTTCCGCCAGGATCACTCCAATGATCGAGATCATCAGTCCAAAAAGAAAACCGATTACAACTGAAGTATAGACAGCTTTGCCGATACGTCTGTGATCCCTTGCGCCGATCATGCGGGAGATCAGCACATTGGCACCCATGCTCAAGCCATTGAGTCCCCACATGAAAAAGATCGTGATGGGGGAAGTAACACCTACAGCTGCCAGTCCATGCTCGGAAACATAATTGCCGATGACCATGACGTCTGCAAAATGAAAAGTTATCTGCAGGATGTTTGCCAGCATCAGCGGCCAGACAAAGCGCAGAATATTCTTTAACATTGAACCACTCAGGATATCATTGTTTTCAGACATATAAACCATTATAACCCTGCAGTCTTCTGTTTTAAGCTACAATATCAAAGAGGACGATTATTATGAAAAACAGCTTTAATATTTACGGAAAAATCATTGACGGAAACAATACCGATCATTACTTCATGCGTTTTAACAAGCTTTCAAACAATGTCATCATCTATCATTTGATTGGTCTTTTAGATGGCAATAAAGAAAAAGATCTCAAAGAAATTAAAAATATCTTCAAGGAAGAAGTCGATCACATCTTTTTTGCTTCATCCGATTGCCTGGAACAGTTTGTCGATGCCTTAGGCGGGATCAAGATCAATGGCAACAAGATAAACGGTGCCAAAGCACTTGATGAAATAAGAAACAACAATTTCGAACTGGTTCTCAGCGGTATCGTCAACAGCTTATCCGGCATCAGAAATCCATTGTTCACGATACCCGGTCTGCTTGGTGCCCTTAAAGGAAAATGCGAAACCGACCTGAACTTCACCGATGTCGTGAAGACGGTCATGCTGGAAGCCGGCGATCTCAAGGACTGGAAAGCCGAACTCATCGAAGTAAATTCAGAAAACGTCAATTCAATTTAAGTAATTAATTGACCGCAATTTTGTTACGCTGCGATGTTTTCTACGTATATAAATTTAAATAAATAAGGAGTACCAGAAAAATAAAAGAGATAAAGGAATTGGATCTTACAAATCTGGAAACAGTAGCTGGAGGATCATCCGATGGAAAATCTATTCACTTTATAGTAAATCTATACAAGGGAAGCAATTATATAGATTGTTTCAGCTGCATTTCGTTTGAAAATGTATCTGCCCGGGCAACAAGAATGTGTCATGCTCATCGTGAAGGTGTCGATGTGGAAAAAGTACATGTCTATCTTCTGGATGATTCAGAACTCAATTATGATACAAGTCTTGCGGCAAATGGCATTGGTGATGGGTCGATACTGAAAGTTGTCATTGATGCATAAACTGAAGTGAGATTGCTGCATCGAGCGGATAAAACATCTTTATCCGTTTTTTTATTATTACGTTTGAATTACAACTTTTTTCATTTTGTTTTTTGTCAGTAAACTTATTTTCACAAAAAAGACGGCAATGCCGTCCTCTTTGATGTTATAGTCATAATCTGTTATTTACAGTTCGACACGTTTGAATGGCTTTACATCCTTGACAGCTTCCTTGGCTGTCAGAACAGCACCGCCATTATCCAGGTCGATCAGAATGTAGCGGTCATTGCCCATGCCGATCTCCTTCATATAGCTGAGCTGACGGAAGCCATGTCTTGACTGCATTCTCTCCCAAAGATCCTTGTGCTGTTCTTCAGTCATCGCATGAACCAGATCAACGCAGGCTGAATCGATCGCACAGATATCAGTTGAAGCTAAGATACCAACGTTTGGCGTAACGACCGGTGCAGCGGCAACGCCTTCACAGTCACAGGATACTGACATGTTTCTCATGACATTGACATAAGTGACATGTCTGCCGAAGTAATCGATCGTTGCTTTGGTAGATTCTGAGATCTTTTCCATCAGCTCTTCCTGATCAACTGACCACTGTCCTTCACCTTCTCTGGAATGGATCATCTTCTTGCCGATACGGCCATCAGCACAGCCGATACCGATATTTTTGTTGGAACCGCCAAAGCCGCCCATGGTATGACCCTTGAAATGTGTCAGGGTGAACAGCGAATCATAGTTCAGCATATTCATGCCGACAGTCATGTGGTCAAACCATTTTCCGCCTTCAACCGGCAGATCGGCTGTACCATTTTCATCAGTGATATCGACCGGACAGAAATCCCAGCCGTTTACTCTTAAAGTGTCACGATGCTGTTCAGTCGTATAACGGTCACCTTCATAATAGGTATTAGTCTCAATGATCGTCGCATCTTCAAGACCTTCAGTTGTTTCCATGAGCTCTTTGACCCAGGCTGAAGGCACGATATTCGGACCATTCTTTTCGCCGGTATGCAGTTTGATCGCCACCTTGCCGCAGATATTGCCATTGACTTTTTCATAAGCCTTTCTGATACCTGCCGGTGATATATCTCTGGTAAAGTACACTATCGACTCATTGCCTGTGCGCTCCTCAAGCGGTACATAGATGCTGCCATCAACTGCTGCTTTAACTTCTGACATATTCTTTTCCTCCACGATTGTACTTTAATTATATCAGTAACTATTTCATTTTAAGTTTTGAATATTTCTGTGTTCATTTTCACTTAAAATTCACAATTGCCTGTTACTATTTAAGTGTAAAATAATTTTTTCATTAAGGAATCTCAAGGATTCCATCTCCCTAACTTATAGAAAACAGGCAACCTCGGTTGCCTTTTCTATTATCTCTTTTTCATTATATTTATCTGATTATCTTCAAAAAGCATCAGTCATCAAAACGGCCGGGACTGTCTTTTTCAAGATCAATGCCTTCGTTTTTCAGATAATGTCTGCCGAAATCATTTCCCAGACCATATGGTGTGACTCCGTTATTTCTTAAGACAATTCCAAGCATGATGCCAAGCGGAACGCCGATTGTGAGCACGATAAGGAAAATCATATTTCATCACTCCTATATCATTATTATACAGTTTACTGTTCAATCCTTCTTAAGTCTGCTCAGATAGAAACAGTAAGTGATCGCAATGAATAATGTTACGGCAATATATATTTTATGTGCGGTTGGATTATCGACGGCAAAGACGGAAAAGACATCGATTATGCTGTGGGAGATGATAACAGGGATCAGACTGTCACAGCGGTAATATACAAAGGTATAGATAAAACCGATGGCGATCGCAAACAGGATCTGAACAACGGTATCTAAGCCACCCTGGCCGATCAGCAGATTGACGATATGGCCGATGCCGAAAGACACAGCCGAAATGATGATCGCTTTAGTCTTGTTTCCATCTTTTAATAAGGCTCTGAACAGAAAACCGCGAAAGATCATTTCCTCAATAAAACCAACCAGCGCAAAAGAAATGATCGCACAGCATAAGCCCATGCCTTCGTATCGTGCCTTAATGCCGCCCCACAGATTCCCCGTACTCACGATCCATAAGGGAATGAAATACAGCATCTGTTTTGCGTTGCCTGGCCAGGTATCAAGACCATAGGTCTTAAGCAGATCGTTTTTCTTCACAAAGAAGAACAAGATGGCCGCCAAGGTCATTAAACCCAGCATCATGAATGGAGAATCATCGCCCAGACTTCTGAGATTGCCCGTCAGCAGCACATAGACAGCAATACAGACTATCGCAAATGTGAGTTCATTTTTCTTATACAGTTTGATCATCATTTTCTCTCCTTCACCATCTTTAACAGTGTATTTCTAATGGATCTTTCGTTATATGTAATTGCGTTGTTGCAGATAAGACTTGCATAGCCATGGACCAAAACAAACAGGATCTCAAATTCCTTGATGGCTTCTTTCTTTGGAAGTCGAAGATCTGCAGCTGCTGTTTCAAGCAGAGATTCTGCTTCCGGAGCTTTGAGCAGTTCACTTAAAGAGAAACCATCAAAGTGTCCTGACTGAAACAGAAAGCGGAAAAGATTGCTTTCCTCATGAGCGAATCTGATATATCGCAAGCCGATCTTGAGCAGATCTTTTTCTTTCAGAATATAGTCACTGTGATACTTATCGGCAAAGGCATATACTTCGTTTTTGAGTTTTTCAAGATCCTTGAACCGATACATGATCGGCTGCGTCGAACAGTCTAATTGCCTGGCGAGATTCCTCACGCTCAGAGCTTCATGACCCTGCTTTCTTATCAGTTCAAAAGCTCCCTTGATCATGTCTTCTCTTGTTGTGGTCGGTTTTTTAGGCATAAGTACTCTAATACTATAACATGTGTTATTATATTATTCCGCTCATTCGCTGTCAAAAAGCCAGACAAAAACCTGAATTGCTTCAGGTCCTGTTTCAGTATTTCTTTTTCTCCAGTTCTTCATAATCAGAGAAGTGATCAAGTGAACTGTCTGAGGTGATATAGCTGTCACCTTTCTTATAGGCATAATCATCATAGGTGTGAAGGACATGTTCGTCCCCGTGTTTATCCACAAAACGGGTATTGCCTCTGATCGTATCGGTCCATTGCTCCATTACCCGCTCATGAGACTGCTTCTGTTTCTCATAGCTGTCCTTTCGCATAGCAGCGATCTCCTGCTGTGTCTTTCTGATGTAGTCATAGGTCTCATTTCTTGCTTTGCGGGCATTATCCTGCATCTGCTTTCTGATCTGCTGAGCCTGTTTCTTATCTTCCCGCCTGGCCGCTCTTTGTTTGGACAGGCGTTCATTTTCTTTCCGGAAATCCTGCCAGATATCATCACAGATCTTGACTCCATGATTGATGATCGGAACGAAAATATTCTTATAGGCGTATTCATAATCTTCTTTAAGCACATCCATTTCAATGTGTCTGTAGAAGTTCCAGTCATACTGAAATATATCGGTATAGACATAGTGGCCTTTGTTTTCATCATAGCGATAATTTGGATAGACAACAGAAGGATTGACACCAGTCATGCTTAGGGCATATGGCGATTGTACGTCTTGCCAATGACAATAGTCCAGACCATCAACGATCGCGGAAGCCATTCTGATCCTGTCCCGATTATTGTATTTATAGGCATAGATGTTGATTCCCCCGTAATAGTAATGAGCGTTGTAGGTATTGCCTCTGCGCACTGCTTCAGTTATGCTGCCCTGGTGTCTTTCTGCAGATATGCGATCATTGCTGGCAAAAGGGAAATGCTGAATTCTCTGCATATTGTATTCCTTGAAACGGGATAAGACTGATTCATCCAGTATTGTCGGCATGTCTTTGATCTTGCGATATTTAAAGCCGAAATCATCGACCTGATAATCGGCAAAATTGCGCAGATGATCGTCGGTGTAATTGACTGGCGAATAATAATATACGCCCGCTGTCTTGTCTGCTGGCTCGTGAGCGATCGTAAACTGGTAAGGATATTTGCTGCCGCCATAGGCATCCTTAAAAGTATTGATCCTGGAAGTCCAGCCTTCCGGTACCAGCATCTGCACATATTTGAGATTATCGGTAGTGCCGAAGATCTCCAGTTCATTCAGTTTTATTTCTTTGTGTTCCATAACTTTACCTGTTAACAGTTTCCGGTATAGACGTATTCCAGTTTTTCTCTGGCCACATCCGCCAGTTCGTATACTTTCTTTATCGGTGTCGGATCTTTATCCATCATATGAAAGCACGGGAAGAATCGCGATACATGTAAAGGAATCTTTTTATCCAGCGAAGCTATCCAGGCTGACAGCTGTCTCATCTGCTCAACTGAGTCGTTTTCATCCGGAATGATCAGTGTCGTGAGCTCGATATGACAATGTTTAGATGCTTCGGCAATAAAGTCCAGCACCTGTTTGCGATCACCTTTAAGCAGCTTTGTATAATAGTCTTCACTGAAACCTTTGAGATCGATATTCATCGCATCAATATAAGGTATTATCTCCTCTAGGATCTTTAATTCCACACTGCCGTTGCTGACTAGGACATTTTTTAAACCAGCTTCATGAACCAGTTTTGCGCAGTCTCTGACATATTCATATCCGACTAACGGTTCATTATAGGTATAGGCAACACCGATATTGCCTTTATCAAGATATCTTTCTGCGATCTTCAGCAATTCTTCTGGCGCAATATAGCTTGCCTGTTTAGCTACATACGCAACCTCATCTGACCAGGAGATCTCATAATTCTGACAGAAAGGACAGCGCAGATTGCAGCCGAAACTGCCCACTGAAATAATCTTTGATCCGGGGCAGAATCTTCTTAATGGCTTCTTCTCGATCGGATCTAAAGCCAAAGATGTCACAAGACCATAGTTATAAGAAATGACATTATCGCCCTTTCCGATCCTTGCTTTACAGATACCGATCTGACCTTCCTTAAGTTCACAATGTCTGAAACAGACTTCACACCTTGCCATATCCACCTCAGTAATGTCTGACTACTTCAAAACGCTGCAGCGTATATTTTTCATGTTTCCCGATACCGCCTTTTTCCCTGGCAATATCGATCTGTTCCTCGATCGTATCCACGCCATCAAGATCCGGCAATAATAGGCCTCTCCTGCTGCCGCAGCTTACGATCACCCCATAGCGTTTCACATCCAGCTGCGCAGGTGAATCGATATCTTCGATCTCTCCCAATACATCGACATTGATCTCAAGATCCTTGAGTTCACTTTCCCTGATCGGTTCAAAGCGCGGATCTCTGCTGCAGGCACTGATCGCATTGGAAACGATCTCTTCCGCGACATTTTCTCTGGTAGCCATGATCGTTCCGATACAGCCGCGCAATCTGCCAAACTTGTGGATCGAGACAAAAGCTCCCGCTTTTCTCTTCAACAGTTCTGAATCGATATCGTCAGAAAGCGGCAGTCTCTTGCGATGAACAGTATAGTATTCAATCGCCTTGCGGGCGAGTCTTACATAAGCATCTGAATTATCATTCCGCTCTTGAATCTTTGCTTCGGTTTCCTTTTCATACTGCTCAAGGAATTTTCGGTTTTCGTCTATTCCTTTCGGATAGAAAGTACAGATCCCATAACCCACACCGGTGACGTCTTCATGTGACAATTGTGTTGCTTCAACGTCAAGTCCATCAAAACAGCCGGCCATGATCACAAAAGAGCGGTGTCCGCATTCGGCAGCCTTGTCACAGAACTCTTCAGAGAAATCAAAAAGCTCTTTAAAAGCTGCGCGGGAACACACATTCATAATTCTTTCATCGTATTCCGGTCCTTCTTTCGCAAAACCATATGGACCATAGGACTGCAATTTATGAGACAGGTCGCCACTGGCGACATAGACGACTTTTCTATTGAGATCATTTACCGCCTGTGCAATGATCATACCCAGACGATAGTGATCAGCCAAAGGAAGACCTGATAAGCCAAGACGGACGATCTTGCCCTGCGGGTATTTCTGACGGATGAAATACAGCGGTACCATCGTACCGTGATCGAGAGCCTTTTCTCTTTCCCCTAAAGTTCCGCAGGGAAAATCGATCTGTTCACTGAGCTCACAGATCTTATCGACCAGTTCAGCATCATACGTCTCTTCAAAGCTGACTTCCGCAGCTCTGAAGTTTCCAAAATTGCCTCGGGCTTTATTGCCTGGGGAAATATGAAAATAGTCAGAATACATGATGGAGTGCGGTGAAGAGATGATGATCGTTTCCGGTTCAAGCTCAGCGATCTGTTTGGCTACTTCTTCATAAGCTCTTTTTGTCGTACTTATCTTTTCTTCCTCACCCTTGCCGACTTCGTGAACGATCAGCGGGGGATGAGGTACCATGAATCCAGCAATTATTGGCATGTCTTTTTTCCTCTTTCTTTAATCATATCTCATATCGGTTGGGTATAATAAGTGTATGAGTCAGATTCCGATTATAATAGACACCGATCCGGGTGTAGACGATTTCTTCTGTATAGCTTTAGGCTGTGCCTTTTCTGATGTTTTCAATCTTCGTGCCATCACGACGATCGGAGGCAACAATTCAACTGATGTAACCACCCAGAATGCTTTGGACATCCTGAAACTGTTCAGACGTTCAGAGGTGCCGGTTGCCAGAGGTGCCGGCCGTTACCTGTGCCAGGAATTTGGCGTTCCGGTCATTAAGTTCCATGGCATCAACGGTTTAGGCAATGCCTATATCGATCATTCTGATGCGCGGATCGATCATTACAAAGCCTGGGATAAGATCTATCGGGAAGCTGTCATGTACGATGGCGAACTTGTAGTCGTCGCTGTCGGCCCGGAAACCAATCTGGCCATGGCCTTCTCCAAATATCCGCAATTGCCTTCAAAGTTAAAGAAGATCGTCATCATGGGTGGTACACTCACGACCGGCAATGTCAGTGAATATGCCGAAGCCAATATCTATCATGATGCCGAAGCTGCCAAGATCGTCTTTGAAAGCGGCGTGCCGATCGACATGATCGGACTTAATGTCACCCGTCAGGCTCCGCTTACCAAAGCAATACTTGATGACATAACTGATTGCGATCCCAAGATCAAGGACGTGATGCTGGAACTGATCAGATTCCGTCATGAGGAAGCCATGCATGATGCCATTGCGATCTCCTCAATGATCTCTGATGACATCATCACCTTCAAGGATGCCTATACGCACATCATTGACGGCAACGTCGAAAAAAGAGGCATGAGTGTCGCTGAATATGACAAAGTCCCTAACTCAAGGGTAGCAGTCGATATCAACGTCGAAGAATACTACCGCATCATGCGGGAGATGCTAAGAAGATTCAATTTCGCAAATTAACAAACAAAGCCATCCGCAAGGATGACTTTTTAAACCTTATAATTCATGTAGATCTCTTTGTTTTCAAGATCCTTCCATAAGAATTCCCTGTTTTCAAAAATCATATAGCTGTGGCGGCTGCCGTCTTTAGGAATAGACACTGAACCGGGATTCAGATAGACAAAATCATCATGTTTTTCAATGAGCGGCACATGGGTATGCCCACAAAGGAAAATGCCCTTTAATCCCGGCAATGGCTTGTTCTGATTATAGATATGTCCATGGCTGGCATAGATCTCAATTCCTTCTATATACATGTACAGATAATCGGCCATGATCGGAAACTCCAGGACCATCTGGTCGACATCACCATCGCAGTTGCCTCTGACACAAAGGATCCTGTCTTTCAGTTCATTTAATGACGCCAGTACTCTTTTGGGCACATATTCTGCAGGCAGATCATTTCGAGGACCATGATAGAGGATATCTCCCAGCAATAAAAGTTTATCCGGTTTCTCTTCCCTGAAACGCTCAACAAGCAGATCATTGTAATAGGCACTGCCATGAATATCCGAAGCAATCATCAGTTTCATATTTTTATACTCTCCTGCTTAAATTTAAGCATATAAGCCAAAACAGAGTAAAATATAACAAAAGGAACAGGAAAGCACATATGAGTGAAATGACAAAAACCTTCGGCCGTAAAGTCTTCAATGATGAAGTCATGAAAAACCGGCTGAGCAAAACCACTTATAGCAAACTGCGCAAGACGATCAAGAACTCTGATGCATTAAACAGCGATATCGCGACAGAAAT
>JAEEGF010402193.1_pt1 | contig 13075 bp, 9 predicted proteins | sample 9134171 | NCBI WGS metagenome assembly JAEEGF01 (sample SAMN16246542, study PRJNA631951) | gut metagenome | biome: gut microbiome; feature: rumen; material: AP-attached | host: Bos | place: Iran: Karaj | collected 2018-10
TTTTATACCGGGCAGGCTTCCGTGGCAGAACACCTCCACCATATCCTCGCCTGTGTAGCTCTTTGGAGCTTTGTATATGCCCAGCACCACCTGGTCCACAGCCTTATCTCCATCACGGAGCACGCCGAAAGCCAGGGAGTAGCCTGGAAGTTTGGTTATATCTTTATTTCCTTTGAAAATTGAGGCAACCTTCTCTATTGAGCCGGTACCGGATGTGCGGATTACAGCCAGGGCACTCTCTCCCCAGGGGGTGGCCAGTGCGGCAATGAGGTCTTCTGTGTCGTATCCGCTTCTCATAGTAAGAAAATAATATATTAAACTGTGTTGGTGGTCAATGTCACTCTGAGCCTGGTTCAGAGTGACGCAGGCCTGTTGCACCACAACCAGAGCAATGTTATATTAAGAAGAGAACATGAAAAAACTGCTGTTGATTACATGTTTATTCATTCTGACAGTCTCTCTTTATGCTGTGCCCCCCAGACCAGGGGCTAATCCATCCAGCTCGGGATGTATCAATCTTTCGATGCCCCAGACCCCGTTCAAAAGTCCTTCCATACCTGAAAACACTTCATCTCTGCGGAAAAGTCCCTCCCGCTCTCCTGCTGTCAGCGGAGACCGGAATCTGCTGGTCATTCTGGTAGACTTTGATGATGTCACTTTTGATCCTGCCAGAGATGCAGATTATTATGAGACATTGCTTGGAAAAGAGGGCGAGCCAGCAGGAAGCTATACCATGCGCCAATATTTCAAGGATATGTCCAATGGGCAGCTGAATCTTACTTTTACAGTGATGGGCCCCTACCACCTAGGCCATGATATGAAATACTACGGAGAAAATGCTATACGTGCAGATAATGGCGATAATGATAAGCTGACTGGTGAACTTGCCTATGATGCTATAGAACAAGCAACATCAGATCCAGAATGGAAAGATTTGTTCAGCAAATATAAGAACAATTGGGACTATAATGGAGATGGTTTTATTGACAATTTTTTCGTTATCCATGCAGGAATAGGAGAAGAAGAAATAGGTTCCAGCACGGATAATATCCGTACCTTGAGATGGAGTATATCTGGTGCAAGATATTATGGGCGTGCAAATCACTCGTACTTAAAATACGATTATAAATATTTTGATAATTATACTACACAAGAAGAATATATATCTAACTATAATAAGGCAAGCATCGGATCATTCTGCCATGAGTATGGCCATGTGTTAGGACTTAATGATTTATATGACACCACTTATGAAACATCAGGAACCGGCTACTGGAGTCTTATGGATTCAGGCAGCTGGGGTATTGGTTACGGAGCTGACCCTGCTCCGCTTTTGGCCTGGGAGAAATATTATTTCAGATGGCTTACTCCTACCCTGATAATTCCGACTGCAGAACCACAGACCTTTAATTTCTCTGATATAGAAAGTTCAAGAGAAGCGTGGCGGATAGATTTAAACCCTTCAGGAAGCCAATACCTTATCCTTGAAGGTAAAAAAAAGAACATGACCGGCACAGGGTGGTCAGTTCTGGAAAATGGCCTGCTGATAACACATATTGATGAAGATATATTGAGTGCTCACTGGTATGCTGGCGACTTCAACAACACAAAGACAAGGGTACACGGTGTCAATATTGTGGAGGCAGAAGCAGAATCCTATGAGACCACAGGATTAGGTTCTCTATGGCAAAATTCTTTTGTCATTACATCCAAAGCCTGTTTCAGGTCAGATACCAATACTTCCATGAAACCTTATTATGGGCAGGCGGCCGCAGGAGCAGGTCTTCTTTTATCACTGATTCTGCTGCATAAGAAAAAAAAGAAACTTGGAATACTGCTGCTAATCTGCTGTCTGGTGTGCATAATAGCCTGCGATGACGGCGAAATAACAAGCAGTTCCGATGACAACGGTGATAATGGCGGCACCATCATTCCAGATGACAATGGATCAGACAACGGCTCAGATACTATAGTTCAGAGAAATCATCCGAACACAAATTACTACACAAGCAGCCTGGTGACATCTAAAACCGGTATTTCCGGCATATCAATCACTGTGAACTGTCCAGCAGGCTCCTCCAGTGGCAGCTTTACTGTGGTGAAGGAAGAGTAATATCACCCTGCTTTCTGACTCTCCACAAATGGATAAGGAATGCAACGCAGATTATGTTGGAGAGAAGCGAGCCTGCCGGGGCGGCCAGTCCCATGGGGTACAGTGTCGCTGGCCAGAGTATGACTGCCAGATAGGTGCCTGGAATCCGCACCAGTATTACAGAAAGCACGTTGTGTATGAATGAGTAGAATGCCTTGTTGTAGGCACAGAAATAGCCGCTGAAGCAGAAGTGGATACAGGCCAGCATGCAGTCTATGGTGTAGGAACGCAGGTACTGGCCGCCGAAGTGGACGACCCCTTCGTCGCTCTTCACGAAGAGCCGCACTATAGGCTCGGCAAAGAACTGGCATATTGTAAAAATTATAGCTCCGAAGCAGACACATATCACAATGCCGTAAACCAGAACCTGGGTTGCCCGTCTGTCCTTTCCTGCCCCGGCGTTCTGGGCGGCGATGGCCGATACAGAGGAGAGCATGGCTGACGGCACCAGGAAGAAGAAGCAGATAAGCTTCTCCACAATGCCTACACTGGCCGCTATGGTGACACCCCTTGTATTGGCTATGGCAGTGATGACCAGGAAGGATATCTGGATAAAACCCTCCTGAATCGCAATAGGAACACCTACCCTGAGGATGGCAGAGAAAACTGCCCTGTCTATGGCAAAATCCTTTTTGGAAACCGATATGCCAGTTTCGGTCTTCTTAAGCACCACAAAGGCCAGCAGCACACTGAGCACCTGGGATGCCACAGTGGCCAGCGCAGCCCCGGCAGCCCCCATCCCCAGCGGGCCGATAAGTATGTAGTCCAGCACTATATTAACAATACCGGCCACCAGTACAAAGTACATGGGGGTCTTTGTGTCGCCGAAGCCCCTGAATATGCTGCTTATCACATTGTATGCGGTTATGAAGGGGATTCCTGCGAAGCAGATGATTATGTACTGCCGGGTCTCCGCCACAGCCTCGGGCGGAGTTGCTATGAGCCTTATGATTCCGTCAGCAAGGAATATGAGCAAAACCGAAGCCAGCACAGAGAACACCAGGAAGATAGTGGCAGTGTTTCCTACACTTTTTGCCGCCCCTTCCGAATCCTTGGCTCCCACTGCCCTTCCGATAGCAATGGTGCCACCCATGGAAAGGCCCACTATCACCACTGTGAGCATATGCATCACCTGGCTTCCCACTGCCACTGCTGTTATGGTGGAAGCTCCGTTGAACTGCCCTGTTATGAACAGGTCTGCAAGACCATAGAAGGTCTGGAGGAAGCAGGAGATGAGGAACGGCACAGAGAATGCTATGAGGATAGGAAGAATCTTCCCTTCGGTAAGCTCTTTTTTCATCTTGGCTTCAGTATATAAAAACCAAAGGCAAAAAAAAAGGGACTTTCAAAAAGAAAGTCCCCTAAAATTTAATTTTAGATCACTTCTTGGCAAATGTCAAATTGCCATCCTTGGCATCCACTGCGATTGTGGAACCTTCCGGGAATTCTCCTGCCAGAAGGTGCTTTGCCAGCTGGTTCTGCAGCATATTCTGGATTGTCCTCTTAAGAGGTCTTGCGCCAAACTGCGGCTGGTAACCTTCCTTGACAAACAGCTTCTTGGCTGCATCGGATACTGTTATGCCCAGCTTCCGGGCCTTAAGCCTGTTGGCAATATGCTCAAGCTCGATATCCACGATCTTGCTGATATGCTCCTCGCCAAGCCTGTTGAACATGATGATCTCGTCAATACGGTTCAGGAACTCAGGCTTGAAGGTCTGTCTCAGGAGGGCATCCACCTGGGGCCGTGCCTTTTCCGGGTCGTCCACCTGCAGGATATACTCACTTCCCAGGTTGCTGGTCATGATTATGATGGTGTTCTTGAAGTCCACCACCCGTCCCTGACCATCGGTAAGCCGGCCGTCATCCAGAAGCTGCAGCATGATGTTGAATACATCTGGATGTGCCTTCTCAATCTCATCAAACAGGATGACAGAATAAGGCCTTCTCCGCACTGCCTCGGTAAGCTGACCGCCCTGGTCGTAGCCCACATATCCCGGAGGAGCTCCAATAAGCCTTGAGACTGTATGCTTCTCCATGTATTCACTCATATCGATACGGGTAAGGGCATGCTCGTCATCAAAGAGGAAGTCTGCCAGTGTCTTGGCCAGCTCGGTCTTTCCAACACCGGTAGGTCCCAGGAAGATGAATGTTCCCAGAGGCTTGCCTTCCTCCGAAAGTCCTGTCTTGTTACGTCTGATAGCGTCGGATACAGCCTTGATAGCCTTCTCCTGTCCCACAACACGCTTGCTCAGGATAGATTCAAGGTTGATGTACTTCTCAATCTCGGAGGCCATCATCTTTGAGACTGGAATACCGGTCCAGGCTGATACAACCTTCGCAATATCCTCCTCTCCAACCTCCTCCTGGAGCATGCTGGTCTCTCCCTGGATCTTCTGGAGCTGCTCTGTCTTAGCCTTCCGCTGGGCCTCAATCTGCGGAATAAGTCCATACTTTATCTCGCCGGCCTTGGCCAGGTTGCCTTCCCTCTCGTACTTGGCCTCCTCGCTCTTAAGCTGCTCAAGCTTCTCCTTAAGACCACGGATCTCGTCGATGGCGCTCTTCTCGTTCTTCCACTGGAGCTTCATGGCATCCTGCTTGTTCTTAAGCTCGGCCAGCTCCTTCTCAATATTTGCAAGCCGCTCCTTGGAGGCATCGTCTGTCTCCCGTGTCAGGGCATGTTTCTCTATATTAAGCTGAAGAATCTTCCGCTCTATCTTATCCAGCTCGGTAGGCTGGCTCTCGATCTCCATCTTAAGCTTGCTGGCTGCCTCATCCATCAGGTCGATAGCCTTGTCAGGCAGGAACCTGGATGTGATGTATCGGTCAGAGAGCACTGCTGACGCAATGATAGCCTCGTCCTTTATCCGGACACCGTGATGAACCTCGTACCTGTCCTTAAGACCACGGAGAATAGCAATGGTATCCTCAACAGAAGGCTCTTTTGTATATACAGTCTGGAACCGCCGCTCGAAGGCTGCATCCTTCTCCACATATTTCCGATACTCATCCAATGTTGTGGCACCGATACACCGCAGCTCACCTCTTGCAAGGGCAGGCTTGAGCAGGTTGGATGCATCCATGGCACCCTCTGCAGCACCGGCACCCATAAGGGTATGGAGCTCATCTATAAAGAGGATGATGTTGCCGTTGCTCTCGGTAACCTCCTTGAGGACAGCCTTCAGCCGCTCCTCGAACTCGCCTCTGAACTTGGCACCTGCAACCAGGGCTCCCATATCCAATGCCAAAAGTTTTTTATTTTTAAGGGAATCTGGGACATCGCCTGCCACAATACGGCGGGCAAGCCCCTCTACAACTGCTGTCTTACCTACACCAGGCTCACCGATGAGCACAGGGTTGTTCTTTGTACGTCTTGAGAGAACCTGCATAACACGGCGGATCTCCTCATCACGGCCGATGACAGGATCCAGCTTGTCACGCCTTGCCAGCTCGGTAAGGTCACGGCAATACTTCTCCAATGTCTGGAATTTGCCTTCAGGATTCTGGTCTGTGACCCGCTGATTGCCGCGGATAGCCACCAGTGTCTGAAGAATTGAGTCCTTGGTTATGCCATGTCCTTTAAGCATCCGGCCGCATTCGGTGTCCGACATGGCGATTGCCATGAAGATATGCTCTGTGCTTATGTACTCATCCTTAAGGTTGTCTGCCTCTTTCTCGGCTTCGTTCAGAATCTGATATGATGCGTTGCTGAGGCTCACCTGGGCAACTCCGCCGTAAGCACGGGCAAGACGCTGCAGAAGGCGCTCTGTGTCTGATATAAGTAAATCTTTTCCTGCTCCCAGTTTGTCCACCAGAGGGGGAATAATGCCATCCTGCTGGGTAAGGAGGGCAAGCAGCAGATGCTCGGGCTCCAGGACCGGATGATTGTATTTGGTCACAAGGCGCTGAGCTTCCATAATTGCTTCTTGGGTTTTGACTGTAAATTTCTCCTGATTCATTTTGTGCCTCTTGATTGTTCTGGTATACCTAAAAAATACTAATGATTTTGGTTGCAGACAATAGAAAATTTCGGTATCATAAAATCGGAGGGGAACATGGAGACATCTTTTGATCTCATCATCATAGGGGCTGGACCTGCAGGTCTTACAGCAGCCCAGTACGGAGCCCGGGCAAACTTAAGGACATTGCTTATCGAGGAAGCTTCTGTGGGAGGCCAGAGTCTGAACATAACAGATCTGGAGAACTACCCAGGCTTCGAAGAACCTATAAGCGGCGGGGAGCTCTGCAGAAGGATGAAGGTCCAGGCCGACAAGTTCGGTGCCAAGTTTCTGGCTGCCTCTGTCCAGGCCATCTCAAAACAGAATGATGTATTCACCATAACCACCGACAGCGGTGTCTTCACCACATATACAGTGATCCTGGCCACAGGAGCCAAGCACCGGAAGCTGGGTGCCAAAGGTGAGGATGATTTTACAGGCCGGGGTGTATCCTACTGCGCTGCCTGCGACGGAGCCTTCTTCAAGGGGAAGAAAATCATCGTAGTGGGAGGCGGCGACACAGCCTGCTCCGAAGCTCTTTTCCTGGCAAATCTAAGCGACAAGATTATCATGATCCACCGGAAGGATCGTTTCCGGGCCCAGAAAGCTCTGGCCGACCGGGTGCTGAACAACAAGAATATAGAGGTGCGCTTCAACACCACCTGCACCGAAATCAAAGGAAGCAGCAAGGTGGAGTCGGCTGTCCTTATGGAGAACGGAATCCAGTATGAGCAGGACACCGATGCAGTGTTCATCTTCACCGGTATACTGCCTGCAAACCAGCTGGCAGAAGGGGTCAACATGGACGAGGCCGGCTATATTGCAACCGACAGCCATATGGAGACCTCCCTCAAGGGGCTTTTTGCTGTAGGCGATGTCCGCACTTCCCCCTTCCGCCAGGTGGTGACCGCCTGCTCCGACGGCGCAGTTGCAGCCCACTATGCCGGCATTCTGGTGGATGAGCTCAAGGGAGAGGCCTACATCTGAAAAAGCTTCTTCTCTCTTTTCTCTTCTGTCTTATTATATGCTTCTCTCTTTGTGCCCAGAATGTTGATTTCTGGCAGGAGGATGAGAGCGATACCCTGGGGCTGCAGCTGCTCCTGGCAATGTCTGATGAGGAGCTGGCAGGTCAGCTTTTCATGATAAGCTATCCCGGCGCCGACCCTGATGAAACCGCAATACAATGGATAGAAGAACGGAACCTGGGGGGCATCAAGATTTTCGGGAAGAATGTAGGCTCCCTGCCGAAGCTGGCAGAGAACATAGGAATAATGCAGGACAAGGCATCAAAGACCAGACTGCGTATTCCCCTAATTACAGCCACCGACCAGGAAGGGGGCTGGGTGCGGCACATCAAATTCAACACATCCGAGACTGCGGGCAACATGTCCCTGGGAGCCTCAGGCATACCCAGCGATTCCCTTATGTCCTCCCTCTATATCAACAGGCAGCTTAAGGTGCTGGGGATAAACATGAACTTTGCCCCCACTGTGGATATTTATTTCAATCCAGACAACATGGTGATAGGCCCCAGGGCCTTCAGTGCCGATCCCCAGCAGACTGCAGAGCTGGCAAAGGCATGGTACGAGGGGGCCGAGGAGGCCGGCATAATAGCCACAGCCAAACATTTCCCTGGACATGGCCGCACCGACAAGGATTCCCATGGGGCTCTTCCTATTATAAAGGCAACACTGGAAGAAATTGAAGAGAGCGACCTGGTTCCCTACAAGGCTCTTATTGAGGAAGGAATTCCGGCTGTGATGGCCGGGCACCTGGCCTTCCCCAATATTACTGGGGGCAACAGACCTGCCACCATATCCCGGGAACTGCTCAAGGGTGTGCTCCGGGACAAGCTTGGATTCCAGGGGATCATCATAACCGACGATATGATAATGGCAGGAGCAAGCTCTTATATCCAGAGCACGGCCCATGCCTGCCTGGAATCCATAAAGAGCGGCGCCGACATGGTGCTGGTCTCCACCGATTCCGAGACTTTCGATATGGCCCATAAGCTTATTATAGATGAGATGAGGAAAGACCCCGATTTCCGGCATCAGGTGCAGGAGAGCGTACTGAGAATCCTTGCCGTGAAACTGCATTATCTGAAGCCCCAGGGCGAACAGGCCATGATTCCCGACATGGCGGCAGTGCGCAGCTTCTTCCCCGACAGGCAGGCAGATAGTTTCTTCTACCGCCAATGCTGCCGCAGCGTCTCATTCATCAGGGATGCAGATGAAGAGTTTATATCCCTTGAGGGCAAGAATGTCCTTTTTGTGGGCCCCCGCTATTTTCTCTCCGAAGCACTCAGGCGCTATCCAAAGGCTGGAACCTACCAGATTGCCCCCTATTTCTATGACACCGACGACTGGCATCCATACGAGCTGGGACACCTTATCCCAAAGTATGACAAGGTGGTGTTCTGCGTGGCTGGCCCGGCCCATGCCTCAATGCTCTCTCGCCTAAGGATCTTCAAAGATGACATAGTGGTATTCTCGCTGCTGACTCCTGCTTTCATAAACGATATAACCTGGGCCAAAGGTATTGCAGTATACGGCAGAAACAGCTCTTCCATAGCAGCAGGGCTTGCAGCCATGGCCGGGAAATACACCCCGGCAGGAAAGGTGCCTATCCCTCTCAAGGAGGCAGAATGAACTGGCTCAGGATAGAGAATATTGACCAGTCCGGGTACCGGAACCAGCTGATCTCTCTGGTAAGGCCCCAGGAGATAAGCTGCATAGATGCGGTTCCAATAATCAACGGAACCCAAAAGAACTCAAAGCCTATAATCCTCCATACAGACGGAAGCACGGCAGATGCAGCCCTCTTCTTCACCGCCTATGGGAGGATAATGCCTGTCCTGGATTCAAGTTTCCTCTTCCGTCAGGAGGATGTGAATCATGTATCAAAGCTGGCCGGGAATGCAGTTTTCCTTCCCACATCTGTGTCTGGTAAATCAGAGGCGGTGGATATGTTCCTGGAGCGCTTTTCCTGTGGACAGCGGAAGCAGACTGTTGAACACTACATAATGGAACTGGAGCAGGCTGCCTTTAAAATGCCGCAGATACCAGACCAGCTTAAGATACGGATACTAAGGGGATCGGCCAGACAGCTGCTGCCCCTCTTCCCTCTCCAGAAAACCTACGAAAGGCAGGAAGTGCTTTTAAACCCTGATGCACAGGATCCATTCGAGACCCTCCTCTGGCTAAGGTCCATTCTCACAAAGGATATCTGCTTCTACGCGAAACGGGGCTTACGCTATGTCTCCAAGGCAAACACAAATGCAGAAGGCTTCGACCACATACAGATAGGAGGTGTCTTCACTGTGCCCCGCTTCCGGAACCAGGGCTATGCACTCCATACTGTGGCAGCCCTGTGCAGGTGCATCATAGATAAGGAGCACAAGAATCCTTCCCTCTTTGTCCGCTCCGGGAATGAGACTGCTATAAAGCTGTACAAAAGCCTGGGCTTTGAGATTAAAGATACTACAAAGACTGTGTACCTGGATTAATCACCAATGGTTGAATGAGACAACCTGGGATGTAGGCTTCCGGTCGGTATGTGTGGGCTCCTCATCCTTCTCCCCCACCGCAAGCATCATAACTACCCGCATGGAATAAGGAAGAGTCAGGATATCGTGCACCGAGCTTTCGTTGAACATGGTGACAATGCAGCTGCCATACCCCTCTTTCTCAGCCTGGAGCATCATAAAGGAGACAGCAAATGTTATATCAATAGGATATGATGGCTGGCCATTGGGCATCACATACTCAATATTGGTGGAACAGGCCACGATGACAGCACCTGCGTCCTTCACATGCTGCTGGCCATAGGCAGCACTTGATATCTTATTTTTTATAGCAGGATCATCGACAACAAGAAAACGCCAGGGCTGACGGTTCTTTGCAGAAGGTGCCAGCCGGCCAGCCTCAAGAATGCGGCTGAGCTTTTCTGGATCCAAAGGCACATCCTTAAAGTGCCTGACACTGAATCTGTTCTTTATCTCTGGCAATAATCCCATAATTTCATTATATGGTAAGGAAATATTCCTGTCAACATCAAAAATTGTAACTGAACTGACGTGGTGAAAGGAGTTCAGAGGCTGAATCTATGGCGAACTTATCTGTCATTCCTGCTATATAATCCGGAATAACATAGGAAAGGTCTTTTTCAGTCTTATAGAAAGCCTCCATCTTCTGGAGATACCCGGCAAATTCGGTGGCCAGGTTGGTCTTCTCAGACTCATATTCAGCATAATCAAATTCAAAACGGGCAAATATATCGGTCAGGTAATTCCACAGTGTATCGATAAGCCTCCTGATACGCTGTTCATACTTGATCAGCTCCTGGCAACGGTAGATATATTTGTTATTGAACTCCCTGAGGGATAAAACAGCCTCGTACACCGAGTCAGAAAAGCCTATTTTACCTATATTCTCTGCATTTTTAACTACATCACATACCATGGTGTTTATCATGCTGCTGTTGCCGCCGCCAAGGATACGGGTAACTATCTCGGGAACATCCTTCTCCTTCACCACTCCAAGCCGAAGGGCATCCTCAAGGTCTCTCCCCAGGTAGGCAATCTTATCCGACATCCGTACAGCAATTCCTTCCCATGTGCAGGGATAGCAGGTTCGGTTCTTCACCTTCTCGGGCACACAAGGAACAGAAGCCGGCTCCAGGTACTGCTCGAACTTCTCTCCGCAGTGGTTTATTATGCCGTCCCTCACTGCATAGGTCAGGTTAAGTCCCTTGCCTCCATCGATCAGATGATCCACCACCCTGAGGGAATAGATCTCATGACAGAAGCCCCCCTGCTTCTTAAGATACTTGGACAGGATGCTTTCCCCTGTATGACCGAAGGGGGTATGCCCCAGATCGTGCCCTACGCTTATAGCCCAGGCCAGGTCGGTGTCCAGTCCAAGGGCCTTGCAGATAGTCACGGAAATAGTGGCCACATGCATGACATGCTCCATCCTGGTGCAGATATGGTCGTTGTGGGGAGCGAAGAAAACCTGGGTCTTGTGCTTGAGCCGCCGGTATGGATAGGAATGGATTATGGCGGTCAGATCCCGGAAAAAGCATCCCCGGATATCTTCTACCCGGGGATACATACGTTTTTCTAATTGTTCAGAACTGATACGATTCTTCAGTACCATATCAGAATGCTACACCGCCGATAACACCTACACTTGCGTTGATCTTCTCATCGAAGTACTGGGTGTAAGGAATCTCGATATGGACTGGGCCCAGTGTGAATCCGATACCAGCCATGAACTTCATCTTGAAGTTGTCCTTATCTCCATCTGCTGACAAGTGCATCTTTGAATTTGTCGGGTCATCATTGCCATTAAGAGTTACCTTTGCATTAGAGTCTGCAGTAATTTCGCTCTTTCCACCAAACATGAAATCTGCTCCCAGTCCTCCAAAGAGCTCGACAATAGTCAGCTTGACACCGGTGGTAATTTCTACAGGAATAATATGTCTGGTATTCTCAGCTTCCACATCAAGGTCTGCATTATAGGTGAATCCTGGACCAACATTGACATCGATAGAATCAAGCTTGTCAATTGACCATTCAACCTTGGAGCTGTAATATGTGTATCCTGCTCCTACGTTAAGACCTCTCCATTTGACGAGATTTCCACCTTTATCCTCGATAAGCTGGTAGTTAACCATGAATCCTAAGTTATATGCGTTAAGGTCGAAGTCCTTATAGCTGAACTTAGCAACACCGCCCTTCAGGGTCAGATACAGTGCATGATCCCACTTGAAAAGCCTTCCTACATTGAAACCTACAGCAGCATTGATGATCTGGCCACCAAAACCCAAATAGAGGTCTCCCTCATCCTTGAAATCATCAACAAAGTCCTTGAGATCAGAAAGAGAACTTGCTGCACCTGCAACGCTGGCACTTACTGCAACAGAGAACAGGTCATAGCCATTGGCAGAATGCATATATCCACCACCAGCAGCAAGAGCGTTGGCATTGGACATAGCCTTTCCAACCTTATCGCCCTTCTCATATTTGCCATATTCATCATTTACTTTATCAATAATCTGCTGCTTGACATTATCATTCAATGCCCCGCCCCATGAATCTGGAACAGTTCCGAATGTAACATCGATAGCTGCAGCATTTCCAATTACCATTACAGCCAGAAGAACTGCAATAAGAACCTTTTTCATAAATCCTCCCTGATTAATGTATCGTAAAGATGCATTTTGAATAATTATACATTTCTTGCCATAAAAAAGAAAGAGAAAAATAACAATTTGTTATTATTTTCATTCTATTTCTTATAATGTATAGAAAAAATACAGTTGCCATTTTTACCTTTCTGATATATCCTCAAGCCATGGATATTAACGCACTTATTTCAGAAACAGCTGGACAGCTGGAAGAAAGCATAAAGAACAAGTATCACGTTGAGATAAACGATGAACTGGGTTTCACCGGTCGCAAGGGTGTCTATGACATCCTGGACAACCTGCTCTCCATACTGTTCCCCGGCTGCTACTGCGACGACAAGATAAGGGAGAACGAGATGCTCTCCTTCCTGAACGAGCGGCTCAGATATGTGAGCTACATGTTCATGCGGTTCCTCAAGGACTGCCTTAAATACAACTGCACACTTGCCAACGGCTGCGACGGTTGCAGCTGCGAAAAGCGGGCTGATCAGGTCATGGAAGCCCTTTTCAAGGCCCTGCCCCAGATCAGGGCTACTCTGATCACCGATATCGAGGCTGCCAAGAAGGGGGATCCGGCTGCCGAATCCTTGGATGAGATTGTGTTCAGCTATCCTTTCCTGGAGGCCATTGCCACCCATAGAATAGCCCATGTGCTCTACAAGGAGCAGGTTCCTATAATCCCACGCATGATGAGCGAGCGGGCCCATTCCCGGACAGGAATCGACATCCACCCGGG
>JAEEGF011959080.1_pt1 | contig 13073 bp, 9 predicted proteins | sample 9134171 | NCBI WGS metagenome assembly JAEEGF01 (sample SAMN16246542, study PRJNA631951) | gut metagenome | biome: gut microbiome; feature: rumen; material: AP-attached | host: Bos | place: Iran: Karaj | collected 2018-10
TTCTGTCGGCCGTCAGAGTACTTCATCCCTCCGCGGCATAACCATTCTTGGCCAAAACTGGTCATCCTCCACCCTCCGCATACCCTTTCTCGGCCAAGATTGGTTATTCTCCCATCGGCGAAAGCATTCTCTCGCCCGTCAGAGTACTCTATCCTAACGTGGCATAACCATTCTTGGCCGAGACTGGTCATTCTCCCATCGTCGCATACCCTTTCTTGGCCAAGATTGGTCATACTTCCACCGAAGAATACCCTTTCCTGGCCAAGATTGGTTATACCTCGATTTTCCATCATCCTCCCACGTATTTTGCCCTCGTGCAATCGGTTGAATTATGAAAATTGACTCAAATTACACAATTTTTCTAGCAGATTGCGCATTATGTCAAAAAAATTACGTATCTTGCAGCCCGAAATATGAAGTTTCATCATCTTTCAGCCTACATCTCTACTTGTATCAGGCCAGTTGTGTGACGGGGCTAAGCGAAGCTTTGTGATTTTTGAAAAACCGTGGTGGACTTATTACTTAAGCCTAAGTAGTATGAGTTCAAATACAGGATTCGACGAAAAAAGAAAAAATGTTATAATATAATTAATGGTAACAAGCCTGCGGAATTCGATGTGTCTAAGTTAACCGTTTTCTGTGTCAACGTTTTCTCTGCCGATAGTGATGCCCAAGAAGGACAAGGCGCTAACCAGAAAGATGACACGATAAATGTCCCAGAAGGATTCTCGCAACTAACTGATAGACAACGTAAAATATACGACATAATCAAAAATGGCACGGTAAATGGCACGGTAAATGTCCCGATAAATGTCCCGATAAATGTGTCTAATCTAGCCACGATGTTTGATGTGTCTGAGAAGACTATCAAACGTGATCTCTACGTTCTTCGTGATTTGAATCTTATCAAGTACGTAGGGAGTAACAAAACAGGACATTGGGAAGTTTTTGATCAGCAAAAGACATAGTCCATTATATTTCGTGCAATCGGATGAATTATGAAAAAATGAATCCCAACCCTCTTTTTTCTTGATGTTTGCGCAATATGTCAAGAAAAATGCGTATATTGCACCCCGAAATATGAAATTTCATCATCTTGTTTCCAGGCGCAGATGGGTTCTCTACTTCCAATCTGTGGTTTATGAAATAATGGTTTTTATTTTATTCTGCTGATGAATCCCAGCAAAAACTCTACCAACTTGGTAGAGAAATGACTGATTGAAAAATCCAAAGACGGCATAAGCATTTCTTAGGCAAATAAAGGAATCCAAAACCCACATACAAACTATTGACATAATAAATATGAAAGAGTACCCACTGATTTCAGAATATATAGAAGCCATCAAATCTGCTGAAGATAATTTTGAGCAGCTTAAGAACCATCGTCCTGTCTTAGACGAAGACGGCAATCCCGTGATGTCAAGCGGCAACTTTGCTGTGGTCTTCAAGATGAAGGATGAAGTAACGGGCAAACTTCATGCAGTGAAATGCTTCTTGAAGGAACAAGAAGGACGAGCAGAGGCTTATCGTATGATAGCAGAGGAATTGGAGTTTGTCAATAGTACATTCCTCACCCCTATCAAGTATCTGGACAAGGAACTATTTGTGGATACAAACAATTCAGATGAAACAGAATTCCCTGTACTTCTGATGGATTGGGTAGAGGGCAGAACTTTGGATAAATACATTCGTGAGCATATTGATGATCAGTATGAATTGTCATTACTCGCCTATCAGTTCAGCCGTTTGGCGATGTGGTTGATGCCTCAACCATTTGCTCATGGTGATCTGAAACCAGACAATATACTTGTTAAGGATGATGGCTCATTGGTCTTGGTTGATTACGATGGCATGTATGTGCCAGCCATGAAGGGACAGAAGGCAAGGGAACTTGGCAGTCCAGACTTCCGTCATCCAAGCAGAACTGAGGATGATTTTGATGAACACATTGATGATTTCTCTATTGCCAGCATTCTCCTATCTCTAAAAGCTCTTGCCCTACAACCCACACTATTGGAAAATAATTGTTCCTCCGATCATCTGCTTTTGTCTGAAAAGGATTATTGGAATCTCTCTCAAAGCTTAGCATTAGAGGCTTTTCGTCCTTTATTGTATGACTCAGAACTTGCTACACTCTATTCACTATTCATTCTTGCCTCCTCTCTTAATAACCTGTCACAGGTTTCTTTCCGTCTTTTTAATCTCTCTAGACCTGTAAAAACACAATATGACGAGGAGAACCTTTGCACAAAAGTGACAGAAGAGGATTTGGCAAATGCTTTGGAAGATGAGTTCGGAGGCATTTATAGTCAGGATTGGAAAGTTATTTTAGGACTTAGATCACTATATAAACGTGAATATGTAATAAAAAATGGAACTGAAATCATTTGTAATGAGGCGTTTTGCGATTTAGGTAACGAAATTGATTATTCTTACCTTGATAAGATAATAATACCATCTTCTGTTAAAACCATAGGATATGCACCATTTAATAAGTGTCTATCGGAAATAATCTGTTATTCCCCCTTTTTTGAAGTTGATAATAAAACTCTATATACAAAAGACAAGAAAAGATTAATTCAATGCTATGCAGATTGCGAAGAATTCTTTATCCCTGATTCTGTCGAACATATTGATAATTTTGCATTTTATGGTTGCAAATCTAAAAGAATAATTATTCCTGCATCTGTAAATAGAATTGGTGTCAATCCTTTTGTTGAAATAAATAGAGAAGAATACGAATTTGATATAATTAGTCATTCCCCATTTTTTTTGGTGAAGAACAAGTCTCTTTATGATAATAATTTAAGATTAATTTCGTATTGGGGTAAAGATAAAACTATAACTATACAGGATGGTGTTAAAGAAATTGGCGAATATGCATTTTTCGCATCAGAAATAAACACGATTAATTTGCCTGGATCTATCAATAATATTGGGGATTGTGCTTTTGGATGGTGTTTTTCTTTAAAACATGTATTAGTTCCTTCGAATTCTGCTGAAAAATTTAATAGAATTATGAATAACTACAAAGATATGATTAGAATAATTGAATAAATTATAATATCACTTTATAATCATTCAGAAAAAAGAAAAATACGCATATGACTTACCCCCTTATATCGGAATATATATCAGCCATCAAGGCGGCAGAAGACAACTTCGATGAGTTGAAAGATCTTCGCCCAGTTTTAGGTGCGGACGGCGAGCCCGTAATGTCTAGTGGCAACTTTGCCGTGGTCTTCAAGATGAAGGATGAGGCGACAGGAAAACTTCATGCTGTGAAATGCTTCTTGAAGGAACAAGAGGGTCGAGCAGAGGCTTATCGCATGATAGCTGAGGAACTGGAGTTTGTCAACAGTACTTTCCTCACACCTATCAAGTATTTGGATAAAGAACTGTTCGTGGATACAAATAACTCGAATGAGACAGAGTTCCCTGTGCTTCTGATGGACTGGATAGAGGGCAAAACTTTGGATAAATACATTCGTGAGCATATAGATGACCAGTATGAATTGTCATTACTTGCCTATCAGTTCAGCCGTTTGGCAATGTGGCTGATGCCTCAACCCTTTGCTCATGGCGATCTGAAACCAGACAATATACTTGTAAAGGATGATGGCACATTGGCCTTGGTGGATTACGATGGCATGTATGTACCAGCCATGAAGGGTCAGAAGGCGAGGGAACTTGGCAGTCCAGATTTCCGTCATCCAAGCAGGACTGAGGATGATTTTGATGAGCATATTGATGATTTCTCGTTAGTATCTATTCTGCTTTCTCTTAAAGCCATTGCACTAACCCCTGAATTATTAAACAATTATGGCTCATCTGAGCATTTGTTGTTCTCGCAGAAAGACTATCAAGATATTAAGCATAGTGATATTTTAAAGCATATCTTTCCTTCGGATAATATAGAATTAAATATTATATATGGGCTTTTTTTGTTGGTATATAGTAAGGTAGAACTAACAAGTAATACCCTTTTAGATTCTCTAAACATAATTGAAAATAATATGTTTAAGAGAGCTCAAGTAATTTGTCACGGATCTAGGTATGATACAAATGCAAATGAATTATTCTCTAAAAGCGAACTGCCTATAGTGGCTAATAAAATATTAGCATTTCGGCTATTCAAGATTTTAGCAATAATGAATTGTTCTGATGCTCAATGTTGTATGGGGTGCTTATTGTGGAGTCAAGACTCTGACCCCGATAAATTAGAGTCTATTTCCTGGTACAAGAAGGCTCTTGATAATGGTAATGAAAGAGCTCTAAAACAGATTCGAAACAAAGGTGAAGAATTGTATAAAAAGGGGTCTAATAATCCCAGCTTGTTTCAATTGTCATACAGGTTATTCAAATTATCAGCAGAATATGGTGATCAATATTCGATTGCAATGCTAGGTTTTTGTTATGAAAATGGCTTAGGGACACCTATTGATTCAAATTTATCAGAGTTATGGTATAACAAAATAACACAAGGAAGTGGTGCTTATACTATAGGGAAAAAGTATTTTGAAGGAGAAAACGTTTCTGTTAATTTTAGAAAAGCTGTCAAATGGTTCAACAAAGCAATCGAAATGGGAGATCTCTCTGCATATCCTTATCTAGCAATATGTTATAATCAAGGATTGGGAATCGATTCCAAAAATGACCATTATGCAAATGAACTATTTAGCAAAGCAACATCTGAAGGCTTTTCTGATTTAGTTGGTTTTTATTTTGACAAGGATGATTACATACAATGTTGTAAATTATTAAAAATATGGTATCCAAAAATTAAATATGATTCATCTGATTATTATGATGCAGAAGATTATAAGTATGATTTAAAAGAAAAAGGATATTTTTCAGAAGTTACAAACGAGGACTTGGCCAATGCCTGGACAGATAAATATGGTTCAAAATACAGCAAAGACAAGAAGCGTTTATTGAAAGCTTCTGGTTACTATATCGACAAATACCCTGTTATACAAGAAACAATTGTTATTTGTGATAAGGCATTTGGGTATCCTGTGAAAAATATATCATCTGTAGTATTGCCCTTTGGCGTTAAAATAATTGGTGATCGTGCTTTTTCCGGGAACTCAGGCCTAAAAGTAATAAACATTCCTGATAGCGTAACCCTAATTGGGAATGAAGCATTTGAAAGGTGTTCAAGTTTATTCTCGGTTTCCCTTCCCAAAAACATAACAGAATTGAGTAACCGATTGTTTTATCATTGTCAAAGCCTAAGTTCTATTATCATCCCAAACAAAGTGAAAAGGATAGGGCATGGAGCCTTTAAATATTGCAATGGTATTTTTTCAGGGCTGACCTCAATTGTAATACCAGATAGCGTGGAAGAAATTGGTGTTTCTGCATTTTACGGATGTAAAAAACTGACGACTATAAAAATACCAGACAGTGTTTTAATCATTGGCTCTTCTGCATTTAGAGATTGTGAAGGGATTACAAATATTACAATTCCTTCAAAAGTAACAAGTATTGAAAGGGAAACTTTTTACGCATGTAAAGAGTTGACCATGCTTGTAATGTCTGATAATGTTACTTCCATTGGAGACCATGCTTTTTGGTGCTGTGAAAAGTTAAAAAGTGTCAATCTATCCGATTCGCTACAAGAAATTGGTGAAAGCGCCTTTTATGGTTGCGAAGCACTAAAAGACATCATTTTTCCTAATTCTCTAAGACACATTGGTGCTGATGCTTTTTGGAACTGTTACTCTTTATCTTCTCTCTCTATACCCAACTCTATTTCTCAAATAGGAAATCGTTCTTTTTTAGGATGTAGTGGCCTGAAGATTATTTCGCTTCCTAATTCTGTAACATCCATAGGAGACGAAGCATTTTATGGATGCTCAACTCTTGAGCATATTACGATTCCCGACACCATTACACATATCGGTAAAGATGCATTTTCTGGTTGCAATTCCTTATGCCACATTAAAATTCCTCTATCTTTAACACAGATAGGAGAGGATGCTTTTGAAGGTCTTAAATGTATTACTCAAATAACAATCCCCCAAGGCATTATTGGAATTCAGAAAGGTGCTTTTTCCCATTGTATTGGTCTTGAGCATGTTGTGATACCAGATTCGGTTGAACAAATTGATGATTGGGCTTTTTCTGATTGTTATGCTTTGAAGACAATCACGATACCTGATTCTCTTATTAGTATTGGTAGATTTGCATTTTATGATTGTATATCCCTTAAAAAAGTCATTATTCCAAAAGGTTCAAAAAAGAAATTTGAAATCATGATGCCTTATTATAGCGATATACTCGAGGAGCAAGTCGATATACTTATTAATATTACAGACGCTTCTAACCAAGATTTTGCAAGCGCATGGACTGACGAATATGGTGTATTATATAGCTGTGACAGAAAACGTTTAATAAAAGCTCCTGAGAATTTGAATAACTATAGTATCAGAAAAGGAACTGAGATTGTTTGTGATGGCGCATTCAAATTTTCTGTTATGACTAATTTGACAATCCCTGATAGTATAGCAATCATTGGAAATGGAGCATTTTTGGGATGTTCTAATTTATCATCCATAGTAATACCTAATAGCGTAACGGAAATAGGAGACTATGCATTTTCGGGATGCATTGGTTTGACTTCGGTCGCCATACCTGCAAGTATTACAAATATTGGCAAGGGAGCATTCGAAGGTTGCTTAGGTCTGACTTCCATTGTTGTAGACAAAAATAATAATCTTTTTGATTCAAGGAATGATTGTAATGCTATTATAGAAACAAATAATAACTGTTTGATTAGTGCTTGTTGTTCTACGATTATTCCTGACAGTGTTATAAGCATTGGAGAAAGAGCTTTTAGCCATTGTATGGGTCTAACTTCTATCATAATTCCTGACGGCGTCACAATTATTGGGGATCACGCGTTCTCTTTTTGCTCGGGTTTAACTTCCATAACAATTCCTGATAGTGTAACTTCTATCGGGAATTATGCCTTTTATGGTTGTTCGGGTTTTTCATCCATTAGCTTACCTATTAGTGTTAATATCATTAGAGATGGGACTTTCGGTTGCTGTTCAAAATTACATACTTTTAGTATTCCAAATGGTGTTACAACTATTGGCGATGGTGTTTTTTGTAGATCTGGTATATGTTCTATTGATATTCCAAACAGTGTTGTAACCATTGGGAATCAAGTTTTTTATGGTTGCGATAATATGAGTTCCATAACTCTACCTTCTAGTGTAACAAGCATTGGAGATTTCTCTTGTACTACCCTTAGGTCTATATTTGTTCCGTTAAGCTCAAGAGATAAATTTCAAAAAATGTTACCAAAATATTCTAAATTATTCTAATAAGTAGTTGTTAAAAATTACTATGCACATTTTGAATAATTGACGAAAAGGCATATGCCGACCGCTGTTAATGCTCTGTTAGTACTATAGAACAGGGTGTCATTGGAGACATAATCCATCGGACGGATCCATTTGCCCTTGAGAATACGCCAAAGAGTTTCCGCGAGATTGAGTTCTAGAGGATATGGAGGCAGGAAAAAAAGGAACAAGCTTCTGGATTCCCAAATACTTCTCAACTCCTTGAGCTTGGCATTTCGATGCACCGTGGCATTATCAACTACGACGAAGGTCCTCTTCCTGACTTGAAAGGACATCTTATCAAGAAATTCAGAAACCTTATCAGCATTGATAGACTCCTGTGTCATGAATCCCTTGTATTGCTTTCTACGGGTAATCATCCCAAAGATATTCAATCTGGCGGATTTCTCAGAAGGAATGAAGACATCCTCATCCTTGAATTGCTAACCATAGGGCACATAACCAGAGGTACATACGTGACTTTCTTCTGCATAGTAGATGTCAATTTCTCCTGCAGAATCAGATTCTCAAGTTCTTGCAACTTCTCCTTCTTGTATTCGTAGAGTTGCGACGAGGGGCATCCCCTTGGGCGTTTTCTTATTCGCTTATATCTTGCGCCAATGCTGATAAAAAACGCTTGAAAGTCGTTTCGTTAGCTTCCTTACCGACAGCATTCTGCCAGGCTTCACGTGCCTTGTTCACACTCTGGCGGTCATTTTCGATTGCCTTGCGGACGGCCTCCTCGTCGGAACAGTCCATAATCGGTTTTCGTCCACGGCCTTTTCGGGTTTCCAGCCCGGAAATACCTTCGAGCAAGTAGCGTTTGGCCCAATTGTTGACAGAGATTTGAGTCATCTCAACTATCTTGCCGATTGCTTCGGATGAAAGACCTTCTGACTTAAGAAGGACAGCCTTGCATCTCATGCGGAAGCAATGACTGCTTCCTTCCTTGAACCCGAAATTGAGCTTGATACGCTCGCTTTCGCTTAACTCTATTTTTGTAATCTTACCCATAGCTTTATCGTTTATTATAATAACGGATTTGTTATGAGTTTAGTATTTAAAAATATTATAATAATTTTGACCAGTTACTTATTTTATACAATTTATATAATACTATGATAGCAATAAATCACCCAATTAAGCTATTGATCACTAGCCAATATGATTTCCTTTCCTCTATGCTAGACCGATTCCCTACTCTTCTAGAAGAATGGATAAAGAAACAAGAAGAAGATGCGAAAAAAATTGCGAGTGAGTTTGCTGGAGATGACGATGAGGTATATTGGAGTACTTATAGTTCAGAATTATCAAGAGTGGACCCTTGCTATGACGAGGAGCAATTGTTCAATCAAGCCATGCTCATTATGGTCTATTCCTATTATGAATCTTTATTATGCAGATTAGCCAAAGAGTGTGAAATAAAAGAAGCCAGACCGAGTGCAATTGCTGAAAAGCATGGTGTCAAAATAGATGGCGAATATTTGAAAATAGCCACATTTATACAAACAAAGGTGCGTCCTTTACGGAATCAACTATGTCACAACAACAACGGAACACTATTTACTAAAAAAGGGGAAAAAGAAGATGTTGATAATATCAAAATATTGATTCGAAACAAGTATATTGCTGAAGAAGATGGAAGATTATATGTTATTAACAGAGATTTTATTCAAAAAGTTTTGGATGGCGAGTATAAGTTACTCATTAGATTAGCAGATATCTGTGGATTCAATACCAAATGGTTAACTCATAAAGATGGCAAAAGGATAATATATAATAGCTACGACGAAATAAAAAGAGAGGAGAAATCAGAATGATTATCATTGAATCAAAACGAAAGAAACCTGAAACGATATTGAAGCAATATCCTAATGCGATATTGGCTGATGTGACCAGCGGAGCGAAGGACGGTTTGGTGAAACTGAGTCCATTCTACCCTCATTGTGGAATACCTGTACCATTCAGCGATGGTTATACTGCGACCTGTGTAGAAGCCATCTGGCAAGGGCTAAAGGTATTCGAAGGAACTGATGTGGATGTACAGATGTTCCAAAATGATACAATGAAGAATATCAAAAGGACTGTACGACGTTTTGGAAAGCCACTGGGTCACCGTAAAGGTGTGAATGGAACTGAACTGTTAGGATATATTGAAGCAAGGAAGCTAATCTATATTCCCACCTATCGTTGGGTTCTCGAGAATAAGGTGGCACACATCATAGAACGGCTGAAAGAGGCGAGCAGGACGAAAACCATTGTACTGCTTGACTACGATACAAATGCAGACGTGGAAAATCCGAGAAAACCACTATCTCATGCTTCGCTGATAAAGGCATATGCAGAAGGCACATATCCGTACGACGATATGGCTATATCTCAAAAGCAGGTTATCAATAACAACAATTTACAATTAGATATATTTAATCATGGAGAAGAAGAGTAATTGGAAGGAGCTAGAGCAAGTGCTCAAAGTAGGCAGAATCAGCAAACTTTATCACTTTACTGACAGAGACAACTTGGAGTCCATTATTAAGTATGGAGGTCTGTACTCATGGAAAGATTGCGAGGATAAAGGAATTAGAATTGCCAAGCCAGGGGGCAGCAGCGCCTCCCGTTCTCTTGATCAGCGCGACAGATTGGAATATTACGCCCGTCTAAGTTTTGTACCCGACCATCCAATGATGTATGTCGCTATGAATGATGGACGAATTTCCAATCCTGTAGTCCTGGAAGTTGATCTGGAAGCTGCATTGTGGGAGGACACCTTGTATGCAGACAGAAACATGACCAAGAATGGTGCCAATGTAGGGGGAACCTTGGATGATTTAAAAGCCATACATTTTGGATTATTTAGAGGAGGCCGCTATTTTGACATGAGCGACGATGAAAAAATGTATTACAAGGCAGAGGTTCTGGTAAAACACTTCATACCAATAAAGTATATCACAAACATTGTCAACTTTGGGATACCTATTCCTTCACAGCCTAAGATTTTACAAGCGAAGATCCCTTATACCGCACAGATTACAAGAAACACGCCCACTGCATTTATTTTCTTGGTAGACCACTCTGTGAGCATGAAGAAACAAACCATACTGTATGGTGAGAAAATGACGATGTCAGAGGCGGCAGCCAGAATTGTAAATAACCAAATCAATGAACTGGTACTGAGATGTGTAAAGATGGGAGACACACGCCATTATTATGATATTGCTGTAATTGGTTATGGAGTAGATGCCTATAGCGGATGGCAAGGTGAGTTAGAAGGAAGAGACTTTGTTTCACCAGAAGAACTGAAAAATAATCCTTATACCAAAATAACTATCAGGAAAGAAACTCGCACACGCAAGGGAGTACAAACAAAAGAGGTGGAACAGGTGCAATGGATCAGTGCTAAACACAATGGGAGTTGGACTCACTACCATAAAGCTTTTGACTATGCTAAGAAGCTCTTGGATGAATGGATGAAGGAACATCACGAGAAGGACTGCTATCCTCCAACTGTCATTCACATAACGGATGGAGAATTTAATCACGCGACGAAAGAGGAAGTATTGCAGAAAGCCAATGAATTGAAAGCTATGTTCACCAACGATGGCAATGTAATCCTCTTCAATATCCACTTCACAGCAGACCTTGATGCAGACTCCGTTGCTTGTCCAATCAGCAAAGAAGAACTGGATGGTGATGAATTTGCCGAGACACTGTTTGAGATGTCAAGCTTGTTACCTGAACGTTATAATCAAAATATAGCTCAATGTCTGAATGACGAAAGACCAGGCAGGCATATAGCGATGGGTGTCAATGCAGATGCAACAACTCTCATAAAGCTAATGGATATTGGTACACCTACTACTACGAACATCAACCAAAACCAATGAGAGCAATTTCTATAGCAAAGCTGAACGAGAACCTCGTCAATGAGGATGCTGCCATCGCAAAAGACAGTTTGATAGCAGTTTCGGATGGTGCAGGAGGAGGTGGTGTCTTTGCTGACTTGTGGTCTCGTTATTTAGTGGAACATCTACCAGATGAGCCTATTGCTGATTACAAGACTTTTGATAAATGGATAGATGGCATCTGGGAACCATTCTATAACAACTGTGAAGAAAAAGCCAAGGCTGAGGGAGGAATGCTCCTAAACAAGTTTTACGACGAAGGTTCATTCGCAACCCTTGTAGCCGTTTGGTCGAATGGGCAATGGATAAGCTATGGTGACAGTGTAGCATTTTGCAATAACAAAAAGACCGGAAAACTCCAACACAGTTTCGGTCGACTTGTAGATTTCAACAATCCACCTTATCTTGTGAACTGCAAGGATCCAACGGATAAGAAGGGATTCAAGTGCGGAAGATTTGATATGGTTGAAGACAACATCGTATTTGTTGCCAGCGATGCCTTATCACATTATATTATAATGATGTATGAGCTGTCACATTTTAATGCTTTTTCTGCCGAACTACAGGAGGCCATCAATGCCCGAACCAAAGACAGCAATTTCATCAAAAATGCAATGGGCCTAAAAAAAATAGATTTCGAAAAAGATGTCTTAGAGAAGTTGTTGAGTTGCTGTAAGAACCCCTGGAACTTTAAGCGACACATAGAACACTTGCGAAAGAAAGGGCTAATAGCTCACGATGACTATTCGATAGCCATAATGTAAGATGCTTAAGAAACAATCATTGAAAAAATTCATTCTCCTATCAATGACTTTATTGTGCGCCTTATCTCTTAGTGCACAAGACATAGAGAAGTTTGTCAAGTGGCAGATGGAGACCTATCCGGAGTCTCGGTTGCTGGATATCTACAAGTCGTGCTTTCAGGACTATATGGGTGCGGAGCATCTCGTTACGGACAGCGAGAGGGTGAAGGCGTATCTGGATGAAGAACTTGAAACGACTACGCTGGATGAGCTGATGCCATGGTATTATGAGCCATGCGGGATAGACAGCAGCTACTATCGAGTGAGCATCAGGGCAATCAAGGAGAACATCATCACGGAGGAGATGCTGCTCGATGCTTTCGTGTGTAGTGCCAATTCAGTTGAGCGTCCTTCGGTAGAGTCATGGCGTAACAGGTGGCATGTGATTATTGGTACGATTGACCAGATGCAACTCAAACTACCCCAATACGAAGAGGATAAGCTTTTCATCGACAGCATTCTCAACGCTGGGAAATATGCCATCAGTCATTCTCCAGAGTATCGCGAGACCTACCACCCTCACTATAGAATTGTCGAACGTCGCATCTTTGAAGAAGAGATAAAGCCTCTCATGAAGTAAATATTCGGCAAGTTCGTTGTTTCTGTTGTGAATCAAAAACTATCCCCTATAATCATAGAGAATGAGATCAAGAATTGGAATGACGACTTATCAAAATCACTCAAAAAGAATGTTTTATATTATATCGCGCGCGATTTATCGTTAAAAAATCAAAAATATTTAATGCAACTCTTGCATGATAATAAAATAATGTCTATCTTTGCATCGCAAACGATACAAATAACATTTAAATATATAAAGATATGAAAAAGATTTATGAATTCAAGGCTCTCACGAGCAAAGGTAAAGAGTTGGATTTCTCGAAGTTCGAAGGCAAGGTGCTTTTGATTGTCAATACTGCCAGCAAATGCGGTTTTACCCCTCAGTTCGCAGGATTGGAGGAACTGAACCAGAAGTACAAGGACAAGGGCCTCGTCGTAATCGGATTCCCCTG
>JAEEGF012170925.1_pt1 | contig 13073 bp, 9 predicted proteins | sample 9134171 | NCBI WGS metagenome assembly JAEEGF01 (sample SAMN16246542, study PRJNA631951) | gut metagenome | biome: gut microbiome; feature: rumen; material: AP-attached | host: Bos | place: Iran: Karaj | collected 2018-10
CAATCGCTTACAAGCACACGCGCGATTACTTCGAAGGACTTGATGAAAATCTTTATACTGTAGGGTACAGCCGCAGCGAAACAGGGCAGGAAATTGATATTGTCGTGCAGGAAAACGCAGTGGATCTCCAGTATATCGAGGCGAAATACCGGAACAACTCGCCTATCAGGGACAGTGACGGCATTGTGGTGTTCGGGATGAAGGACACTCCGGGTTACGTCATCACCAAAGATCCCGGCGATTTCGGATTGACGCAGCGAAAGGAGACCACGCTTTATCGGATTCCCGCCGTCGCGTATTTCTACCTGATCGGAAGGATGAGTTGAGCGGGAAGACCGCCGTTATAGAAGGATTTCATGAAATGATTCACGGAAAAATATACGAAGAAGATTTGGCTTTTGTACGCTTGAAAAAGCACTACTGTCCGAAATGTAACCGGCTTTTAGAGGTGGATTATAAGGAAAGCGTTGTTGATTCCCGTTCGGAAGAAGCATCCGGTTACGACTTTAGCTTAGGCTTTGCCAGCAGTCTTGCCGGGAACATCAGTTTTACCGTTCCGTACTTTCACTGCGCAAACTGCGGTGCCGATTACAGCGTGAACGACATTAAGGAAGCAGAACATAAAGTCGATTCAACCTGTAACGCGGACAGAAGCAAAAAACAATTGCTTATAAAGGTAATCAGCGCGGCTGTTTTTGTGATAATTGTGATTCTGTGTTTTGTTTGGATGTTAATGAAAAGATAGATTAATCTATATTTCTGAGAAGACGGGGCTGAAACGGCCTCGTTTTTGCTATTCGGATAGACAAATACGAATAACGATCAGAAAGCACATATAAGCGGCCTCGTTGACAGTTTTAGATTCTCGCCAATTTGACTCGATAAATGACTTGATAAATGATTCGATAAATGATATAATAAAGGCATCGATAAGGAGGTGTGTGATGACAAACCGTGAATGTGAAACCATTGAGTTCAAAAAAACAACAAGCGAACTGAAAGAGGGCGTTATCTCGCTTGCCTCAATGCTGAACAAGTCGGGTTTTGGAACGGTGTATTTTGGTGTAAAAAATGACGGAACTGTTGCCGGCTTGACTGTTGGAGGTCATACGACTTCAGATATTTCCCGTGCAATTAAAGAACATTTGAAGCCCGCGGTTGTGCCGGCTATCGAAGTCCTGACCAAAGACGGAAAACAAATTGTTTCCGTGAAGGCTGAAGGGGAAGATACGCCTTATTCCGCATATGGCAGGTATTACATTCGCTCGGACGACGAAGATTTGGTTATGACCAACGCGCAGCTCGGGGCATTCTTTCTCGGGAAAAATTATGATTACTCCAAATGGGAAAAGGAGGCAACGGAATACGGAATCGACGACGTCGACGAGGACCTGTTAATCCGGTACGTGAATCAGGGCAACGAGAGCGGACGCATTCCTTTTCTTTACCGCGACGTACGAACGACTCTTGCAAAACTCGAACTGCTAAGCGATGACAAACTGAACAATGCCGGTTTTTACCTGTTTTCGAATAAAAAACCGCTTCTGTTGAAGCTTGCGACTTATCCCACCGACGAGCGGATCAGTTTCAGCGATTTGAAACAGTTTCGCGGTAATATTTTTGAGTGCATTGAAGAGGCAGTAAAATATGTAACAAATAATATCCGCTGGAAAGCGGAAATCCGCGGGCTGGAGCGGGTGGAAACACCGGAAATACCTGTCGAGGCATTTCGTGAAATCATCGTAAACAGTTTTGCCCATATGAAGGTGAATCCTTCCTCGTCCAATGAAATATATATCACCCCGACGCGAGTGCATATCTACAACCCCGGTCCGCTTGTTCCGGGAACCGACCCGAAGATGTTTGCAAACGGGGAGCAAGGCTCGATGATCCGTAATCCTTTGATTGCGACGGTGCTGTATTATAACAAGACTATCGACGCGTTCGGCACGGGATTTGAACGCGTTTTCCGCCTTTGCGGCGAGAACAGTTACCGTTACAGCAACAACGCGTTCGGGTTCACTTTTGAATTTATCAGATCAAATGATTCGATAAATGATTCGATAAATGAGTCGATAACGGAAGGACTTACAAGGAATGAAAAAGCAGTCTTTGAAGTCCTCGACAGCGCCCAGAAGTACTCTAAAAGCGAGATAGCCGGTAAAATCGGCGTGTCTCAGGCAACCGTTCAAAGAGCAATCAAGAAGCTAACGGATAAGAGACTGATTAAACGTGTCGGATCAAACAAGACCGGGTACTGGAACGTAATATGCCGGGGTTGACCTGCGCGGTAGAAATGATTGTTAATAATGGGGAGGACGAAAATTGAAAACTTCAACTGAAATAAACAGTATCGCGGGCGCGGTGGGAATGGAAAAAGCGGTTGAGCTGGTGGCAAGAGCCGGCTTCGACTGCTGGGACTTCTCGATGTTCGCGATGGGTTCCTACGACTGGAGCACCGGGAAGCGGCGGATCACCGGGCACCCGTTGGAGACGAGAGATTCCGCGTTGAAACTGGCGGAAAAACTGAGAAAAATCGGCCTCGAGAACGGGATTATCTGCAACCAGTCCCACGCGCCGTTCCCGGTGGTGAGCGACGAGATGAAGGCGCTGCTGCCGGTTGCGATTGAGTGCACGGCCGAGGCAGGCGGGAAGATCTGCGTCATTCACCCCGACAACAACAAGAACGCCCTGGAAAACGCGGAAATGTTCCGCGGGCTCCTTCCCGTCGCGAAGAAATTCGGCGTCATCATCGCCACCGAAAACATGTGGAACTGGAACGGAGCGGAGAATCGCGCGGCGCCGGCGGCCTGCTCGGACGGAAAGAGCTTCCGGGAACACGTGGACGCGCTTGACGATCCTTTCATGGCGGCGTGCGTTGACGTGGGACATGCGGAGATGAAGGGGCTTGGAACCGACGCGGCGACGATGATAAGGGAGCTTGGGCCGAGGGTGGTTGCGCTTCACCTTCACGACAACGACAAGTGGCACGACAGCCACGGGTTGCCGTTCACGATGAATATCGACTTCGGGCCGGTAGTGGTGGCGCTCAGGGAGATCGGGTATCGCGGAGAATTCACGCTGGAGTCGAGTCTGGCGGCGGCGAAGGCGGAAACGCCGGAGGAAGGCGTGAAGGTGATGTACAGGGCAACGCGGAAACTCGTTGAGTTATACGAAAGCATTTGAGGAATAAGGAACAAGAAATGAAGAATACAGAGAAGCCGACAAAAACGGACCGTTCCGGGAATATGACCGCGCCGGGTTGGGAAGGCCTTGCCGCGAAGCAGCGGCAGATAATCGAAGACGGTTTTTCGTCCGGGAACGCTCTGATCTGCGGCGGTCCGGAAGGCGTGTTCTTTGAAAACTACGAGGGCACGAAGACCGCCGACCCCTGCGACCCCGTGTGCCGCGACACGATTTTTCACCTCTACTCGATGACAAAAGTGTTCACTGTGACGGCGGTGATGCAACTGGTCGAGAAGGGCGTTCTGGGGCTCGACGATCCGGCGGAGAAGTTCATTCCCGAGTTCGGCAACGTGACGGTCTGGGAAGACGGCCGCGCAAGGCCGGCGGTGAACAAAATCACCGTAAGGATGCTTCTTACGATGACCTCGGGGCTGTCGTACTTTCTGGAGGACCCGTCCGGGAAGGCGAAGGAACTGGCCGACCGCTGGCGCGCGGATATCCAAAAAGGAAGAGGCTGGAACGCGCGGAGGGCTGCCGCTGAGATCGCCTCGGTGCCGCTTAGTTTTGAGCCCGGGGAAAAGTATCTCTACGGCCTGTCGCACGACGTTCTGGGTGCCATTGTGGAGACCGTTTCCGGCGAGACGCTGGACGCGTACTTTGCGAAGCACATTTTCGAGCCGCTGGGAATGAAGGACACATTCTTTTACCAAAGGCTTCCCGAAGAGCTGAAGCCCGGGCTCGCGGAAAACACCGCGTTTGAAAGCGGCCGCTACGTGAATATCGCCCTGCCTCCGAGGCCGGTGCCGATCCCTTTGTTTGACGGAGTCGACGACCCGGAGGATATGTCGGGAGGCTCGGGACTCGTGGGCACAACACACGATTTTGCCCTGTTTTTAGCGGAAATGCTTGATCCGGCGAATGGAATTCTAAAGCGCGGGACCATCGAAAATATCGTGGCGGCGCGGCTCAACGAGGCCCAGAGGCGGTGCTACAACGACCCGAACGGCGACCCGTCGATTTCGGGGCCGGAGCACACGTTCGCGCTGGGCGTGAGGGTCCAGGACAGAGAGGCGGCTTCGGGAACGGGCTCGGTTGGCGAGTGGGGCTGGTCCGGCGCGCTGGGAACGTGGTTCTTCGTGTCGCCCGAAGACAGGGTGTGGTTCGTGTACATGCACCAGCACACGCCGGCGCTTCACGACGCGTTTATCGCGGGGCTTAGAAACAAATTCTACGAGATATTGAAAAGAGAACCCGGTGACACGGATTCATCAGTAATTTAAGGAATGAAAACAACATGAACGAAATTGAAAGAATCAGGCCGCGCACGGCCACTGTAGGAATTTTCGGAGTGGGCCACCCGGTCTACTGGGGGCAGTTTGAGGGCCTTCTTGAACTTTTGATGGAGTACCACGGCGTGTTCAGAAAGACGGTCGAGAGCTTCGGCGTGAAGGTGGTCGACTATGGTATGGTGGACAGCGACCGCAAGGCGTTTGAGGTGTCGAGGAAGGCAAAGAGCGACGGCGCGGACCTCATTTTCTGCAACATGCTGACCTACGCCACTTCGTCGGTGTTCGCGCCGGTGATCCGGGAGGCGGACGTTCCCGTGGTGCTGACGGCGCTGCAGCCCCTTTCGCGGCTGGACTATTCGCGGGCGAACACGCGCATGCAGCTCGAGAACGACTGTATCTGCTCCGTTCCGGAGTTTACGGGCGTGGCGGCGAGAATGGGCAAGCAGGTGGCGGACGTGGTCATCGGGACCCTTTGGGACGACCCGCGGGCGGTTGCGGAGATTGGCGAGTGGTGCGACATCGCGAAGGTGCTTCACGATTTGAGGGGCGCGCGGTTCGGGCTGATGGGGCACGTTCTGGAGGCGATGTACGACATGCACGCTGACCCGACGGCGGTGGCGGCGACTTTCGGCGTTCACGTGCCGCTCCTGGAGGTGGACGACGTTCTGGAGGTGGCGGAGACCGTTACGCGGGGCGAAATCGAGCGGAAAAAGCGGGAAATACTGGACATTTTCGACACGCCGGAGCCCGTTTCCGACCCGCTGACCGAAAAACTGACCGAAAAGGACCTGGAGGAGTCGGCGAAAACAGCCGTGGCGCTGGAGAAATTCGTCGAAAAGTTCGACCTCTCGGGCCTCGCGTACTACTACAACGGCCGGCCGGACTCGCCCCACAGGAACATCGTCAGCTCGTTCGTGGTGGGCAATTCGATCCTGAACGCGAAAGGCGTGCCGATGTGCGGCGAATACGACATCAAGACGCTGATTGCGATGTTCATTATGGACAGGCTGGGAACGGGCGGCAGCTTCGCGGAGTTCCACCCCTTCGACTTCGACGGGAATAGCATTCTCGTTGGCCACGACGGACCCCACCACATCGCGGTGGCGGAGGGCAGGCCGGTGGTCAGAAGCCTCAAAAAATACCATGGGAAGCCGGGCTCCGGCGCGTCGGTGGAGTTCAAACTGAAGGAAGGGCCGATCACCGTTTTCGGCATCACGCAGACCCCAAAGGGCTTCAAATTCGTGGTGGCGGAGGGCGAATCCCAGGCCGGACCGATACCGCCCACCGGGAACACAAACACGCGCGGGTACTTCCCGCCGGACACCCGGGAATTCGTGAAGCGCTGGGTCATGGAAGGGCCGACGCACCACTTCGCCCTCGGGGTTGGGCACAGAGCGGGAACGATCAAAAAGATCGCGCAGGTGCTGGGCGTCGAATGCGCCGAGGTCAGGTGAACGCGCCGTGAAGGGCCGCGAAAACATCCGGTTGGCAGGCATGGAATTCACGGTTTTCTTCATATTTACAACTTTACAACGGGCGGCCGTTTTGGTACAATATTTTTAAAGAGGCGCGGTCCGTTCGAGCCGCGTGAAATGAAAAAATGAATGGGAGAAATCGATATGAGTAAGAAAAACGGTAAAAAGTCCCTGTGGACGCAGTTTAAAGAATTCGCGTTCAAAGGCAATGTAATCGATATGGCAGTCGGCGTAGTCATCGGCGGTGCGTTCACCGCGATCGTGGGCTCGCTTGTTGCCGACATCATCACCCCTCTTCTCGGCCTCCTCACCGGCGGCGTGGACTTCAAGAGTCTGTACATTCCGCTTGACGGCGGCGTCGGTCCTCAGGAAATGCCGCTCGCAGAAGCTCAGGAAGCCGGTCGTGCCCTCATGACCTACGGCAACTTCATCCAGGCGATCATCAACTTCATCCTCATCGCAGTCGTGATCTTCATTTTCGTCAAGATCATCACCGCGAAGGCGAAGAAGGAAGCCGCCGCGAAGGCCGAAGCGGAAGCAAAAGCAGCAGAGGAAGCCGCAGCAGCCGCAAAGGCGCAGCTCAAGGTCTGCCCGTACTGCCTGTCCGAGATCAACGTCAAGGCTACGCGCTGCCCGCACTGCACGTCAGAACAGCCTTAATTTGAAATCGACTGAAATCGGTTTAGAAAAAACCGGCACCGCGAGCGGCGCCGGTTTTTTCTGCGTGCGCAGTCAAGTGAGGGGCGCGATGCAAAGTGCAGCAACACATCCTTATCTAGAGCCGCCGCAGCTTTATGTTGCGGTTCGAACGATTCTGGGCTTTGCCCAGTCAAGTGAGAGACGCAACATAAAGTGCGGCTTTTAAGATTTTTTAATGTAAAAGGGGTAGAATCATTCACGAACGAACAAAAGGCGCAGAAATGAGGCCCAAAAAAGGGTGGTTGCGCGCCTTTTCATCAACAATTGCTTACACAGTAACTGTCCGCGGAATGTGAAAATTCGCGGCGGACGGGAAGGAGATTCTGAAATGGATGAATTAAATGCAAGACCTCGTTTTTGCCCGATGTGCGGCACGTCTGTAAGAGCCGGGTCGTCGTTCTGCCCCGGATGCGGGCGGAGGCTCGGCAGTGAGTTTTCCGAGGCCGCGGGAACGGTGGCCGGAGCAGCGGTTGAAGCAACTGAAAACGTGACGGAAACGGCTGCTGAAAATATGGAAACAGTTGCCGAAACCATGGGAACGGCGGCGGAAACCGCTGCAGAAATGGCTGTTGACAACGTTACCGGAGCGGCTGATACGGTCGCGGAAGACGTCGATAAAGACGTAGCGGATCTTGTTGAAGAACTGAAGGGCGTTTTGGAAGACCCCGAAGAAACCGCGCAAGAATTCACGGATGAGTCCGTGAACGCGCAGACTTCCGAACCCGGGACGTCCGGCAGAATCAACCCGTACACCGGCAGAGCGTATACGAGCGAGTTCGACAGAATGATGGCCGAGTTCGAGGCTTCGAAGCGTGCGAACGACCAGGCCCGCAGAACCCAGAACAGAAACGGGGCGGCAACGGAGCAGACGACCGTTCAGCAGACCTCGAAGAAAAAAGAGGGGCGCAAGGGCGTTCCCTTCTGGGCGTGCCTGCTTATGACGCTGGCGGGCGTTGTGCTGGCGGTCATTCTAACGATCACCGTTCTGTTCTCGATGAGTCCGGACAGGCTCAGGAACACCGCGTTCGGCACGCTGGCGCAGAAGATCGCGAGCGAGACTTCGACACGCAAAAACAACGACGGGTCGAAGACCGGCGAAGACGTCAAGGTGGGCGATGAGACCGTTCCTTCCGGAAGCCAGGTCACGATCAACATTTCCGGCGACAGCGCTTCCAAGGCGGCGGCGGTTTACGCGAAGTGCGACCAGTCCGTTGTGGGCATCGGCATTTACACCAAAACGTCGTCGAATCCGTGGTCTACCGCGACAATGCAGGTCACCGCGGAGGGTTCGGGCGTGATTTACACGTCGGACGGATACATTATCACGAACCAGCACGTTATTGCCGACGCGATCGACTCGAATTCCAAGCTCAAATCGGGGTGCGAGATCAGGGTCTACACCGACAAGTCGCTGGCGTCGTACTACGTTGCAACGGTGATCGGAGCGGACGAGACGGCGGACCTCGCGGTTCTCAAAATTGACGAGACCGGGCTTGTTCCGATTGAATTTGCCGAAGCGAACAGCGTTGCGATCGGCGACGAGGTTTTCGCGCTCGGATGTCCGGGCGGACTTGAGTTCATGGGAACGATCAGCAAGGGAATCGTCGGCGGCGTGGGGAAGAACATTCTGACTGAAAAGGGCTACGCGCTGGACCTCATTCTGACTGACGCGGCGATCAACCCGGGTGTTTCCGGCGGCGCGCTGCTCAACGCGGAAGGCAAGCTGATCGGAATCTGCGAGATGAAGATCGTTGAGGAGAACTTCGAGTCGATGGGCTTCGCGATTTCGGTTGCGACGGTGAAGAAGGTTACCGACGCGCTCATTAAGGACGGCAAGGTCACGAGGCCGGGTCTGGGAATTTCCGTCAACACGAATTACGGACCGCAGGCCGCGAACGAGGCGGGACTTCCTTCCGGCGCATGGGTTGCCGAGGTCACGAAGGGCTCCGCTGCCGACAAGGCGGGCATCACCTCGAACATGATCATCACCGAGATGAACGGCGTCAGAGTTTACGACTACCCGACGCTGAGGGCTGAAATTCTGAAGTGCGTCGTCGGCGACACGATCACGATAAAGGCCTACGTTTACGACGAAAACAACAAGCAGAACGGAACGTACAAGACGTTCACCGTGCAGCTTCAGGAACTTGTCGAGACGGATACGCCGTGACGCCAAGCAGTCTGAATTTTAAATAAGAAAAAGTGGGGCGGGCGCCGGAATTTTAACTGAGACCGGCGCCCGCTCTTTCTGCCTTCACCAGGCGTTTCCGATTGCGGAAGGGGCCGCGGCGTGGTATAATAAAGATAACCTTGCGGAGGTTTATAATCTAATGGACAGAAAGTCATTTTTGAAAAAGGCAAAAAAGAAGGCGGGGGCGGTCGTTTGCGAGCTGGAGAGGCTCTACCCGGAGGCGGAGTGCACGCTTTCGTACGACACGCCGCTGAAACTTCTTATCGCGACGAGACTTTCCGCACAGTGCACGGACGCGCGCGTGAATATGGTGACGCCGGCGCTTTTCGAACGGTATCCGGACTGCGAGGCGTTCGCGAACGCGGACGTTGAAGAGCTTGAGAGTTATATCAAATCGACCGGGTTCTACCACGCGAAGGCGAGGAACATTATCGACTGCTGCAGGGAGATTATCGAGCGCCACGGGGGAGAGGTTCCGGATACGATGGAGGAGCTGACAGCCCTTTCAGGTGTGGGGAGGAAGACCGCAAACCTGGTTCTGGGTGACGTTTTCGGCCAGCCGTCGTACGTTGTGGACACCCACTGTTCACGCATTTCGAAGCGGCTGGGGTTCACGGAGAGCGACGACCCGGCGAAGATCGAACAGGACCTGCGCGAGCTGATTCCGCCCGAGGCGAGCGCGAAATTCTGCCACAGGCTGGTCGACCACGGAAGGGCGGTCTGCAGGGCGAGGAATCCGCTTTGCGAAGAGTGCACTCTAAAAGAGTGGTGCGCGTTTTACGCCGGAAATCAAACGGTCAAGAAGACGGAAAAACGCCGGAAATAAGGCGGAAAAACGGGAAAAGTGATTGCACAAACGGTTGTTGAATTTTGAAGGAGGCAGGGCCGGCAGTGTTTACCGACTACGACAGCTATCTGTTTCACGAGGGAACGGACTACGAATTGTATAAAAAAATCGGCGCGCACATCTGCGAGAAGGACGGGGTGCGGGGCGTTTCGTTTGCGGTCTGGGCGCCGAACGCGAAGGCGGTGACGCTCAGGATTTCGATCGACGGGAACGGTTGGCGCGGGGTCGAGATGAACGAGGAGCGTTCGTACACGGTCGCGATGGAGCGCGGCGCCGCCGGCGTCTGGGAGACGTTCGTGAAGTGGGCCGGGAAGTGGACCGTCTACAGGTACGAGGTGCTTGGCGCGGATGGAATTCTGCGCAAAAAGGCGGATCCGGCGGCTTCATTCTCGCAAAAAAGGCCTTCCGCGCTCTCGATAGTCTGGGACGGCTCGGAGTACGTGTGGGGCGACGGCACCTACATGGAAACGGCCGACGGCGGGAAGGCTGCGGAGCGGCCGATGTCGATCTACGAGGTGCACCTTGGGTCGTGGAAGAAGGACTACAGAGAAAACCCCGACGGATTTGTGGGATACAGACGGCTCGCGGACGAGCTTGCAGACTACGTGAACTATATGGGCTTCACGCACGTGGAGCTGATCGGCATCTGCGAGCACCCGTTCGACGGCTCGTGGGGGTACCAGGTCACGGGCTTCTACTCGCCTACGAGCAGGTACGGGAATCCCGACGATTTCCGCTATTTTGTGGACAAAATGCACCGCTGCGGAATAGGCGTCATTCTCGACTGGGTGCCGGCGCACTTCCCGAAGGATCCGTTCGGCCTCGAGAATTTTGACGGCACGGCGCTTTTCGAGTCGCCCGACCCGCTGCTCGCGGAATACCCTGAGTGGGGCACGAAGGCGTTCGACCACTCGAAGCCCGAGGTGAGAAGCTTCCTGATCTCGAACGCGTGCTACTGGCTGAACGAATTTCACATTGACGCGCTCAGGGTCGACGCAGTCGCCGCGATGTTCTACACGAGCTTCGGGCGTGCGCAGTGGCGTCCCAACAAATACGGCGGCAACGAAAACCTCGACAGTATCGCGTTTTTGAAGCAGCTCAGCGTCGCGATTGAGGACGGCACGAAGGGGTATCTCATCGCGGAGGATTCCTCGATCATGCAGGGCGTCACCACGCCGGTGCGCGAGGGCGGAATAGGCTTTATGTTTAAGTGGAACATGGGCTGGATGAACGACACACTCAAGTACTTTGAGACCGATCCGGTTTTCAGAGGCTGGCACCACGACGCGCTGACGCACACGGCCGACTACGCGTTCACCGAGAGGTTTGTGCTCGTTCTGTCCCACGACGAGGTCGTCCACCTCAAAAAGTCGCTTTTCGGCAAAATGCAGGGCAGCGTCCAGGACAAATTCGGCGCTCTCAAAACGCTCTACGCGTACCAGTTCGCGCACCCGGGCAAGAAACTCATTTTCATGGCGCAGGAATTCGCTGAAACCGGCGAGTGGTCCGAGGCGCGGCAGATCGACTGGGGGTTCGCGGAGGATCCCGGCCATAGGGACGTCATGGAGGAGATCCGGGCGCTCAACGCGGTCTACAGGAAGTATCCGACCCTTCACGACGACGTCAGTGTTGACCCGGTAACTTTTGAGTGGGTGAACAGGTACGACGCGGTGCGGTCGACGATAAGCTTTATCAGGCGCAACCCGTGGAACTACGACGGCGCGATTCTCGCGATCTGCAACTTCACGCCTGTCAGGATCGACGGCTACAACTGCGGCGCGCCGGTTCCGGGCCTTTATAAAAGGGTCTTCAGCACCTACGATTCGCTGCCGTCGGAAAATCCGAAATCAAACGGGACGGTGCCGCTCGAGGCGGCGGAAATGGCCTGCGACGGCTACAATTACGCGATCAGGTACAATCTGAGGCCGTACGAGACCGTGTACTTCGAGCTGCCGGGCGGGCAGATTCCGGGGTGAAATAAAGGGAAAAACGGCTGAAAATGGGCTGAAGAGCGGTCTGAAAACGGTCGAAAAAAGTCCGTGAAACCGCCGTGAAGATTATTCGAAAATGATGACGAAACGCGCCGCCGCTATTGAAAAACCGGCGGCGCTGTTGTATAATATTACGGCAGACAAATTACCGGGGGAGAGACCCCCGTTTTGGAAAAATGAAACAGGAGATTATTATGGCTAAATTAAAAGGAGCTGCGGTTTTCGGACAGTCCGGAGGCCCCACATCGGTAATCAATTCAAGCGCCGCGGGCGTGTTTCTGACGGCTCTTAAAAGCGGCTGCATCACGAAGGTTTACGGCGCCGCCAACGGAATCAGGGGCATTCTCGACGGAAAGCTCTACGACATAGGCTGCGAGGACGAGAAGGAGCTTTTATACCTCAAAAACACGCCTTCCTCTGCGCTCGGAAGCGTCAGATACAAGCTTGCCGACGCGGCGGAGGACGAGACGGACTACAAGCGGCTGCTCGAGGTTTTCAAACAGTTCAATATCAGGTACTTCTTCTACAACGGCGGCAACGACTCGATGGACACCTGCAACAAGGTCAGCAAGTACATGCAGAAGGCCGGCTATGAGTGCCGCGTGATGGGCGTGCCGAAAACGATCGACAACGACCTCTACGGAACCGACCACTGCCCGGGCTTCGGCAGCGCTGCCAAGTACATCGCGACCTCGCTTATGGAGGTCTACCAGGACGCGCGCGTCTACGACAAGGGAAGCATCCTGGTCGTCGAGATCATGGGCAGAAACGCGGGCTGGCTTACAGGCGCGGCTGCTCTCGCGGCGAAAAAGGGCGCGGGCCCGGACCTTATCTACCTGCCCGAGCTGCCTTTTGACAAGGAAAAGTTCCTCGAGGACGCGGCTAAAATTGCGCGCGCCAACAACGGAAACTGCATGATCGCGGCGTCCGAGGGCATCAAGTACGCCGACGGAAGATACGTTGCCGACAGCGGAAAACGCGACAAGTTCGGCCACGCTCAGTTGGGCGGCGTCGCGACGGCGCTGGGCGAGATGCTGCGCGAGGCGATTCCCGAATACAGAGTCAGGACGATCGAACTCAGCCTGCTTCAGAGGTGCGCATCCCACTGCGGTTCGAAGACCGACGTCGAAGAGGCTTTCGAGGCGGGAAAGACGGCCGTCGAGATGGCTGTCGCCGGGAAGACGGACTTCTGCGTGGGCTTTGAGCGCACGACCGGCAAAAACGGCGGGTACGGCTGCGAAATGAAGCTGATCCCGCTGTCCGAGATCGCGAACACCGAGAAAAAGGTTCCGCGCGAGTGGATCAACGAAGAGGGCAACTTCGTGAATGAAAAGTTCATCGAGGACGCGCTTCCGCTGATTCAGGGCGCGGCGGACTACCCGCGCGAGGCCGGCC
>JAEEGF010466750.1_pt1 | contig 13072 bp, 16 predicted proteins | sample 9134171 | NCBI WGS metagenome assembly JAEEGF01 (sample SAMN16246542, study PRJNA631951) | gut metagenome | biome: gut microbiome; feature: rumen; material: AP-attached | host: Bos | place: Iran: Karaj | collected 2018-10
GAGCGACAGGAGGAGCGGTTGCATCCTCCCCATATAGGGGGAGGCCTTGGAGGGGGTGGATGTCTCTTTTAGTTCTTTTCTCTGCGCCAGAGAAAAGGACAATACCAGCAGGCTTTAGCCTGCAAGTTTTTTAACCAAAATACTTTTTTATGAAAAAAAAATTCGAAATTAGATCTTACGGCAAGTCTGAACTTGCTTTATTGTATTTCCCTCACACAAAAACCACTAAGGGAGCCTTAAACAACCTGAACTTCTGGATCAACTACAACCGCGAACTGAGTCAGAAGCTCCGCGAGCTGAAATCACCGCCCAGAGCCCACCACTATACCAAACGGGAGGTGGAGCTGATCGTGGAATATCTTTGTGAACCATAAAAAGCACCAAAAAGCACAAGCGTTCACCTACATGCCCAGCCACCAAGCAGAATTGTTGTAATTTCGCATTCGGTAAGCAAGCAGATCAGAGGATCGTCACTTTTGCTTCGTCGAAACGTTCCGAACGACTCGTTCAAATGATTCCTTTACCCTATAAGGGAATATCTGAACACGTCGAAGAGACTATCCGGATAGCATGTCGGAACTATTCGAACGACCCAAAGAATACCTATCCCTCCTCACCGCTCGGCTGCCCAGAACATTTTTTACCTTTTCGCTCGAGCTTGATCGCTTTTACAAAGCTTTAGCGACTAAAAGAACTTTTTTACTTTTAATTTATGAGTCAGAAGTACATTAAATCACGAAACAACAACCGTTTCAACAAGGCCTACAACAAGTACTTTGCCAAGGCCGTCTACGACAGTCACTTCATCGGCACCGAGGAGCTCGCCGAGTTCATCCAGCGCCAGGCATCTGTCAAGAAGAGTGATATCAAGGCTGTGCTCCAGGAGCTGGGCGAGGCCATCAAGCACTTCTTCGAGATGGGACAGAAGGTAAGGCTCGATGGCATCGGTATCTTCAAAGTCGGATTCTCCAGCATCGGCGTCGACCAGATCGAGGACTGCGGTGCCAGCACCATCTCTACCCGTCGTGTCATCTTCTCGCCAGAGACCGAGCGTGTCGTGGTGGGGCAGGAGAAGAAGGATGGCAAGGTGAAGCAGAAGTATGTGAATGCCATCACGCTCCTGAAGGATGTGGTGTTCGAGGAGACCCACGATAACGCCATGAACCTCGAGCCCGAGGAGCCCAGCTCCTCAGATCCTGAGGGGCAAGGCTAGACTTAGCCCAGGGAGTTCCGAGGGCTCAGCCCTCGGGGCTACCTTTCATCGCAGGTGTAGAAAATGAATAAATCAATCTAAAAATAAACTTTAAATTCAGTTTTACGAAAATGAAAATGAAATGGTCAACCATTAAGCAGATCCTGCAAATCGTCGCTACTATTATTACCACTGTATTGGGAACAATCGCAGTCCAAAGCTGCGCTCCCCATTGGTTCTAAAAAACAAATGTATGATGAACAAGCCATTGAAACATCTCAAACATGAGGACGTGAAACTCATCATTGTCCATTGTTCCGGCAGTCGCTGCAACCAGCCCTTTACTGTCGATGGCCTCATTGCAACAGGCATTGCCCGCTTTGGTCAGCCCAGCTACCACTATTATGTGCGTCGCAATGGAGAAGTATATCCTATTCTGCCAGAAAATGTCCGTGGTATCCATGCCAGGCACTACAACCACTGTTCACTAGGCATCTGCTACGAAGGAGGTCTGGACGAGAAAGGCCAGCCTGATGACACTCGTACTGAGAAACAGAAACATGCCCTCTTCGAACTGCTGAAGGATCTTCACTATGAGTATCCCGATGCCCGCATCATGGGTCACTGTGAACTGCCAGGTGTCGCCAAGCCCTGCCCCTGCTACTCCATGGCCGAGTATGCCAGCCTCCAGCCCGACGCCAACAATCATTATTAATCAAAACCTATGTCTATGAACCTCTTCAGGAAACCCCGCGACAGATTAGCGTAATAACACAAAAACAACAGAAGCTACAACGTCATATGTTGTAGCTTCTGTTGTTATAATATATAGGTATTACTACCTGTAACCTATCACTGGGGCCAGGCCCCAGTGATAGGTTTTTACACCCTCCTCACATACTTCGCCCATTTCACAAGACCATTCCAGCCATTCCTGATGGTGTAGAAAAATGACGTCACTGGGCTCAAATCCTCTTCAAGGCGATAGCACTCATAACGCCATTTGATTTTATTAGTCCTCAGGAATCTGCTAAACACCCCATACGGCGTCCTCATCGTCGCCAGATTCTCCGCCAACAGATGACAGTCGTGCTTAGCGCTGATTTTCAGCCACAGCGCATAGTCGTTATTCCCTTTCAGGATACGTCCACGAACCTGTCCGACCTTCGAAGCATCATACATCACGGTGAGATACCCTGGCCAACAACATTTCAGCATATCCTTGTGCGTTATATGCGCCTTACCTCCTATAACAACCCCTCTATTCTGCGACTCGCTATTCATTAAACCATACTCAGTGTAGGAGAAAGCATAGCCATTTTCCTCCATAAACCTGATCTGCTTCTCCAATTTATCAGGCGCCCAAACATCACCAACATCCAAGAAAGCGATCCACCTGCCACGAGCCTCATTCAGCGAAGAATTTCTATTCGCAGACATGCCTCTTTCAGAAACCGTCTGCGACACCTTGATACGCTCGATGCGAGAACCATGCTCGTTTTTGATCCTAGCCTCGTCCATCAGCTCCATCATCTTGGTGAGGGTGTTATCTCTTGAGTTATCGTCCACAAACAGCAGTTCCCAGTTCGTGTAGGTCTGCGCAATCACACTCCTAACACTTTCCTCCACAAACTGTGCTTTGTTATGCGAAAGCATGATGATTGAAACCATTCCACTAGCTTCCATATTATATTTGTTCTCCCGCATACTCCATCTTTTTTCCTAGCACAGTACACAATATCATCTGTATATCTCTAATAAAAGAATAATGCCTATAATAATAACAATTCAATCTTACTTTATCAGGATATATCACATGATCATTATAATCCACAGCAATCTCTTGCGCCTCACGAGAATCTCCCTCTCTCTGTTTCTGTGCGACATACTCCGCAATCATTTCATCTTCCAGTCGATACTTCAGCGTAGCAGGGCCAGTAATGCCTGGTCTAAGCTTCAGTACATCTCTATCATCCCCCTCTAGTTTATCTGCATAACCAGGCACATCTGGTCGCGGCCCTACAAAACTCATATTACCTATCAAAACATCCCATAGCCCTGGAAGTTCATCTAGCTTATAATGACGAAGTGTTGCCCCAAACGGTGTTATCCTACTATCACCAGCAACAGAAACCGTACTTCCATTATGCTTCACTGTCATTGTTCTATACTTATGACAGTCAAACAATTCGCCATCCTTCCCCACTCTCTTTTGCACAAAGATTGCTGGACCTCCGGGCATCTTCACCTTTATCATTATTGCCAATACTACAAGCACGGGCCATAGGAAAAGCAATCCTAAAAGGGCTAACACTCTATCAAATAGATATTTTAATATCATAACGCTTCAACAAATTTCTTACCAGATAGTACATTCCATACCCAACCACGCACCCCAAAGTATTATGAATCACATCATCTATTTCACAGAATCCATTTTTCGTAAAGAATTGCATAACCTCTATGCTTACCGAGATAACACAGGCTAATAATGCCGCTTTCCAGAATGAATTCTTCGTCAAAACACATGCTAACATCAGACCTATCGGAAAAAAAACTATCACATTCATGATATTTTCAAGTAACAAGGAGTCATCTTCTCCTTTAAAATATGACTGATAACTCCAAAAAGGAACAAACTTTAATCCTGCATTTTGAGCATGGCTTCTATAAAAAACAGTTGAACATAATACAATCACTACATATCCAGCAAGAATCAACCAAATAGAATATTTTAAGCCTTGATTAATGCCCTTCCATTTTAAGAAAAATACACTCCCTATGAAAACTGTCAATATGACGAATATGGAAACGAATCGAGGTATATCATTCCAAAGCGACAAACAATAATCTAGCAATTCTTCCCCCATCACAACTTCTCCTCGTGCAAATGATAGTACTTCTGCATAAAACCTAGATAAAGCAATGTTAAAAGTACGAATTGAATAATAAGGGTGGCATTACTTGGGCTAGCGATGAACCAGACGCTACAAAGAGCCTGCAAACCCATATAGATAACAGATACAGCCAAATGCGGTATTTTCAGTTCATTAGCCATAATCTGATAGGCATGTTTCTTATGCGGTTTGAGGATATTCTCTTTCAGCATAATTCTGTGTAATATGGTCAGTCCTCCATCAACAAGATACACACTCACAAAGGCAATCCAATACATATGACCAGCCATAAAAATAAGTTTTAATAATAGGAAAACAATAATGAATCCCATTGACAGTGATCCGACATCTCCAGCGAAACATTTTGCACGTTTTCTAAAATTAAACAGGCAGAACACGATATCCGCCAACAGCATATATATAAGAATATGGCTGTCAACAAATGGTAATACAAATAAGTTAACCCACAATAGTGCCAGTAGAATTACCAAGGAGTAGCCACCAGTCATACCATTGATACCATCCATAAAATTATATATATTGATAGCCCCGACACATACAAAAGAAAGTAACAGGACATACTGAAAAGGCAGCGTAAAAACACGTGTTTCATACAGCATCACTATCATAGCCGCAAATTGTAAAACCAAGCGTACTTTAGGACTGATACTATGCACATCATCGGCAAAACTCGTCAATGCCATAATGGTCAAACCAGCAAATACCATAGGATATGGCATCCCATACAGGATAAACCACATCAGATAGGCTAAATAGAATATTATGCCACCACCTCGGATAATAACGCCCTTATGTGAACTCTGAAGATGTGGCTTATCCACAATTCTCAGCCGCTTAGCTATCTGAAGATAACAAATCTCCATCACCAGCATAACCAACCCTATCATCAAATATTCTTTCATACATTCATCATTTTCTTAGTTGGATTTCCTTGATACTTTGAATTTCTCTTTGTGTCGAATAAAACAATAAGCCCATACCAAAACAGGTTTAGGATCTTTCAGGTTTATCAGCATATGCTTATCTGCTGTACAGAACTCCCAAAACCATTTAAAGGGATTTACTTTACCTGTTAAAACACTGATTCGGAAATCATGATGTTCTGTCATTCCTGCAAAAAAAGGTTTCTTTAATGGGAGATGATCTGGTAGATTCTCTTCTGGCAGATTTACAAGCCTGCACCATTCCACAGGAAGGTTAATCCCTGGTAATAATTTATATAAAGCACCATCAACTCTGAAATTCACTTCCATAAAATAGAATACGCCATCATCACCTAACAGGAATTCTACATCAAAGAGCCCGTCATAACCAATCTCTTCCATCATTGAGATGCTTTTCTGACGGATATCATCGTAATCAAAATTTTTGAATATATCATAAAAGCCAAAAGAGTCATCAGGGAAACGTTCTATCTCATCATGATAGTCCATATATACTTTCCCTTTCAACGACAACCCGAAGAAACTTATTTCTTGTTTCTTCTTGATGAATTTTGTAACCAGAAATCTATCGGATACAATGGTCGACCTCCTTTTCTCTAAATCTTCCCGGTTCCAACAAATGCTCTCCTCATCTTTACCACCATCTACAGTCCTGATACTCTTCGTAAAAACAGGATAGTAGATTGATTCGGGTATTTTTTCGTCCTTTGAAAGTTCTATAGTGCATGGTGTTATCAGTCCATATTTCTGAGCTATCCGAGCCTGATTTCTTTTATCCATCCAATAACCAATCCTACCTTGTTCGCCTGCAGTCATTAAGATGAATTTGTCTTTGAGCTGATCCTGGCAACAATCCACCAAATATGCAGGCACGTCTGGTACGGTAAAAAGGATTGGTTTATCATCATAGCAAGGATAATCATGAACCAAATAATCCAGAGCCTCATCAGCCGAACTAAAATTCAAGCCTTTACTCACATATTTACTTGCCAGCAAATACTCATACTTTTCACCGTAGCAATAACACTCTGGTTTATAGCCAGCCTCCCCAAGACTTCTGATAAGCCCTAGGCCTGGATAGCAATCTTTACAAAAAATGACGACCTTACTTTTCATTCATCTCATTGACCATGCAAATCACGGTCAGCCGAATACCATCTCTGGCATTCATAGGCATTTTACCGATTCCCAAGACCTGCTTTATCTTTTGGTTGTCAATTACATAATCCTCTGTCAATTTACCTAATCTTTCTGAATTAAGAGGTAAATGCAACGCATCCCCCATCTTAGCGATGCCCTTCATCAATCCTTGGGGTATCCTCCACATGCGGGCTTTCTTTCCCATACATTCACATATTTGTTCTATCAATTCATTCGTCGACACCGCCTCATCATCGCATATATTATATACTCCAGATTCAACATCCTTCTTCAGAAGCTCTGATATCACATACGTCACATTCCCCATCGAAGCAAAACTACGTTTATTCTCAAAAGCTACCAAAGGCCAAGGCAATCCCTTCTTCACCCACTTCACCCGCAGATTCAGATTCCCCTTATTGCCCTTCCCATGAATCATGCACGGCCTCAAGATGTACGTAGACTGCCCATTCTTCATTCTTAATTCTTCATTCTTAATTATTATCTCTTCCGCTGCCTTCTTGCTCTTCGCATAAGCCGTATCTCCGTCCTGTGCCTTAATCGAGCTAAAGAAAATGAACTTTTTCGCTGATGATTCAAGAAACCTATTATATATCTGCTGAGTCAAGACGGTATTCACCTTAAAATACGCCTCAGCCTCAGTTGTATGCTTCGTATCGTGTGCCAATCCTGCCAAGTGTATAACTGCATCTACGTTAGGCATCGCCTTATCTTCACGAGCATCCCATCGGATGATCTCATACTCACCAGAAAGTGCCTCGATCAGATTCGTACCTACGAAGCCATGGCTCCCTGTCATCAATATCCTCATAGCTTCACCACTTTAGCCTTGTCCCAGTCAATCAATTGATCAGCCTGAGCCATATTTACGAAATCAAAGTCATCAAGCAAATGATTCCATTTCTTCCAAGCCCCAGCTATGCCTACATACGACTTAAATTGCCTTCTCAATGGCAGCCCTTGTACTTTAGGCTGTCCTGTATCAAAATCGCGAGTATGAAAATACGTCATCACATAATCACTCTGCGAGGCCCATTTCTTAATCATCCGATATGGGAAGAACCTGAAAAAGCCTCCACCAGAAAAAACAATATGCTTTCCTAATGTTGTATGGATATTGATGGGAAACTCCTTGATCTCATTTCCTGAAGATGTTCTCAATATTGCAGGTTCAGACTTGCCATAATGCGGCATTCCTCCATAGTCATGATGAGCAGGGAACACACTACTGTCATATTTAAATCCCATTTCCACCAACTTATCAATGGCCCACGTATTATTCATGGTTATCGAAAAGCCAGGTGCTCTGAAACAATCAATCTCTTTCCCGACTATATCTTCAATCAACTTTTTGGCCTTGACAGTATCCTCAACAAACTCCTCTGGTGAAAACCTCGACGACAATTCGTGCTGATAAGAATGGCACCCTATTTGATGCCCTCGGGCATGAATCTCCTTGATAACCTCAGGATGCTTCTCGGCTACCCATCCCAAACAGAAGAAGGTCGCTTTCAGCCCTCTTCTGTCCAATTCATCCAGTATAGGATATAACATCACAGGTATCCTGTACTCCCACTTATCCCAGTTAAAATCCTCCGAGATAAAGTCGCAGTTATACCAGTCTTCTATATCAAATGTCAGTATATTCATACTTCAATTCCCAGCTTTTGCCTTTCTAAAATCAGAACTCAATAGTTTCTTTATATTTCCAATGGTTCCTAAAACGAATGGCCACATATCATTCGACATTATATCCTGATAGTAGATATCCTTACCCAAGAATTTAAACCAGTTTGGCTTTGTACCCCATCTGTTTCTACTTTTAACAAACCACAACATCTCAAATCCTAAAAATCTAAGGTATTTGCCTTCTTGTTGATGATAGATCTTATGATCTTGCCCCAAATACTCATTCAGAATCACATCCGCCCAATTCACGCCCCCTTCAAAGGCAGCACGCACACATGCAGGAAGTCTTGGATTCAGTTCCATTATCAACAGTTCTCCCGTTTCTGGGTCTTCTATGGTATCAAAATCCGCAAAACCTTCCCAACCAAGGTCTTTCAACACTTGATAACAAGTCTCTACAATCTTCTTATTATATTCAGATACGCAGCAAGAACTGCTTCCCCCATTCACTGGATACCAACGGAATTTCTTTATAACAGATGACTGAACTAATTCACCTTTACCATTTACGTAAAGCTGAACTTCAACCTGATGACCACCAGCCTTTACGATCGACTGCAAATGACAGGCTCCAAATTGACGACAAACGAGAGGAAATCTCTGTCTTAATTCATCCACATTGCCACATCTGGCCATCCCTCGTGCACCACTTGTGGTATTGGGCTTTATTAAAAGAGGAAAATCGACCTTATCTAAAACATCATCATCTATAACATCCTGTTCAACAAACACCGTTTTAGGATGTGGATAGCTTTTATTTTCAAGCAGCTTCATTAACTTCTGCTTATCATATCCATTCCTAAACACATCGAGAGAAGGCATAACAAAATGAGTATATTTCAGCAACTCATCCCGATAAGTAGAAACCATTTCCGCACTCTCGTCATGCATCGGTATCATGACATCATAATGCTCACGTTTCAGGAGACTGATGACATAATCATAAAATAACGATATATTATTGATTTCTTTATATATATATTTTTTATCAATATACCTCGAACCATATCCATAACTTAACTTTGAGTCAACCACAGCATGCACTACACATCCCATTTTATGCAGCGCCTGTGACATCGGCAAAGTCTGCGTGCCATCACCATACAGTATCAATACTCTCTGACTCATCTTATTGCATTGATGACATTTACTATTGCCTTCATTTCCGACTCGTTCAGGCCAGGATAAAGAGGAATGTTCAGCACCTCTTTAGCCATGATCCACTCATCCCCAAATGATTTAGGACATGTAATAACGCTATGACTAGAATCCAAATCCACCCCTAATAGAGTAGATTTTTTATAAAAGTCCCTCTTATTTTTCACATAGATAGGATACCTACAACATACAGCCCCGTCAGTTCCTTTTGGTTTCTCTATCAACGGATTCTGTATCTTATCGTCATAATATGAAAATATCATTTGATTCTTCCCGATATAGCATTCAAGTATCCCTATCTGTCGTCTCAAGATACTTGCCTGCCATTCTGCAAATCCATACTGATACGAATCATCGGGTCGAAACTGATATCCTTCATGTTCATTTCTGCGTAGCTTTCCACACCTTCCCATTGCCAGATAATGAAACACCCAATACAGATAGATATTCTTACACATACAGAATATCAGCCCTCTAATCATATGCTTAGCCTTGAAGCTAAAGTCAAAGGACTTCAATGCTGAAATGTCTTTGATTGCATCTAATTTCAGATCATCCTTGGCAATGATCAATCCCCCTTTCGATGGAACATGCAATAACTTGGAGGCATTAAAACTTACAAATGCATAATCACCAAATGTACCTACCAGTTGCCCATCCACTTTTGTTCCTAATGCGGCGGCACAATCTTCAACAAGCACTGCTCCCACTTCATTGCAGGCTTTCTTGATTGCTTTAATATCGCAAGGTAATCCATATTGATGAACAGCAACAACCACTGTATCTCTGTTGAGTTGCGGTAGTGATTTTATATTAAAGGTCAGCTTATCGCATTCTGCATATATGATCTCTTTCCCTGCTTTCTCAGCAGCTTCCGTTACAACCTCACAATTATAGGCCGGCAACACTACTTTTTTCTGAGGTAATGATTTCAAAATCAAATATAGAGCAGCCCTTCCAGACCCTACCAAGCATACAGGCCTTCCTGCATAAATTTCAGAAAACTTCTGTTCGCAATAGTCTCTTATTGAGTGGTCTTTCTCACATACGAATAATGCATTCAGCAAATCAGAGAATGTATAATTAACCCTCACTCGGGGAATTAATCCCAACTTCATGTTATTACTCATCACATTTGCGTCCTATCATTCTCCACCAAACAATCTGGCTCATATATTTCAGTAGCGAAGGAAGAGCACTTAAATAAAATCCCATTTCAGCCCCAAAAGAACCTCTTCTGAGCCAAAAACCAGACAATCCCATCTTCTGAGCCCAAGCAGGCACTTCCTTAAACTCTCCAATCGATGCTCTGAACGCTCTGCCTACACCTACAAACACCACATGAGGTAATAGCTTAGACATCCTGACATTAAATTCATCTTGCTTAGGCGCTCTCATAGCTGTCCAAACCAAGTTTGCCCCGCTCTTGCCTATCATTTTGGCTATACCCTCATAATCAAATTCATCTATTTCTGCAAATGGGGGCGAATAGTATCCGACAATATTTCTCAGATCTGTTTGATAGCAATCAACAATTTTTCTTAGTGTATCTTCTGTATCGCCTAATAGAAAATGCATGATCCCTTCATTATGAGTTTGAATCATCGTTTTGAACAAAGCAGGTCCATTAGTGCACTTTATACCCTTTACACCCCAAAGTTTGGCACACCAAGTCAAAGGAGTGCCATCAGGCAAGTTCACCAATGAATTATTCATCAAAGCAGCATATTCAGGATGTTTATCCGCATATCTAATCATTCTGATATTTGATACGCAAATATACCCTCCATCCCCATTCATGCATTTGTTGATTATATAATCCTTTGCTTTGGTTGGGTTTGATTCCGATATATAGACCTTCCCTATTCTAAATCGACCATCCATGATTAAGTCAAATTATGAACCTGTTACCATCCAATGACTCCATTCGGCTATAAATGGTATTTCACCATCTGAGGCATAAAAGTAATAATTATGGGCGCCTGTTTTTGATTTAGTCTCGAAAACAATAACATTCTTAAAATATGGTGTAAAGAAACTCCTCAAGTCTTCCATATCTTTAAACTCATACTTATGTTGGAAGAACTTGCCCTCCCCAGATGCCTGAATGGTATGGCCACTCAAGATTCCTTTCAAATCTTTCAAAGCCTCTTTAATCTCCTTGATGATACTGTGAATCTCATCTGGAGTAAAGTAAGCCATGGCGGTATCCCATATCACATTTGTCACATGCCCATGCTTGGCTATTGTTCCTTTTAAATTGTCTCGGATATCTAAAGCTTCATACAACAAATTCTCGGCTTTATACTTCTTCTTCGCCTTTTTAATCGCTGTTCTGTCAATATCACAAGCAAACACCTTGTCTGCATAATATGAGTAGAAATAGTAGGCATTAAATCCGTCGCCGCAACTCAGTTCTACCACGTTCGGATGATCAAATACTTGTATCGCCAACACATTATATATACCTCGTTCTAACCAGAAAGAATTCCTATTCCTTCCCCACTGATAATACAAATCTACTTGATGGTCAAAATTATGAGGTGCATCATAAAACCATTCTGAATAAAACAGAAACCTATGCGTCAAGGCTGCAAACTTCCTCGCCAGCCAACTCAAGCATTCAAATAAAGGGACAGCTATGAGTTTAACAACTGCTTTTATACCATTCATAAGGCTGAAGCAAAAGTCTTAACAGTATTAATAATATAATCTATTTCTTCATCCCTCAGTTCATAATACAAAGGCAACCTAACCAAGCAATCTGCATACTTGTCGCAATTCGACAGCACTCTCCCGTCATGCTTATCCTTATAATACTCACTCGAATGCAATGGCAAATAATGGAAAGTTGCCTGAACCTCGTGCTCTTTAAGATAACTGATAAATTTTGACCGTACATCAAGCGAAGGACATATCATATAAAAGATGTGTGCATTATTAGTTGCATAATCCGGGACATCAGGAATAACATATCCAAAATCCTTCAAACACTTCAACCCGTCATAATATTTCTCCCAAATAAGCTTGCGCCTATTTTGGACATCATTCATTTGCTCCAACTGTGCCAACAAATATGCCGCATTAAACTCTGATGGCAGGAATGAACTTCCCATATCACACCATCCATACTTATTCACCATCCCACGATAGAACTCAGCCCTGTTGGTTCCCTTTTCCCAAAGTATTTCTGCCCTTTTTGCATACTTATCATCATTGATGACGAGCATTCCTCCTTCTCCACAATGAATATTTTTCGACTCGTGGAAAGAAAAAGCCCCCAGATGCCCAATACTCCCAAGCGGCCTTCCTTTATAAAATGAATCAATTGCTTGTGCAGCATCCTCCACAACGATCAGTCCATATTTCTGAGCCAAAGACATGATTGCATCCATATCACATGCCACTCCAGCATAATGCACAACAACGATAACCTTAGTCCGGGAAGAAATCAGTGGTTCAATATTCTCTGCTGTCACATTGGGATTCAAGCCCCCACTATCCGCAAACACAACCTTTGCGCCTTCTCTCAAAAAAGCCAGGGCGGTTGATACAAAAGTATAAGAAGGCATAATCACCTCATCACCCACCTCTAATTGGCATAACATGGCACACATCTCCAAAGCGTCAGTTCCAGATGTCGTCAACAAGCATTTCTTAAATCCATACTTGCACTCAAAAAACTGATGGCACTTCTTCGTAAAGTCCCCATTCCCCGACATGGTCATCGAATGGCACGACTCTTCTATATATTTCAATTCTCTCCCCGAATAATAGGGCTTATTAAAATAAATCATTTCTTTTCCAATAATGATTGATATATCTTTTCCTGCTTGTCAATAATCACATCACCCGAATAGCGGTTCAATGCATATTGCCGACAATCTTCAACACGTTCTTTTGTTTTCCTAGGGGTCTTCAATATCACCTCAGAAAGGGTCTCTAAATCGTAGGTCTTTGTAAACTCACCATACTCAGGCGATGCCACATAAGGAGATCCTGCCTCTGCA
>JAEEGF010983686.1_pt1 | contig 13070 bp, 9 predicted proteins | sample 9134171 | NCBI WGS metagenome assembly JAEEGF01 (sample SAMN16246542, study PRJNA631951) | gut metagenome | biome: gut microbiome; feature: rumen; material: AP-attached | host: Bos | place: Iran: Karaj | collected 2018-10
AAGGAAATGGGCTTCGACGGTAACAGCCTGATCAACCCCAAGCAGATTCGCCTGGTGCATGAGCTCTTTGCTCCCACCGAGAAGGAAATCACGCAGGCCGAGAAGATCGTTCGCGCTTACCGCGAGCAGAGCGCCGCCGGCGTGGGCGTCTTTACCGTGGACGGCAAGATGATCGATATCGCGTTCATTCCCGGCGCGGAGCGGACGCTGAAGCTGGCCCGTGCCTGCGGGCTGTATGAGGGGGATCTGGTATGAAAAACGCAGTAGGCAGAGACATTCCCGATTACCTCCTGACCAACGGCAAGGAGGTCTATCAGGGCAAGAACTATATGGACGGCAAGTACATCACCAAGGCCAGTCCGAAAACCCGCCGTTATGAAAAGCCGCAGGAATCCAAGGTCGTCGCCACCATCGCCGACGCCCTGCGTCAGTGCAACTGCAAGGACGGCTGCACCTTCTCCTTCCATCACCACCTCCGCAACGGCGACTACGTTGCCAACATGGTCGTTGCCGCCGCTGTTGAAGAGCTCGGCATCAAGGACATCACCGTTGCCGCCACCTCTCTGGGCAGCGCGCACGACGTGATCGCCGACTACATCGAGCAGGGCATCGTCACCGGCGTGCAGACCTCCGGCATCCGCGGCCGGATCGGCGACGTGGTCTCCGCAGGCAAGCTGAAGACCCCCGCCATCATCCGTTCCCACGGCGGCCGTCCCCGCGCCATCGAGGCCGGTGAGGTCCACATCGACATCGCTGTCGTCGCCGCTCCCACCTCCGACTGCGTGGGCAACTGCCGCGGCATCGGCGGCAAGTCCAACTGCGGCTCCATGGGCTACGCCATGATGGACGCCAAGTATGCCGACTACGTCATCGTCGTCACCGACGATCTGGTCGATTTCCCGAATATGCCCGCCTCCGTCGAGGCCATTGACGTCGACGCCGTCGTCGTCGTGGATTCCATCGGCGACCCCAAGAAGATCGCCTCCGCGGCTGCCCGCATCAGCGAGAACCCCCGCGATCTGATGATGGCCGAGAACGTGGCGAAGGTCATTGCCTCCACCCCGTACTTCAAGGACGGCTTCTCCTTCCAGACCGGCGTCGGCGGCCCCTCTCTTGCCGCCAACCTCTTCCTGGAGAAGTACATGGACGAGCGGAACATCAAGATGGGCTGGGCCATCGGCGGCATCTGCGGCCCGATGGTCGAGCTGCTGAAGAAGGGCAAGGTCGGCAAGGTCATCGACGTGCAGGACTTCGACCTGGACGCCGTCAACTCCATCAACCAGACCCCGAACCACTTCGAGATGAGCGCTTCCCAGTACGCCAACCCGGCCAACAAGGGCGCCTTCGTCAACAAGCTCGACTTCGTCGTCCTGGCCGCTCTGGAAATTGACACCGACTTCAACGTCAACGTCCTCACCGGCTCTGACGGCGTCCTCCGCGGCGCCCCCGGCGGACATCCCGATACCGCTGCCGGCTCCAAGTGCTGCGTCATCGTCACCCCGCTGACCCGCGGCAGAATGGCCACGGTCTGCGAGCACGTCGTCACCGTCACCACCCCCGGCGACTGCGTGGACGTCCTCGTCACCGACTACGGCATCGCCGTCAACCCCCTGCGTCCCGACCTCATCGAGTGCCTGGACAACGCCGGCATCCCCCACGTCTCCATTGAGAGCCTGAAGGAGAAGGCCTACTCCCTGGTGGGCCGTCCCGACGATCTGCAGTGGGAAGACAAGGTCGTTGCCATCCTTGAAGCCCGCGACGGCACCATCCTGGACGTCGTCCGCAAGATCAAGCCCTATACCGTCGATCAGGAGTAATCCTGTTATCGGTTCCACATTTACCCGTATTACGGTTCGTGGGAGGCCGTGCATGGCCTCCCACGAATTGTAAAAGAAACGCGATCCCCTTCCAAAAAAAGAAAATGAAAGGAGACCACAACCATGAGTGAATCCGTTGTTGGCATTCTCGGCTTGGTGACCATCGTTTGCATCGTGATCACACTTTTCAAGTCCAAGACCCAGCCGGCCATCGCTTTCATCGTCTGGCCGACGTTTTTAGCCATCGTGCTTCTGATCGGCGGTTACTTCCAGCTCCCTGACATCTCCAAGTTGATCAAGGGCGGCTTCAGCAGCACCGGCTCCACCGCCGCGCTGTTCGTCTTCTCAGTTCTCTATTTTGGCATTATGACCGACGCCGGCATGTTCGACGTTATCATCAATAAGCTGATGAAGCTGGTCGGTGACAACGTCATCGGCGTTGCGGTCGTTACGGCGATCATTGCGCTCGTCGGCCATCTCGACGGCGGCGGTGCGTCCACCTTCTGTATCGTCATTCCGGCCATGCTTCCGGTCTATAAGCGGATGCACATGCGCAAGACCACCCTGCTCCGGATCGCAGTCCTGTCCATGGGCGTTCTGAATCTGATGCCCTGGGCCGGTCCCACCATGCGCGCGGCTACTGTGATCAACATGCCCGCCAACCAGCTCTGGATGCACATTCTGCCCATCCAGATCTTCGGCATCGTCCTTGCCATTGCCCATGCTGTCCTTGCCGGCTTGCAGGAGAAAAAGCGCGGCGCCGGTCTGCACGGCAAGCTTGCGCAGACCGAAGGCGAGGTCAGCCTGGAAATCGCGGAGGAGAAAGCCGTCGGCGCTTCCGACCTGGCGAGACCCAAGCTGTTCTGGTTCAACGTCCTGCTGACGCTCTGCGTCATTGCCCTGCTGATTGTCGGCGGCATCGACAGCCTCGGCCTCGACATCCCCAGCTACTATCCCTTCATGCTCGGCACGGCGGTCGCCCTGTTTATGAACTACGGCTTTACCGCCAAAATGCATAAGAAGATCATCAACCTGCACGCCGGTCCCGCTCTGATGATGTGCTCCACCCTGATGGGCGCCGCCGTTCTGATGGGCATTCTTGTCTACGGCATCAACGTCGACGGAAATGCCGTCATCGCAAAGATGAAGGACGGCGTTCCGACGCAGGAGATGGCCACGATCAGCGTCGTCACCTGCATGGCAAATCTGATCAAGACCATTCTTCCGGAGTTCCTCGGCCAGAACCTGCCTCTGGTGATCGGCTTCCTGTCCGTGCCTCTTGCTCTGGCTTTTGATACCGACTCCTACTTCTTCGGCATGCTGCCCGTCGTCATCGGGATCGGCGCCAGCTTCGGCGTGGACGCCCTGCCCATTGCCGTTGCGATGGTCGTCTGCCGCAACTGCGCCACCTTTATCAGCCCGATGGTCCCGGCCACTCTGCTTGGCACCGGTCTTGCAGAGGTGGACATCAAGGACCACATCAAGGCCAGCTTCCTGTACGTTTGGATCTTCTCCATCCTGTGCATGATCGTTGGCGTGATCTTCGGCAAGCTGCCTCTGTAAGCCAAACCATCCAGCCCCGGAGCCGGGCAACCGGCTCCGGGGCTTTTCCCCTGCGCCCGCCGCGCGGCTTGCCGCGCCGGCGGCAGTTCCTTTCAACAGGAGGTTCCCCATGTATATCACGCAGATCTCTCCGCGCGACAGCCGCGGCATGAAACAGGTCGAGGCCCTGCTCGCGCGCACCGGCCTGACCCTCGACGGCCACCTGGACTATACCTGCGGCGTCTTTGACGAGGATGAAAACCTCGTCGCCACTGGCAGCGCCTTCGGCGTGACCCTCCGCTGCTTCGCCGTGGACCCGGACCATCAGGGGGAGGGTCTGCTCAATCAGGTCATCACCCACCTGGTCGAGATGCAGACCCGGCGCGGCAACCTCCATCTCTTCGTCTATACCAAGCCCGCCAGCGCCAAATTCTTCCGCGACCTCGGCTTCTATCCGATCGCAGAGGTTCCCGGTCTTCTGACCTTCCTGGAAAACCGGCGCACGGGCTTTTCCGATTATCTGAAATCCCTCTCCGCGTCCGGCGGGGCGGGGGAAGCAGGAGAGACCGCGGCCATCGTCATGAACGCCAATCCCTTCACCCTCGGTCACCGCTGGCTGATCGAGACCGCCGCCCGCGAGAGCCGGACCGTTCACCTCTTCGTCCTGAGCGAGGACTACGGACCGATCCCTGCGTCGGTCCGCCTGCGGCTGGTCCGCGATGGCGTTGCCGATCTGCCGAACGTCGTCGTCCATGAGACCGGCCCGTATCTGATCAGCCGCGCGACCTTCCCCGGCTATTTTCTGAAATCCGAGGAGAAGATCCTCCGCACCCAGGCCCAGCTTGACACGGCCCTCTTCGTGCAGATCGCAAAGACCCTGGGCATCACCGTCCGCTGCGTGGGCCATGAGCCGCATTCCCTGGTGACGGCCCTGTATAACGACGTGCTCAGCGAATCCCTGCCTGCCCACGGCATCCGGTGCCGCATCATCCGCCGCCGTCATACCGCCGACGACCGGGTGATCTCCGCCTCCACGGTCCGCCAGGCCATTCACGACGGCTGTCTGGATTCCGTCGCCGATATGCTCCCCGAAACCACCCTGTCCTTCTTCCGGAGCCCCGAAGCCACCCCCATCATCACAGCCATCCGCGCCGAATCCGACGTCGTCCATTATTAACGCCGCAACATTTGCCTTTTCCCGCGGCGCACACTGTGCGCCGCTACAGAAGGATGAATCCAATATGACCGAACAAGAAATCACACTCACCGAAATACTCACTGCCCGGGAAGAACGGGTGGCCATTCAAAACGCTCTGCTGGCGGAATACAAGGCGCCGGTGATCTCCTTCACCATGAATATCGCCGGGCCGGTCAAGGTCACGGATCTGACCCACCGCGCCTTCCTCTGGGGGATGGATCAGCTCCGGCTGGGCCTCCTTCAGAACAAAATGAAGGTCCTGAAGGAGTTCTCCCGCAATCTGCCCACCGGGGACGAGGGTTACTTCTCCGTTGACGCCCCTGCGGAGCAGGTCAAGTCCCTCTGCGTCCGGATCGAGGAGGACGACCAATACCTTGGCCGCTTCTTCGACATGGACGTGATCGGCCTCAACGGCTGCAAGCTGGAGCGCGGCGTCGAGCGGGCCTGCATCGTCTGCGGCAAGCCCGGGCGTGACTGCGCCTCCCGCCGCCTGCACACGGTTTCGGAGCTTCAAAGCGCAACGTCCTCGAATCTGCGCAGCGGCTTCCTCTTTCTGGACCGGGCGCAAATCTCCGCACTGGCGACCCGCGCCCTTCTGGAGGAGGTCGCCGTCACGCCGAAGCCCGGTCTGGTGGACCGGGCCAACAGCGGCGCGCATCGGGACATGGACTTTTTCAGCTTCCAGGCCTCCGCCGCTGCCCTGTCCGCCTATTGGGGGCAGTGCTTCTACGAAAACGCCTGGCGGAATGCCCTGCGCAATGCCCCGGATCCCGGCGACGCGCAGACCCCGGCCGAAACCTTCGCCGCCCTCCGCCCGCTGGGCATGGCCGCCGAGCGGCGGATGCTGCTTGCCACCGGAGGCGTCAACACGCACAAGGGCGCGATCTTCACGCTTGGCGTCCTCTGCGGGGCGATCGGGCGGCTCTGGACGGCGGAAACAGGCTTTCCGGATGTGGACTCCATCCTGAACGAAGCCGCCGCCATGACCCGCGAGACCCTGGCGCAGGAGCTTCACGCCGCCCGCTGGAACACGGCAGGGGAGGGGCTGTATCAGAAATACGGCGTCCGGGGTATCCGGGGCCAGGTGGCCGACGGCCTGCCTGCCGTGCGGAGCGTTTCCCTTCCTGCCTTCCGCGCGCTCCTGGCCCGGGGTCTGGACCGCAACCACGCTGCCAGCGTGACCCTCCTGCACCTGATTGCAGCGGTGGAGGACACCAACCTCCTGCACCGCGGCGGGCCGGAAGGCGCAGCCTGGGCGCGGGTGCAGGCCAGGTCCCTGCTCGCAGGCAGCGAGCCGCCCGCCCCGGAAGCCATCGCCGCCATGGACGAAGCCTTCATCGAACGAAACCTTTCCCCCGGCGGCTGCGCCGATCTGCTGGCTGTGACCCTCTTCCTGGACAGCCTGGAGGCTGCGGGCAAGCCCTCCTTGCCCGGCTGAACGCGCTGCCGCAGCGCAAGAAGCCGACGCCCGCTTCGGCGCGTCGGGTTCTTGTCCTTTTGACCAAAAAACATACATAAGAATTATGCAAATTGCCGCTTGCTTTTTCCGACAAGACTTGTTATACTTGCCTCTGGCAACACGCCTCAAGACGGCGAAAATAAAAGGAGAACTTGTGATGGAAAAGATCAAAATGCAAAACCCCATCGTTGAGATGGACGGCGACGAAATGACCCGAATCCTTTGGGCCATGATCAAGGACCAGCTTCTGAATCCGTTTATCGAGCTCAACACCGAATACTACGACCTGGGTCTGGTCAACCGTGACGCAACCGACGACAAGGTTACCTGGGATGCCGGCTACGCCATCAAGAAGTATCATGTTGGCGTCAAGTGCGCCACCATCACCCCCAACGCCCAGCGCATGACCGAGTACAATCTGAAGAAGATGTACAAGAGCCCCAACGGCACCATCCGCGGCATTCTGGACGGCACCGTTTTCCGCACCCCCATTGTGACCCCCGGCGTCAAGACCTACATCCCCGGCTGGACCGCTCCCATTACGGTTGCCCGTCACAGCTACGGCGATATCTATAAGGACACCGAATTCCGCATTGACGAGCCCGGCAAGGCCGAGCTGGTCTTCACCGGCGTGGACGGCAGAGTCCAGCGCGAGACCATCTACGAGTTCGAGTGCCCCGGCGTTCTGCAGGGCGCCTACAACAAGGACACCTCCATTGAGAGCTTTGCCCGCTCCTGCTTCGAGTATGCTCTGTCCGAGAAGAAGGACCTCTGGTTCTCCACCAAGGACACCATCATGAAGAAGTACGACGGCGACTTCAAGGAGACCTTCCAGCATCTGTACGACACCGAGTACAAGGAGCGCTTCGAGGCTGCCGGCCTGGAGTACTTCTACACCCTGATCGACGACGCTGTCGCCCGCGTCATCCGCTCCCACGGCGGCATGATCTGGGCCCTCAAGAACTACGACGGCGACGTCATGTCCGACATGATCTCCACCGCGTTCGGTTCTCTGGCCATGATGACCTCCGTCCTGGTCTCTGCGGACGGCAACTACGAGTTCGAAGCTGCCCACGGCACCGTCACCCGCCACTACTACAAGCACCTGAAGGGTGAGAAGACCTCCACCAACCCCGTTGCCACCATCTTTGCCTGGTCCGGCGCTCTGAAGAAGCGCGGCGAGCTCGACGGCAACAAGGAGCTGGAGCAGTTCGGCAAGTACCTCGAGGAAGCCACCATGCAGACCATCACCGACGGCGTCGTCACCGGCGACCTGGCTGCCCTGATGGATCCCAAGCCCCAGGCTGTCACCAGCGAAGAGTTCATCGGCGGCATCCGCGAGCGTCTTGCCAAGAAGCTCGGCTGCTGATTGCGAACGGAAAAGCGATCAAAACCCCTGCCGGGAAACCGGCAGGGGTTTTCATATACCCGAAAGCAAATCAGGAAATCGCGTATTGCCCGACGGTATAGGTCCAGTTCCCGTCTTCCTTTCGCTGCCCCGAGCAATTGTTCCAAAAGATCGCGCCCAGGCCGCTTCTCCACTTTTCGGCGTTGAAGGCTGTGAGCTCCAGCTCAGCCGCGCCAACCGGGATTGCCCAGAGGTTCCACTCGGCGGTCTCGTCAGTCTCGATGGAGAGGAAGACGCCGTCGGCCCAATACAGGTTCTCCCGGTCGATCAGCCCCCGGTCGCAGAGCTCCTCCCAGGTGCCGGTGACGCAGGGGAGCCCGTGCTGCCGCGCAAACGTCCGAATGACGTAGTCGCGTTCCTCCCACGTCAAATGGCTCAGCTTCGACAGGTCCATTCCGATCTGCTTCACGCCGCTGTTCAGCGCGGGATCGTCGGCCCAGAGATCCTCCAGCACCGTCAGATACAGCTTGCAGCGGTCCAGACGCAGTCCTTCAGGCGCTTCCAGCAGACGGATCTCCGAAACGCGGGGGATCTGCATCGGGTACGTTTCCAGAATTTCGCCGGAATAGAAGACAAGCACGTAGTCGTCCTGCTTCAGCGCGGAAAGCTCGATCTGCTCGCCGCTGCGCGTGCTCACGGTCTCTTCGGAGACCGTGAGCCAGTACTCCTTCAGGCGCACGTCCACTGTCTCGCTGCTTGACTGCACGGGAATGATTTCCCGCACGAGAATCGAATTGCCGTTGATTTCCTCCACCACGGCCTGAAAGCTCTGACTGCCCTCCACGGTAAAGGAGTCGGGGCTGACGTTCACGGAGATGGTGCGGTCGCTGCGCGTAAGCTCCTTTGCGGAAAAGACGTTGTACTCGGTTTTTAAAAGGTCGTACCAGTCCTCGCCCGCGTCGAGGAAGCGGCCTCCGCCCTCGCCGATCTCAAGAACCCGGTTGTCCTTTGTGATCGCGGTGTCTACGGCCCCGCCCGCAAGCACGAAGACCAGATCCTCGTCCGGGTGTTCGGCAAATACCTGGTTCCAGCTTGCCCAGACGTCGCCGCCGAGGGCGACGCTGCTGCCGGGCTTGCCGTCCGCGCGGAAGACCTCCAGCGCGCCGATGATCGTTCCGTCCCTTGTGATGGGGAGAAAGAGGCTGTCGCGGTTGAGTACGTTCTGCTTGCCAAGCGCGGCGCGGGAAAAGCCCTTCGTGCAGATCCGGACCTCCCCGGTGATCCCGTACTCGGCCCGCACCGCTGCGGCGACGGTTCCGGCCTGCGACTGTACGTATACCGGCAGCCAATCCTCCGAGAAGCCGCTGCCCTCCACGCGGACCGTTTCGTGCGCGGTCATCTGATACAGCGCGCCGCAGCCATCTCCGCTCAGCTTGGCTTCGTCCGCCGGTTTGTGTCGGCTGAACGGCTTCCAGGCAACGATGGCCGAAACGGCCACGACCACGGCCAAAGCCGCTGCGAGCAGGCCCACGGCCCGCAGGCCGCTCCGGCGTTTCTTCGCGACCAGGACGCGCGCGGGCTCCTTCGCCCGGCCGGGCTCCGGCGTGTGCGCGTCAAAGGCTGCCTCCGCGACCAGATCGGCGTCGATCTCCTGAATGCCGCGGGATAATTCTTCCTTCGTCATAGCGAATAACCCTCCTTTTTCAGATCGGCCCTGAGCTTCCGACGCAGACGAAACAGGATGCCGGAGATCTTCTGCTCCGACAGGCCGGACTGCCTTGCGAGCGCGGCAAGATCGTCGCAGTACCAGTAGCGTCGGATGAAAAGCGCGCGGTCCCGCTGTGACTGCTTCCGCAGAAAGCGGCTGATGGCTGCGCCGAGCTCCTTTGCGTCGAGGGCCTCCCCGACGTCGGAGCGCCCGGAGACCACGTCTCCAAGCTCGTCCAGCGAAAGACGCCTGCGGCTGTCCCGTTTCTGGGCGCCGTCGTATTCCAGCCGTTTCAGGGCCTGGTTTTTGGTGATTTTACAGAGATAGGCGGACAGATGGGCCGGACGGTCGGGCGGGATCTGATTCCACGCAGCCAGCATCGCGTCGCTGACGCATTCCTCCGCGTCCTGCGGATTGCCGAGCATATTTTCCGCTACGTGCTGACAGAGCCTGCCGTAGGCCTCCCAGGCCTCCGAAACGGCCTGTTCCCTGCGCGCCAGGAACAAAGCCAGGATCTCGGTGTCGTTCATGGGACCACTCCTTTCCGCGCTCACTGATACAGTACGAAAAAAGAGCGCAATATTTCCGTTCAGACTCAATTATTAACGCATTCGCGCCCGGCACCAACCGGAGCCGGGCGCGTTTCACGCTTCGTTTTAATCGGGCTGTTTTTCTTTCGCCGCTCAGTCCAGCAGCTTGCGCAGGAAGCGGCCGGTTTTGGAGGCCTTGCAGTCCAGAAGCTGCTCCGGTGTGCCCGCGAACAGGACGTTTCCCCCGCCGGAGCCGCCGTCCGGTCCCAGGTCGATGATCCAGTCCGCCTGGGCGATCAGCTCCATGCTCTGCTCGATCATCACCACGGTGTTGCCGTCCCGGACCAGCTTGCGCAGCAGGGCCAGCAGCTTCTCCACGTCCTTGATGTGCAGGCCGGTGCTGGGCTCGTCCAGGACGTAGACCTGACCCGCCCGGTGCAGCTCGCTGGCCAGCTTGACCCGCTGGACCTCGCCGCCGGACAGGGTGCTGGTGGGCTGGCCCAGGGTCAGGTATTCCAGACCCACGTCCAGCATGCACTGCAGGCGCTTGCGGATCTTCGCGTTGTCAAAGAATTCGTAGGCGTCGGCAATGGTCAGATCCATCACCTGTTCGATGTTCAGCCCGTGATACCGGTAGGAGAGGGCCTTTTCGTTGTAGCGGTGGCCGCCGCATTCCTCGCAGGTGATCGTTACCGGCTCAGCAAAGGCCATTTCGTAGCTGATCTGCCCCGTGCCCTTGCAGATGGGGCAGCCGCCCTCGGAGTTGAAGCTGAACCAGCCTGCTCCAACGCCGTTTTCTTTGGCAAAAACCTTTCGGATCTCGTCCATCACGCCGGTGTAGGTGGCAGGGGTGGAGCGGATCGAGGTCCCGATCGGCTTCTGGTCGATCACGATGGCGTCCGGGTAGACCTCCGGGAAAGCGTAGCGCATCAGAGAGCTCTTGCCGCTGCCGGCCACGCCGGTCACAGCGGTCAGAACGCCCTTGGGAATCGTCGCGTTGACGTGCTTGAGATTGTGGCAGCAGGCATCGCGGATCGGATAGCCCTCGGTCCAGGGCAGGGGAGAGCGGTTCAGGGTGATCTTTTGATTGATTGCCCGGGCCGTGACCGTGTCCGCGGCCTTCAAGGCCTCCAGACTGCCGGAGAAGACCACCTCGCCGCCGCCGCTGCCTGCGCCGGGCCCCATCTCAATGATGTGGTCGGCCAGGGCCATCATCTGCCGGGAATGCTCCACGACCAGGACGTTGTTGTGCTTCTCCCGCAGCTCGCAGAGCATCCGCCCGATGCGCTCGGCGTCGGCGGGGTGAAGCCCTGCGGTCGGCTCGTCGAAGATGTAGGTGATGTTGTTCAGATAGCCGCCCAGGTTCCGCACGATCTTGATGCGCTGGGCCTCGCCGCCGGAGAGGGTCTCCGTCTTGCGGGAGAGGGAGAGATAACCGATGCCGACGTCTACCATCCGCTCCAGGTAAGCCGCGATCTGCCTGGCCAGAGACGCGCCGCGCGGGTCGTTGATGCTTTTCAGGAAGGGGAGCAGGTCGGCGGCTGTCATATCCATGCAGTCCACGATGTTTTTGCCGTTGATCCTGGACGCCAGGGCCTTCGGATTCAGCCCCGAGCCGCCGCAGGTCTTGCAGAAGCCGTGCCGCACGTGGGCCATGATCTCGTCCTGCAGGCCCTTTTTCAGCTTCGTGATGTCCCGCTTCATATAGACCCGCTCAAAGCGCGGGTAGACGCCCTCGTAGGGCAGATAGTCCATGCGCCCGATGTTGTTGCATTTGAACTCCACCTTGAGCGGCTCGTCCGGCCCATATTCCAGGACCTTCCACTCCTCCGGGCTGAAATCCCGGAGCTTTTTGTAGGCGTCGAGCAGGGGATTGTTCTGATAATAGACCGTCTGCCAGCCGGAGGAAAAGGGGCCGAAGCGGATCGCGCCCTCCACCAGGGACTTGTCCTTGTCAAAGAAGCTCTCCTTGATCAGCTCCAACTGCTCGCCCAAACCCGTGCAGTCCGGGCACATTCCGGCAGGGTGGTTGAAGGAATAAGCCATCGACCCGCCCGCGCTGGGCTGGCCCACGCGGGAAAAGAGCAGACGCAGCAGCGGGGCGACGTCCACCGCCGTGCCGACGGTGGAGCGGGAGGTCGAGCCGATGGCATGCTGATCCACCACGATGGCCGGGGTCAGGTTGCGGATCTCGTCCACCTTCGGGCGGTCGTGGTGGGGCATCTTGTTCCGCAGGAACAGCGGATAGCTCTGCTGCCATTCCCGCTCGGATTCCACCGCCACGGTGTCAAAGGCCAGCGAGCTCTTGCCCGAGCCGGAGACCCCCGCGAATACGACCAGCTTCCCCTTGGGGATCGTCAGGTCGATGTGCTTCAGATTGTTTTCGGACGCGCCGATGATCTCAATATCGTCCGTCATGGCTTGTGATTCTCCTGTCGTTCAGTCTGCCGGGAATAGTCCCTGCGCCAGAGGATCATTTCTTTCGTGTGATAGGAACAGCCGTTGAGCGTATACTGATCGTCGAACCAGGGCTGCATCCCGAGCTTCTTCTGGAGCGCCCCGGAGGCGGTGTTGAAGTCAAAATACCCGGAATTGATAAACTCCAGCTCACAGTCCAGAAAGAGGACCCGGTAGAGGGCCGTGAGAAGCTCGGTCATATAGCCCCTCCGCCAAAAGTTCTCATTGAGGACGTAGGACAGCGACACGCCCCGCCGCCCGTTCGTGTCCGGCCTGGTGCGCACGAAGGGATAAAAACCAATGGAGAGATTGCCGATGACCTTCCCGATGGTCCGCTCCTCGATGGCAAAATAGAGCGGCGGATGAGACGGGTCCGTAAAGAAGTCCAGGACCTCCTTTGCGTCCGCGAACGATTCCACCGGCGTGTTCCCGCTCAATCGGCGCTGCTCCTCCTGGGACAGGTATTCATAGACGTCCTCCAGATCGGAGGTGCGAAAGGGCCGCATCAGGAGCCGCGCCGTCGCCACCGGCTGCGCCGTGAGACGCGCGGAAACCTCCGATAATACGCTTTGCTCAAATTCCGACAGCTTCATAGAAATTGACGATTCCGCCCGCTGAGCGTCTTGCAAAACAGAAATGAAGGACGCGCAGACGAACGGAGACCTTTCTTTCGTAGAATGGGCTTGCGGGAAACGCATCCCGAAACGCCCGGCAGGATGTTCAGTATAGCAAAAAAGCGCATCGGTGTCAATAACGTGCGGGCAATCTTCGGAATCCTTTCTGCAGGCATTCTTCGACACCCTTTCAACGACAAAACGGCGATCCGAGTACGCATAAGGGAACGGCAAGAATGACCGAACCAAAAGAAAGAAAAACGGCGAAAAACAGAGAAAGGGGCTGTCTCACTAACGAGGCAGCCCCAAAAATATAGGAAAATAACGGCAGCCGGCACTTGAAACGTGTCGGCTGTCGGCTTATACTATTGGTGTGAAACAAAAACATAAGCAGGTA
>JAEEGF010697561.1_pt1 | contig 13069 bp, 11 predicted proteins | sample 9134171 | NCBI WGS metagenome assembly JAEEGF01 (sample SAMN16246542, study PRJNA631951) | gut metagenome | biome: gut microbiome; feature: rumen; material: AP-attached | host: Bos | place: Iran: Karaj | collected 2018-10
GAGAGTTTCACCCACGGCACCAGCGCCCAGCGCATGAAGTGGTTCAAACTCGGTTACCAAACCGGCGACGTGCGCCGCGCCACCACCTTCCAGGAGAGCGACGCCACCCTGTAAACCACTCAATTAAAACAAATTATATCGGCATTGTTGCCTAACGGTAATAGAGCCGATGTATTTTGTTATTGTGCCAGCTATTGTTATTAAGTAATACATCCCTATTAATCATACATACTATTAATCAAGTGAATCGTATTTGCTCATAGTATCATCTTCGCATATGGATAATTCTTTTTTCCCAAAGATGGTTAATCTATTCTTGCGACCATTTAGACAACATTTCATATTTCTCATAGTATTCTTTATACTAGCAACAAGTTGCCACATCATTAGGCATCTTATTATGGGGCAAGTTAATATTAATGCTGCTATTGTTACAGCGATGCATTGCCTCAACATCTCCTACATTGTTACTTTATTTATTGGACTTATCCAATCTAAAAATGCTAGACAATGTGTGCAAGCTTTCATTATCGCAATAGCAGCAATAAGTTTCTCACTAAATTTTTATTGTATTTGCCAATTCAATTATTTGGTTGATGCTGATATTGCTATGCTTATAATAGAAACTGATCCCAATGAAGCTAGAGAATTTGCAACTACACTATTACCAAAATGGATAATACTTGCTGAATTGGCTATTTTCCTTTTCTTTTGCTTACTTTGGTGGCTCTCACAGCGGCGAAATTTGAATTTAGGTAATAAGGCTGCTATATGTTCAATAGTTATAGTGTCCATCTGCATTGCAGGAAATCTTTATCGCTGGGATGTATGGAGAGATGGACCGTTTGCACCTTTTTATGAATTATCAAAATACGATATTCCTTCTGATTTAAAATCATATTATTCTCATCCACAACTAACCTATTACGAAAAAAAAGATTTGCCCCAAAATATAGTTGTCATTATTGGTGAATCTTTTTCCAGAACTCATAGTTCAGTTTATGGATATGATAAGTTGACCAATCCTCATCTCACTGCACTCAGAGATAGTTCATTACTTTTCGTTTTCGACAGTATCGTATCTCCAGCAGCCACAACAGCCCAATCAATCAGAGACCTATTAAGTACATATAATCTATCTGAAGTAAATAAGAATGAGAAAAAATGGTACGAGTATATTTCACTCATTGAAATAATGAAAGATAGTGGTTATGATTGTTATTGGTTCGGAAACCAAGCATGTGCTAATAAACATAATGGTACAGCAAGAGTATTTGCTCAAGCCTGCGATTATCACTGGTTTTTTCAAAGGGAAGGATCAGAAGAAACCATCGACAGATATGATATAATTCTTGTAGATTCTTCTTTCTATCATGTCAACAAGGCCAATATTCAAGGCAAACATAATTTCTTTATTTATCATATGATGGGATCACATTTCAACTACCGAATGAGGTACCCTGAAGAATATGCTAAGTTTACAGAAAATGATTACCTGAAAGAGCCAAAGAATCATAGAGAAATATTAGCAACTTATGATAATTCCATTCTTTACAATGATTACGTTGTGAGCAAGATCATCAATCTATTTAAAGACTCTGAGTCTGTCATCATCTACTTTTCAGACCACGGACAAGTCATGTATCGCAACAAAAACAAACCTGACTATTATGTACATGGTCAGAAAGATGATCCTACTAATTATGACCTTAGTATAGAGATACCCTTCTTTATATATGCATCGCCATTATTTCAACGAAAGTACCCTCAAATAGCAGAACGCTTAAAAAATCGCCAAAATAACCCTAAATATTGGAATAGTGAAGATTTGCCATTTTTTATCATGGATTTAATTAATGTCAAAGAAATAAATGGTAAGCCAGTTCGCCCAAGATCAATTTTATGACGGTTATCCTTATCACTCCCGATAGATTCCCGTGAAGGTGCGGCCGCTGTTGATGCCCAGGCGGCGGGCCGAGAAGAAACGCTCGTGGTCGCAGCGGGAGCAGTGTTGCGAGGTGATGATGTTATCGGCTTTAATGCCGGCTGCAACGAGGGCAGCACGGTCGGCAGCACGCAGGTCGATGTGAGCCTTGCCGGTGGCGGCATTGCGCTCGACGATGGCATCGAGGGCAAAGCCGGCCTTCCTGAATGCGTCCACCACCTCGTCACCCACCTCGAAACAGGCTTGGCAGATGCTAGGTCCCATCGCCACCTGGATGCGGTCGGCACGGGCCCCTTGACGGCACATCTCGTCGACCACCTTGGCGGCAATGCGGCCTGCAGTACCCCTCCAGCCGGCATGGGCTACAGCAATGATTCCTGCTTGCCCATCCACGAGGGCCATGGGCACACAATCGGCAGTGTTCACGCCGATGACTACACCGGGGAGCGACGTCACCAATGCATCAACGCCCTCAAGTGCAGCCTCCTGCTGGTCGATATCGAGCGATCGGAATTGCTCATCGATGACAGCCACACGGCACGAGTGCGTCTGCCGCGGCATCACCAGGTTGTCCAGGTCCACCCCCAGCTGCATCGCCAGCGTGAGCCGCGCGTCAAGCACCCGCAGGGCATCGTCACCCACATAGTCACACAGATTCACCCCAGAGTACGGGTTGCGCCTGTCCACTTGACCTCGTGTGGTCGAGAAAGCGGTCACGCCCTCGACAGGCATAGCAAAATCCAATTTTTCCAATTCCATCATGTCGACAAAGGTATGAAATTATTCCCGTTCGGCCCTCATGAATCAAAGAAAAGCGTTACCTTTGCATAATGACACTGAACACTGCCACCATCGTCAACTACAAGAACATCGCCGAGGCCCGTCTCGAGTTCTCACCCAAGCTGAACTGCCTCATCGGCAACAACGGCCAGGGCAAGACCAACGTGCTCGATGCGATTTACTACCTGAGCATGTGCCGCTCCTATGCCTCGACAGCCGACAACAGCGCTGTCATCCGACACGGCGAGCCCTACATGATGCTCCAGGGCAGTTACACGCGTCAGGAAACGCCACTCGAAGTGAGCGTAGCCCTGCAGCGCGGCAAGCGCAAGGTGGTGCGGCGCGACGGCAAGGAGTACCAGCGCCTGAGCCAGCACATCGGGTTGCTGCCCGTGGTGATGGTTTCGCCCCAGGATTGGGACCTGGTGCGCGGCAGTGGTGAGGAGCGGCGCCGCTTCATGGACCAGATCATCTCGCAGAACGACAGCGAGTATCTCGATGCCCTCATCCGCTACAACAAGGCGGTGGAACAGCGCAACGCCATGATCAAGAAGGAGATGCGCGACCCGCTGCTCTATGAGACGGTCGAGCAGGCCATGGCCCTGCATGCCGCACTCGTCCATGAACGCCGCCAGCAGTGGGTGGAGCAGTTCCTGCCCATCTTCATGCACTACTATAAGGCCGTTGCAGGCGACGAGGAGACCGTGAGCCTGCACTACAAGAGCCACCTCAACGACGGCACCCTGACCGACCACCTGGCAGCGACACGCGAGCGCGACCTGATTCTGGGTTACACCACGCGAGGCATCCACCGCGACGACCTGGAACTGATGCTCAATGGTTATCCCATGCGCCAGACGGGCAGCCAGGGCCAGTGCAAGACCTACACCATCGCCCTGCGGTTCGCCCAGTTTGACTTCCTCAAGGCCAACAACCCTGCAGTGCCCATCCTGCTGCTCGACGATATATTTGACAAACTCGACGCCAGCCGCGTCGAGCGCATCGTCGATGTCGTGTCGAGTGACCGCTTCGGCCAGATATTCATCACCGACACCAACCGCACCCACCTCGACGAGATTGTCGCTCGCCACGGCGGCGGCCACTGCCTGATGCATGTCGAGGGCGGAGAAATCACCGTATTGAAAGGAGGTGAGACGGCATGAAACGCACCGAGGCACGCAACATCGGCCAAATCATCACCGACCTGCTCAAGAAGGAGAACCTGGATGTCGCCCTCGACGAGCACCGCGCCAGCGCGCTGTGGCCCCAAATCGTGGGTGACGGCATCAACCGCTACACCATCAAGCGCTATGTCAAGGACGGGGTGATGACCGTGCACCTGTCATCGGCATCGCTCGCCAACGAACTCATGCTCAACCGCGCCGCCCTGATTGCGCGCATCAACGAGGCCTTGGGCCGCGAAATCATCCGCGAAATCATTTTCAAATAGCACCAAACTACTAACCGCCAACAGTCAACCATCCAATGAACCACGCTATCGAGGCACAATATCCCTTCAAGCGCAAGACCCAGGTCCAGTTGCGCTTCAACGACATCGACGCCCTGGGCCACGTCAACAACTCGGTCTATTTCCAGTTCTTTGACCTTGCCAAGACAGAGTACTTCGCAGGCCTTGAGGTCAACGCCGACATCAACTGGTGCCGGCCCTCCATCGTCATTGCCAATGTGAACTGCAGTTTCCTTGTCCCAACGGTTTTTCAGGAACCCGTCGAGGTCCTCACCCAATGTGCCCACCTGGGCAACAAGAGCCTCACGCTGCTGCAGCACATGGTGAACCGTGACACCCGTGAGCTGAAGGCCACCTGCGCCACCGTCATGGTCAACCTGGACCCAGAGACCAACCTGCCGGCACCCCTGCCCAAGGTCTGGCGCGACGCCATCGTTGCCTACGAGGGCCACGAGTGAAAAGGAATGTGATTATGCCTTCGCCTGTTTGAGCTGTTTACGGAATTTTCTTGTGGCTATATAATTGACTACACATCCGGTCCCTAGAACCATCAAAGCCAGCATCAACGATACACCGACAAAGGACATTTTTTGCATTCTTACCTGGTCTGCGGTCAGCTGTGTGCCCCCACCAGGCGCCATAGCCTCAATATCAATAAACGGTAGCGCCAACATCCCAATCAAGCACACAAGTGTCACAAAGACAAATCCGCTGCGCCATAAAGTACCCCACAACCCATACCCGAACAGATGCATATAGACGATGACATAATAAATACCGTAAGCGATAATGCAGGCAAATGTATATAACCCTGGGTCAACAACCCCTAACGGGAAAAACAGAAAGCCCAAAACAACCATCAAATTGGCAATGAAAACCTGGATAAAGAACCCCTCAGGCAAGGAGTGGGCAGTGTGCCGCGGTGAATAACGGAACATGACCCACGTGGGAACCACCAGAAGCATCGAAATGCACAATGCTGTCCAACTATAGTACTTTCTCATCCAATCATTCGATGCTCCCATCGCACTTGCCGTCTGCTCGTCATAGACTTGTGAGAGATCAGCAATATCAAAACCCAGGACGGTGGGGAAAAACCAATAGAAAATCATGGAGTATAACACGGCAACGATAAACAGCATCTTCACCGGAGGGAAACTCACCTGTCGCTTGCCGTCGATGTAATCACTGATGACGTGGCCCGGGCGCCACAGCAATTGCCACAATGAGTAGAGCAGCGAGCGGTTCCCCAAGCCCCAGATGTCCATAAGGCCCTGCCGGACACTGCGCCAGCTGACGCGCCCCAAGTCAGCCTTTTGAGAACAGATCGGGCAGAAGTTGCCCGTGAAGTCGTGACCGCAGTTAATGCAGTGATGGACCTCGCCTGAATTGAGTCTGTACTCAAAGGGTTGCTCCTGCCACTGCTTGAAGTGCTCATATTTATCTTTAATTGGACCCATATTGTATCAAGTGTCATTGGATTATCGGGTGCAAAAATAACACATTTTGGCCACAGGACACGATTTATCCCCATAACCTGATGGCAGTTCATGAAAAACCATAGGCACCAGATACCATGAGGCGGCTGAAAGACGGCGCTAATGGAAACAGGCAGGTGCCCCGCAAATGGCGGGGTCGCCTGCCTGTAGCGTGCAGAGAAAACCTGCTGTTACTTTATTTCATTAACCCGTTGGCGGAATTATAGAATCGATTTATTTGCCAGTCAATTGACACCCGAAGGGTGACCTTTGTGTAACCCCCGATAAATCAGGCAACCGAGCAGAGCGAGGGTGGCTGATTTATCGGGGGCGTGATGAGCTATGACCAGTCGCTGAAGGCGACCCCTTCAACATGGGCCAGATCAATGGGGTCGCTTCCAGCGACGAGGATAGTATTGCACCTCCGTGGGTGATGCAAACCACTTCGCTATCGCTCAGCGGTTTGCATTACCCACGGTTACTCAAATGACCGCCCTATGGGCGTTTGTGCCATAGTCACCTAGGCATTTTCGCGTACACTCTACAATTAATACCGCCAACGGGTAATTGACCAATTTTTTTAGACATTTCCTGCCACGGGAAGTGAATGTTACCCACATCTCAACCGGCATGAAAAGGCAGCTGCTAAAAACTATCAACAAAAACCGAGGTCAGGAAAGTGGAAACTGAAAACTATTTACTACCTTTGCAGGTTGAAAACTATCAAATACCAGATTATGGACGTGAAACAATCAATGCAAGAAATTCTGGAGGCCGAGAGCAAGGCCGTCCTCAATATACCCATCACCGATGCCTATGAGCAGGCGGTCAACCTCATTGTCGAGCAAGTGAAGCACGAGGGTGGCAAACTCGTCACCTCGGGCATGGGCAAGTGTGGCCAAATCGCCGACAACATCGCCACCACCTTCTCATCGACGGGCATTCCCGCCATCTTCCTGCACCCCAGCGAAGCACAGCACGGCGACCTGGGCGTGGTACAACCCCACGACGTGCTGTTGCTGCTGTCCAACTCGGGCCGCACCAACGAGATCTGCGCCCTGGTCTCGCTGGCCCACAACCTGTATCCGCAACTCAAGATTGTGGTCATCACGGGGAACAAGGACAGCGAACTGGCACACCTGGCCGACATCTGCCTGTGGACCGGCAACACCCAGGAGGTGTGCCCCCTGGGACTGACTCCCACCACCTCGACGACAGTGATGACCGTCATCGGCGACGTGCTGGTGGTCAACACGATGCGTGCTACCGGATTTACCAGGGAAGACTATGCCCTGCGCCACCACGGCGGCTACCTGGGCAGCATCGCCAAGGGCACGAAATACTAGGCTTCAGTAACCATTCACGATACAGAAAACGATGAACTCACTGCCGATAACGGTCGCATTGCCGCGGCTCAAAAACGACATGACGATTGCCCGGGCCCAGATGGAGTCCACGGGTGCCATGCCGCCGACCAAGGGCCTGGACGATGACATCGTTACTGAAATGCGGATATGCTTTGCCGAGTACCTGATCACCAACAAGCGTGACTTGGAGGCCGAGCAGGTCATCGAAGAGTTCATCTATGACGATGAGCGCATGCAGCAACTGCCCGAGCCGTATGCCGCATGGCTGTGGCTCGCACGCATGACCTTGCTCATCGATGGCGGCAACCCGTCGCTGTCGCTCGGCGCTGCCGAGAATGCCCTGCTCGTCCTGTCGGGACACATGGGTAAGAAGACCGAGGACTTCAATGCCATCGTGGCTGCGCTGCTCTTCAACCTGGCCCTCGCCCATCACGACATGGGCGACAACAGCCGCGCCGCCAAGGAGCTGACCAAGGCACAGCAGCTGCTCGAGCGCCTCAGCAAGCGCAACGAGGCACGCTTCTCGGCCATGCTGCTCATGGCGGTCGAGGCTTCGACCGAGGTCATCAAGTCCAAGACCAAGCAGATGAACGTGCTGGCACACTACCAGAGCGCCAGCGAACTCTACATGAGCGAACTGGACAGCGGGGATGCCAATGCCACCCGCACCGCCATGGCCAACCTGGTCGAGACACTGGGCAAGGAGGGCGATATCATGCTCGAGATGGGCAACGGACGCAATGCCGTCAAGTATTACACCAAGGCCCTGCGTTACCAGAAGAAACTCGGCGAGAAAATGGGCCTGCGTGACCTGCGGCTCTCCATCGGCCTGGCCAAGGCACTCATGCGACTCATCAACCGCCGTGCAGCCGCCGAGCAACTGCTGCGCTCGCTGCTGCCGCTGGCCCAGCGCCTGGATGCCACTGCCGAGGTGCACGAGATCCAAGACCTACTTAACAACAAGAATAAAAACGTGAACATCATGACACTGCTCAAGAGCATCTTCACCGCCGCCCTCATCATCGTGGGCACACTGGGCATGCAGGCACAACTCATCGTGGGACACCGCGGCTCGCAATGGGGCGTAGAGAACACCCGCGCCGCCTTTATCAACGGCGCCAATGCCGGCGCATGGGGCTTGGAGTGCGACATCCGCGTCACCGGCGACGGCTCGTTTGTCATCAGCCACGACGACAGCTACAAGCGCCTGGGCGGTCCCGAAACCAAGATTGCCGACATGACCACCGAGGAGGTCCTCACGACGCGCCTGACCAGCAAGCGCCACGGCATCACCTATGCCGGCACGCCGTGCACCCTGGGCGAGTTCCTGGACATCTGCAACGAGTACAACGTGGTGCCCGTCATCGAGATCAAGGTCTGCACCAGCATCCACAGCAACACCAAGGCCGACAACGAGCCCGTGTTTGACGGCATACCCGCCCTCGTCAACCTCATCGACCAGAAAAAGCTGACCCATAAAGCGGTCATCATCTCGTTCATGCCCGGCGTGGTGGACTTCATCCACCGCCATTATCCCGACCTCACCGTTCAGGTGCTGGCGGGTGAAGAAGACGGCTCCATCATGGAGTGGGTAGAGTGGTGCAAGCAGTACAACATGGACCTGGACGTTGTCCACAGCATCGTCACCAAGGAGGCCGTTGACGCCATGCACGAGGCAGGGCTCAAGGTCAACGTGTGGACCGTGGACCGTGTCGAGGACTTCGAGCGTGTCAAGGCCTTGGGTGTGGACTTCATCACCACCAACGCCCGCTTCCCCAAGGAACTGTAAGCCTATCGTCAACTATCATTAATTTATGGAAGAGGTGCAAAACTCTGCGCCTCTATAAAAGACTGATTATCAACAAGAATGTCAACTCAACTCAATAAGACCGAGGGCGAGAGCGCCCTCCACACCCTGCCCCACGTGGAAGGACTCACCGTGGGCATCGTTTGCGCCGAGTGGAACAACCAGGTCACCGGGGCTTTGCTCAAGGGCGCCCTAGAGCTGTTCGAGAAAGAGGGATATGAGGACGTCAACGTGACCTATGTGCCCGGTACCGTCGAACTCACCTTCGGTGCAGCTCAGATGGCCCGCACGGGGCGCTACGATGCCGTCATCATGATCGGCTGCGTCATCCGCGGCGGCACGCCCCACTTCGATTACGTCTGCGACAATGCCACGCAGGGATGCGCTTTTCTCAACGCCACGCAGCAGGTGCCCATCATCTTCTGCGTGCTCACCACCGATGACCTGCAGCAGGCACTGGACCGCGCTGGCGGCGCCTTGTGCAACAAGGGCACCGAGGCAGCCGAGGCAGCCATCAAGATGGTACACTTTGCCCGCACCGTGCAGTAATCAACGCACAGCCACCCCCTTGGCCATGGACAGCCAGAAACTCGATAGAACGGATAGCGCCAATAACGTCAGCCCTGTTTCTTCTCGAAATAGGGCTTCATCAGTTTCTTGACGCGAGGGCTCAGGGCAATGATAGTGAACATGGTGCACAGGGCCATCAGCGCAAACGCGAGGTCCATGATGCTCACCATCACCTTGAGCGGTATCATCGCTGCCACGACAATCATCGCCAGGTAATAGTAGTTGTACCACTTGACGTTGTGGGCACCGAAGAGGTAGTTGGTGCACTTCTGGCCATAATAACTGTAAGAGAACATCGTCGAGAAGGCGAAGAAGAAGACAATCGTCATCAGCAGCAGGTGACCGATGCCGGGCAGCAGCTGGCCCCAGGCACCCAGGGCGACATACAGGCCCTTGGGGTCGGTCAGGCCCACATAGTTGCCGGCAATGATGATGGGGATGGAGGTCAACGTGCACACCAGGCCGGAGTCGATGGCCGGGCCCAGCATGGCGATGAGACCCTCGCGGATGGCGTCGTTGTTCTTGCTGGCACCGTGCATCATCGAGGCGGTACCCACACCAGCCTCGTTGACAAAGGCGGCGCGACGCGCACCCGTCAGGGCGACGTAGGCAAATGCACCGAATCCTGCCTCCATGCTGAAGGCACCCTCAAATATCTGGCCGAACACGCCGGGGATAGCCTTGTAGTTGATGGCCATGATGACGAGTACCATAATCAGGTAGAGGATGACCATCACAGGGACAATGCGCGAGGCAAACAGGGCAATGCGCTTGATGCCGCCCAGGATCACGGCGCCCACGATGGCAACCATCACCAGACCCATCACGAAACGCAGCGTCAGCGTGTTCTCGATGCCCATCGGCGTAGTGAACACCGTCGTCACCGACTCCACCAGCTGGTTGGCCTGCATGAAGCACAACGTGCCCACCAGACCGAAGATGGAGAAGGCCACGGCCAGCGGTTTCCACTTCTCACCCAAGCCCTTGGTAATGATGTACATGGGGCCACCCTGCACCTCACCGGCGCTGTCCTTGCCCTTGTACATGATGGAAAGCGAGCCCTCAAAGAACTTGGTGGACATGCCCACCAGGGCGCTCACCCACATCCAGAAGACTGTGCCCGGGCCGCCAATCGACAGCGCGATGGCCACGCCCGCGATATTGCCCATGCCCACCGTCGCCGCAATGGCGCTCAGCAAAGCCTGCACCGAGCTGATCTGTCCCGACTGCTTGCCCTGGTCGGTCGCCTGCTTGTCACGCAGCGCTCGCAGCGCCCACGGCAACCGCCTGATGGACACCGCCCCCGAAAAGATGAACAAAAACAGTCCGCCGCCAATCAGCAGAAAAAACTCAGGGTAGCCGCACACAGCGTCGCTGGCGGCCACAATCCAGTCACTCAATGCAGTGAACATGTTTTCCATATCGATTCCAAATTTTTATATTGACTGGCGACAAAGGTAGATATAATTCCCGATTTATAACACCAGTCAAAACAAAAAAGGTGAACAAATAGCCCCCAACGGAGACATTGGACAATCATGCAAAAACAAAAACGTGAATGCTCTATTCCCCAAAAACAGGTGTGTGCAATCAGTCTATTACATCATGAGTTCTATGAAATTATACTCCATATCTCAACTAGTTAGCCATCTGAAGCCCGTAGAGAGGCAAAATTTCGCGTCTCTAAATAGCGGGTAATTGAGTGTCAGCACTTTATTCACGTTAATACCCCCTCTGCTGGCCCATTTCAAGGCTAGCAGAGGGGGGGAGGGAGTGGCCCATTATCTCCAGACGATGCAATGGTGATGATGCATTTCCTGGTCTTGACGGGCGGGAGCGGACTTGCGCTTCGGGTTGGTCGGCTTGTTGGCTGACTGCCAGTCCCACTCTTTGTCGGGATGGGCAAGGTCCTCGCGCTTGAACTCCGAGTAAAGTGGCTCAACACCTGTGTGGCATTTCATCACCTGCTGATAGATGAGGTAACGACTGACGGCATTATAATCGGGTCGGTTGTGGGTTCTCATCACGCTGTTTTCGGTTGAACGATACACCCCGCTGGCATACAGTCCTCCACCCTCATACACGCCTGTTCCCTCATGCTGGTAATCGACATCTTCAATGATGCGTTTCCAATACACATTGGTTGCATCGAGCGAAACGTTGAGGAAGAAACCAGCTTTCTGCCAACCCTTCATTTTCTTGATCTCTTTTGCCGGAATAGGGGTATTGTATTCAACGTACTCATCTTCCAACTGGCCAATGGCGTGGCCCAATTCATGGATTACCGCGGTGATAAAACAGTAATCATTAGCCGCACACACCGCAACCGGCATATAGTCCGCTGCTGTTGACATCCAGGTACAGCCGATGTATGCATCGGTGTTGACAATGACAAGCACCACGTCGTTGCCAGCGGGAGACTTCAGCCACTTGATGGCCTTGTTGATGGAATCATTGTTTAACTCGAGGACTCGGTCATCGGGCACGCCACATCCAAGGGCGGTCCGGCCACTGCCCAACTCATTGGACTGCGATACACACGCCGTCGAGTAGGACACGGTGATGCGGTCCAGCATGTAACAGTAGGGCTTGACATTCTGCAGCATGTTGTAGACCTTAGCTACATCTTGCTTGAAGTTCTCCATGTCCTCGGCGCGATAGGCCTCGGGGAGGATGATGAGGTTGAGATCTTGCCAATGAGCCTCGTTAATCACCACTCGCGACTTGTCCTTGTCAGTGATGATGTCCGTGGTGATATACTCGCCTGCGCATGAGGTGAGCAACAGGATTACGACAGCGATCATGGCGATCAGGTACACGACACTTTTGTAAATCGAATTTTTCATAGCTGTTGGTTGTTTAATGGTTGATAATAATGGTTGTTATAGAGGTGTTTGATTAGAAAAGCCTTTTCATGGGTAATATCTTTTCTTCGGTATGGTTTGGTTTGCTTTTATCAGGTTAATTTTGGCATTTGATTTTAAGCAACTTTTGTGCCAAGTTGGCAATCCCAGCTGATATTTTTCAAGATATTTTCAGGAAACGATATAGAAGCCAGCTCTGAATTTCATTAATGCTAATTTCGCTAATGAAACTAATTCCACGAAAAATATAGATATATTCGCGAAATTAGCATTAGCCGCGCAGGGTCTGAGTCGACCACAATATCTTGCTTCGCGGCTTTGCGTGATGCAAGCGGATGGATGGCGACATTCTCCCGACAGATTTGTCGATGAATGATAAAATGATTAACTTTGCCAAAACAATTATAACGACTGAACGATTATGTTAGCGAGGACGATAGGAGCTGCTGTGCATGGCATCGATGCCATCAAGGTCGAAATCGAGGTGACCGTCGACTGGGGGTCTGGATTCATGGTCATCGGACTGCCCGACACCGCCGTCAAGGAGAGCGCCGAACGTGTGCGGTGCGCCATCCAGCAGGCGGGGATAGAGTTCCCGGGCAAGAGAGTCATGGTCAACATGTCGCCCGCCGACATCAAGAAGGAGGGCTCGGCCTATGACCTGCCGCTCGCCATCGGCATCCTCGCCGGCGACGAGAAGGTCAACCCCGATCGCTTGGGACGCTACATGCTCATGGGCGAACTTTCGCTCGACGGCACCCTGCGCACCATCAAGGGAGCCCTGCCCATG
>JAEEGF011911367.1_pt1 | contig 13069 bp, 10 predicted proteins | sample 9134171 | NCBI WGS metagenome assembly JAEEGF01 (sample SAMN16246542, study PRJNA631951) | gut metagenome | biome: gut microbiome; feature: rumen; material: AP-attached | host: Bos | place: Iran: Karaj | collected 2018-10
TTATGACGGCGGGCACGGCGCAGAAATACGTCAACATCGACGGCTATATGCCCGGCCATAAGATCGTGATCCTCGGTTCGGGCGATATCGGTCTCATCATGGCGCGGCGTATGACGCTCGAAGGCGCGAAGGTCGAAATGGTCTGCGAACTGATGCCGTTCTCCGGCGGTCTGCAGCGCAACATCGTCCAGTGCCTGGAGGATATGGGCATCCCCCTGAAGCTCTCCTGTACGGTCATCCAGACCCACGGCATCGAACGCCTCGAGGGCGTCACGATCGCCAACGTCGATGAAAACCGCCGCCCGATCCCGGGCACGGAGCAGTATGTCGAATGCGACACGCTGCTGCTGTCGGTCGGTCTGATCCCCGAAAACGAGCTGACACGCATGGCAGGCATCCTGATCGACCCGGTGACCAACGGCGCCGTCGTCGATGAAAACCGCCAGACCAACCGCCCGGGCATCTTCGCGTGCGGCAACGTGCTGCAGGTGCATGACCTGGTGGACTACGTGACGGCGGAAAGCCAGATCGCGGGCGAAGGCGCCGCGGCGTACATCAAGAACAAACCCAGAGGCAGAAACCGCTATGTTTCCGTCAAGGGCAAGGACGGCGTGCGCTATGTGGTCCCGCAGAATATCAACGAAAACACCGACAAGGACGTCAAACTCTACTTCCGTGTGGCGGACGTGTTCCGCAACGCGCGCATCATCGTCGAAAGCGACGGCAAGGTGCTTTACAACAAGAAAAAGCCCAAGCTCGCCCCCGGCGAAATGGAATACGTCATCATCAAGGCGGAAGACATCCGCGCGCTCGAGAAGAAAGAGATGGTCGTCAGACTGGAGGTACAACAATGAAACGTGATATGATTTGTGTTTCCTGCCCCATCGGCTGCGCGCTCAGCGTGGAGTTGGACGACAAGGGCAAGGTGCTTTCCGTTTCGGGCAACACCTGCAAACGCGGTGAAAAATACGCGATCGACGAATGCACGAATCCCGTGCGGATGCTGACGAGCACGATCCGCGTCAACGGCGGCGCGCTGCCCGTGGTCCCGGTCAAGACGTCGAAGCCGATCCCGAAGGGCAAGATGTTCGACTGCATGGCGGCGATCAACAACGAAGTGGTCGACGCGCCGATCAAGATCGGCGACGTGCTGATCAGCAATGTCTGCGACACCGGCGTCGATATCGTGGCGACGAACGAAATGTAAGCACGTACTGCGGTATTTCGCGAAGAACAAAAAGAAAAACAATCATTTTAGAGAAAACAGGATGCCGCCGCAAGGTGCATCCTGTTTCTTTTCATTTCTTTGGATGGGCTGCGCCCATACCCATTATTGTTTTTCTGTTTTCGACGTTTTTTCGTCCTCGGCGTACAGGTGTACAGCCGTCGGGCGAAGAAAACGCCGTCTTCATCGAAACCCTGCAGTCCCGACGGCGTCCGGACCGGGGAAACCCACACATCCGCAAAATTCCAACAACTTTCTGTCATTCATTATTTACAAAATCGGCGTATTTGATTCCCGCTTTTTTATTGACAAAAGCGAAAGAATCCTTTATAATATGAACACAAGATGGAAATATCCCGATGTTTTTATCAGATATTCTTTGGAGGTAATCAACATGAAAAAAGTATTGGCTATTCTTCTGTGCGTCGTGATGCTCTTCTCGTGCGCCGCTGTGTTCGCGTTTGCGGACGATGCCGCGCCCGCGGAGACGGTAACGATCACCTTCTATGATGATGACAATACCGTGCTGAACACCGTGGTCGTTGAAAAGGGGCAGGTCCCCGTCGGCCCGCCGGCGCCGGTCAAAGCGAGACAGGACGGCGATCCGGAATGGGAGTTCAGCGGTTGGCTCGGTGAAGACGGCAAGACCTATTACAGCGGTACGCTGCCGGTCGCGAACAGTGATATGTCCTACACCGCGACCTACAAAAAGCTGTATGACAACGAAGCGGAAGGCAACATCACGCTCATCTCCTTCATCTCTTCGATCTTTGCCCGTCTGAACAAGCTCTTCGCTCAGATCTCGACCTACTATGAGGAACTGGCAGCCAGCGTGCAGAAACTGCTTGGCTGATCCAAATGGAATCCCGTGGGTGCAAGCGCGCCTGCGGGATGCTATTTTTTTATCCCTGCAATTAAATTTTTCAAAATTTAATTTGAAAAAAGCTTTACTTTTTCAATTTTTGTGGTATAATAAAGACAGTACAACAGAAAGGAAGGATCATAAGATGGCTGAAATCAATTTGACGACCGATCAATTCGAACAGGAGGTTCTCAAGGCGGACGTTCCCGTGCTGCTCGATTTCTGGGCGCCCTGGTGCGGTCCCTGCCGGATGCTGGCGCCGACCGTGGAGGAGATCGCGGAGGAGTATGACGGCAGGGCAAAGGTCTGCAAAGTCAACGTGGACGAAGAGGAGGAGCTCGCGATCCGCTTCGGGATCGCCAGTATTCCGACGCTGCTGGTGTTCAGGAACGGACAGCTTGCCGATACCAAAGTCGGCTTTGTGCCGAAGGAAGAAATCGAAGCGATGCTGGTTTAACGCAGCAACAAGAAAAACGAGACTGCCGAACGGTAGTCTCGTTGTTTTTTTGACGTCTGTGACGAAAGACTCAGAAGATGAAACCGAGCTTTGCGAGCATGATGTCAGCCTTGATACCGAGCACGCCGAGTTTGACCAGCGCGACGATCGCACCAATAAAGATGGAAAAAGCCGTAATCATCGTGATCTCTCCTTCCTTTCATTTTCTTCATAATCATTATAGCGGACGTATTCTGCATATATGTGAACATTTTGTGAACATTTTGCGGAAAACGCCGCTTTTTTTGATCACACGCGGGCGACCATTTCGCCGTAGAGCGCTTTTTCTTCTTTGATAAACGCTTCGACCTGTTCCACGGTCGGCATCGCGGCGGAGCAGCTGTGGGCGGAAACGAGCATCGAGGCGCTCGCCGTACCGAATTCCAGCGCGTCAATGATCTCCCAGCCGTCGAGCAGGCAGCGGATGAACGCGGAGGCGTAGCCGTCGCCGCCGCCGAAGCCTTTCATCGTCTTGACGGGGAAGGGCTTGATCGAATAGCTCTTGCCGTCGTTGGTATAGGCGGTGGAGCCTTTCTTGCCGTGTTTGATGATCACGATCTTCGCGCCGTAGGACTGCCATAGCGCGGCGCTCTCTTCGTCCGTCTTGCAAACGCCGGTGATCGCCTCGGTCAGGTCGTACTCCTCGCGCGAGCCGAGAATGACGTCGGCGTTGCGCGCGACCATCGAATAGTAGATCGAGATTTCGTCCGCGTTCTTCCAGGTGTAGGCGCGGTAGTCGATATCAAAGATGATCACGACGTTGTTCTTTTTTGCGAGCATCATCGCCTTGAGCGCGGCTTCACGGGAAGGCGACTGCGACAGCGCGGTGCCGGAGATCACGATCGCTTTGGCGGACTTGATATAGTCCTCGCTGACTTCGCTCGGGTGGAGCATCAGATCGGCGACGCCGTCGCGGTACATCAGAATGCTGCTCTCTGTCGGGCTCTTGATCTCGGTGAAGGTCAGACCGATCTTTTCGCCGTTCTGCGCGCGGAAGATGTTGGACGTGTCGATGCCGTCCTTCTTGAAATAATCCACGACATAGTCGCCGTGCTGGTCGTCGCTGACCTTGCCGATGAAGCCGACCTTTTTGCCCAGTCTTGCCAGACCGACCGCGATGTTGGCGGGGGAGCCGCCGACATACTTTTGGAAGTTGCAGCTTTCCGCGAGCGGACGGTTCATGTCGGTGGGGTTGAAGTCGATGGCCACACGGCCGATGGGGATGACGTCGAGCGGTTTGCTTTGGTCAAATTCGATGTACTTCATAGAGAAACAACCTTTCTGATCATAGTTTTTATCACATAAAACAAGCTGCTGAAGAACATGGAGATCTTTTGCAACAGCGTTTTTGCCGCTTGCTGATCCGGATCGGCGGCAAACGCGCCGTCCGTGTAGGTGTACGACTGGTTGTCATACTGTGTCACGTCGTCTTCGTGCAGCGTGATGACGCGCATCCCGTAGGGACCGTCTTTCGCGAACTCGCAGCCGTAGGTGATATTCAGCTCAATGCCGTCATAGGTGCCGGTGATGCCGTCCTGATGCGTGTGGCCGAAGAAGGCGGCGATCACGTCACCCTGCTGCTTCCACGCGGCGAATTCCTTGCTGCCGCCGGTCTCGCTGTGATAGACGGTGTTGAAACAGCCGTGCGCCGTGTCGGCGAGCTTATAGTACCGGAAGGCGCCGAAGTCCGCGACCAGCACGCCGTCGGGATCCTTGGCGTCGCATGGGGTGAACAGGCGGCTGACTTCGTCCACGGGGATGTGCTGGAACACGAAGGCGGGGACAGTCCTTCCGTTCGCCGCTTTCTGCGCGTCGCTGTCCGCTTTGTACCAGTCGAGTGAGGCGTCGTCGATTTCAGCTCTGCCGCTGTCCAGACAGTAGAGGTTCAGCTTCAGGCTGCCGTCGCTGCCGTAAACGGGCAGCCGGTAGTCGATCCCGTCGGAGAACTCGCTCATGTCGTTCACGAGACAATGGGCGTAGTTCTTGTAGAACAGCTCCCATTCGGCGTTATAGACGTTGACCTTGTAATCGTTGTTGCCCTGCGTCAGCGCGAAGGGGACGCCGCTGTTTTCGAAGATCGACAGCACATAGTCCGCCGCGGTGAATGCGTTTTTCATGGTCTTGTCCGGGTTCCCGAGGACGGAAACGCCCTCCCAGACGCCGAAATCATCCTTGAAATCGCCCGGGCGGGTATCTTCCACGAGATCGCCGGTGAAGACGATCAGATCGGGCTTTGCCGTCTCGATCGCTTTTTCAAGGAAGGGTTTCAGCTCGTGTGCGGGGTACTGGTCGTCCTGCGTGTCGGTCAGGTGCAAAATCGTGAACGTCCCGTCGTCGCAAAAGCGCAGCGCGGACGCATCGTCCGCGGCAAAGCCGGACACCGCGCAGACCGCCAGGAGCAGCAGGCTCAGACAGAAGGCGAGCGCCTGTTTCGTACGTTTCATGCGTGGCCTCCCGTGGCGAAGATCGCGATATGCTTCTTCGCGTTTTCATAAGCGCCGCGGATCTCAGCGCAGTGCAGGTCGTAGTAGCCTTTGATCGCGCCGGCGGTGTAGCTTTCGCGTACCGAGCGTTCGACCGCGTCGAAGGTGGCGGTGGCGATGTTGATTTTTTTGATGCCGGTCTTGTAGCAGCGGACGAACTCCTCGGGCAAGATTCCCGTGCCGCCGTGCAGCACGAGCGGAATGTTCGTGCAGTTGCGGATCGCTTCAAGAATATCGAAGCGCAGATGCGGCGTGTCCTTGTAGTTGCCGTGGGCGTTGCCGATGGCGACCGCCAGCGCGTCCACGCCCGTTTCCGTGGCAAAGCGCTCTGCCTGCTTCGGGTCGGTGCAGCGCATGGCGATATCCTCGCTGCCGTCCTCGCTCCCGCCGACGCAGCCGATCTCGGCTTCGACCGCCGCGCCGAAGGGCTTCGCCATAGCGACGACTTCCTTCGTGATGCGGATATTCTCTTCGAGCGGCAGATGCGACCCGTCGAACATCACGGACGTGAAGCCGAGGTCGAGCGCCTGCCCGATACAGCCGAGGGTCGTGCCGTGGTCGAGGTGCACCGCGACGGGCACCTTCGCCTCTTTCGCTGCGGCGACCATCAACGGCCCGATGAGGGCGAGCGGGGAGTGGTTCAGCCGCACCTCGGCGATCTGCAGGATGATGGGCGCTTTCGCCTCTTCGGCGGCGGCGATCACGCCGCGCACCATTTCCATGTTGGCAACGCTGAACGAGCCGACGGCATAGCCGCCTTTCTGCGCGTCGCGCAGCAGATCTTTCATATTGACAAGCATAAGGGTACCTCTTTATTCAATGGATTTGAGCGATTCAACCATATCCACCTTGCGCAGGTTGCGCATCAGGATCAGGTTGACCAGCATGGTGAAGCCCATAGAGAGCACCGTGGCCCAGACAAAGGCCATAATGCCGGCGTCGCGGCCGAAGCGGATCAGATCGACTTCACCCACAAGGATCACGATGCGGTGCAGGCCGATGCCGCCGAGCAGACCGAAGATGGTGCCGAAGACCCCGAGCAGGATGTTTTCGCGGAAGATGTAGGTTGCGACCTCTTTGTCGTTGAAGCCGAGCACCTTGATCGTGGCGATCTCCTTGATCCGTTCGTGGATATTGATGCTTGACAGGTTATACAGCACGATCAGCGACAGCAGACCGGCGGAAACGACCAGAACGACCACGATATAGCCGAGCGCATCAAACAGCGTGTCGAACGAAGACTGAATGTCTTCCTGATAGGCCAGGGCGTTGATGGAATATTCCGCCATCAGATCTTTTGCCAGATTGTCTTTCTGCTCGGTCGTCAGATCATAGGCCAGCCTTGCCGTGATGTAGTTGTATTGCGGGTTCGCATTGAACACCCGTGCATAGACGTCTTTGGAAAGATACAGATAATGGAAGATGTAGTTTTCACAAATGGCGGCAACGGGAACGGGGATCTGCGTTTCGTCGTCAATGTTGATCATAATCGTGTCGCCGACGTCCAGCTTCAGCTTGACAGCCATCTTTTTGGTGATCACGCAGCCGTGCTCCGGCACCTCGAGGTGCTCGCCCGTTTCAGCGTCGCGCAGATAGATGTATTGCTCCAGCATGGATGCGTCTTCCGGCACAACGAGATAGGTTTCCATCTTGGTTTTGCCTTCGCTGTTCGTGGTGTCAAACACCTTCATATAGGTCAGATTGGCGTTGCCGATCTCCGGCCTGCTGCGCACATAGTTCAGCGCGTCGCAGTCCATGACGGTGATGTCATAGGAGCCGTTGGTCACGATCTGCATATCATAGCGGATAATGCTGTCTTCGGCGGTGAACTGGCCTTTCAGGGTGTCCTTGATGCTCTTGTCCAGACCGAAGCCGGCAACCAGAAGCGCCGTGCAGCCGAACACGCCGATCACGGCCATGATGAACCGCTTTTTGTTGCGGAACACGTTGCGCCAGGTGACCTTCCAGGTGAAGCTCAGTGAGGCCCAGAGCTTGGGAAACCGCTCCAGCAGAACGCGCTTGCCGCCCTTGGGCGCCTTGGGACGCATGAGCGCGGAGGCGACCGAGTTCAGGCTTCGGTAGCTGGCGCCGTTGGCTGCCATCACCGTGGACAGGATGGAGATCACAAGGCCCGGAATCGCATAAGTGAAGCGATATTTGAGAACCAGCGCCGGCACGTCGAACATGATGTTGAATGCGGTGGTGATCGCCAGCGGGAACAGGATGAAGCCGAGCAACGAGCCGGCCACGCCGCCGATGACGCTGGCAGTGAGCGCATAGAAAATGTATTTGAAAATGATTTCCTTGTTATAGAAGCCCAAAGCCTTCAGCGTGCCGAGCTGGGTGCGCTCATCTTCCACCATGCGGGTCATGGTGTTCAGCGAAACAAGGGTGGAAACAAGGAAGAAGAACCAGGGGAAGATGATGGCGATGGCAGCGGTGCGGTCTGCGGTCTCACCGTATTCCATGAAGCCCTTGAGCGCTTCGTTGCGGTCGTTGACATACCATTTGGCGGTGTCGAGCCCCAGCAGGAACGACTTGGCCGCGTCCAGCTTGTCTTTGGCAGACTGCAGCTTGCTGTAAGCTTCGGCCTTTTGCTGCTCAAATTCCTCTTTGATGGTGGGGGCTTTTGATTTTGCGATCTGCAGGTTCGTTTCATAGTTGGTGATCTGGTTTTTGGCGTCGGTCAGCTGAGAAAGAACCTCCAGTTCGCCGAACTGAATGTCATAGTTGGCGCCGGTCAGCTGCTTTTCGGCGGCGTCCAGCTGTTGTTCCGCCGAAGCGAGCTGTTCGCGCGTGCCCTTGAGTTGCTCCACCATGACCTTGGCGTTGTCCAGCTCCACCTTTTTGGCGGCAAGGACGGCCTTGGTGTCGGTCAGCTCGCGCCGCGTGTTGGCCAGCTGCAGCTCAAGCGTCTGCAGCTGCGGTTCCAGATAGGCCGCCATCTCTTCCGCCGTGCCCACGGCGGTCAGGGAGTTGATGGAGCTGATGATATTATCTACCTCAACGCCGACAAGCCCCGACTGTTCAAAGCGGTTGATGATGTCGCTGACCTGCGTGCGTTGGGTGGAATCAAGGTTTGAAATCGCGCCGCGGGTGGTGCCGATCAGGTTTTCCAGATAGTTGACCGTGGTCATCAGCGTGGTGACCTGCGTGTTGGCCACGTTGTATTCCGTCTGGGCGGTTTTGAGCTCGGTTTCGGCGTTGGCGTAACGGTCCACCTGCGCCTTGGCAGCGTTGTATTCCGCGCGCTTTTGCTCATAGGCGGCGTACTGGGTGGAATGCTCCACCTTGCTTTGGCCGATCTTCCGGTTGGCCTCGGCGGCTTTTTCGTTATACTGACGCTTGAACTCCGCCAGTTTGGCGTCGCCGTTTTCCGCCATATCGAGGACGGTCGCGACCTGCGCTTCCGCCTCTTTGATCTTGTCGTCCGTCTTCTGCTTCGCTTCGGCGTAATCGCGGTCGCCCTTTTCCACCTCAGACGTATATTGCGCGCGCAGTTTGGTCACGCGCGGCGCCAGGCAGTCCTGCGAAATGGAGGTGATGTATTGCACGTAAGGGGCGATGTAGGCTTCGTATTCCTCGGAATACGGGTCCAGCGTGTCGGTGCCCTGCAGCTTGATGGAAAGGCTGCTGTAATAGTCGGTCTTGAAGTTTTCCTGCGGAACGTAGATGAAGGTGCCGAGCTTGCCGGTGCCGATCTGGGTGTTGCCGCGTTCAAAGTTGATATACAGCGGTGTGCGGATGATGCCGGTGATGGCGAACTCCTTGTTGCGCAGCGTGCCGTCGATATCGGTGCCCGCACCCTCGATCGACACGACCGCGCCGATCTGGAACTCCTTGGGGGTGGAAAGGTTGCTCGCGTCGACCAGACACTGGTTTTCCTGCGTCGGCCACGTGCCCTCCAGCAGCTGCGGGCGGTTGAGGAAGGTGCGGTCGTCCACACCCGCTTCGGCGTTGGCCGCTTTTTCAATGTCCAGCCCATAGGCGCGCACGGTCAGCTCCGAACCGTCCAGCTCGTTGACCTTTTCGCCGTTGACGCGCAGCACGCCGTCCACAAATCTTTCTCCGCTGACATGTTCCACACCCTGAATGCCGGCGATGACGCGCACGTCGTCGTCGGTCAGACCGGCGGTGGAAATGATCTGCAGATCCATCGCGTTGGTGTCCAGATAATACTGGCGCACCGTGTCGCGCATATCCGGGGCCGTGGCGTGGATGCCGGCAAAGAAGCTGACGCCGAGCGCCACGATGGCCACCAACGAAATAAAGCGCGATTTCGTGCGGTCGATCGTGCGCAGCGTATCTTTCATTAGCGCTTTGTTCATGATGTTCTCCTTACCACTCGAGCATATCGACCGAAACCGGATGATCGTTGACCGCGATCTGGATCACGCGGCCCGAGCGCATGGTGATGATGCGGTCCGCCATGCCGGCGAGCGCCTGGTTGTGCGTGATAACGACAACGGTGGTTCCCGTTTCGCGGCAGGTGCGCTGCAGCAATCGCAGGATCTGTTTGCCGGTGCGGTAGTCGAGCGCGCCGGTCGGTTCGTCGCAAAGCAGCAATTTCGGGTTCTTGGCGAGCGCGCGCGCGATGGAAACGCGCTGCTGTTCGCCGCCGGAAAGCTGCGAGGGGAAGTTGTCCATACGTTCGCGCAGACCGACCTTTTCGAGCACCTTGCGCGGATTGAGCGCCTTTTTACTGATCTGGCTCGCCAGTTCGACGTTCTCGAGCGCCGTCAGGTTCGGCACAAGGTTGTAGAACTGGAAGACGAAGCCGACGTCATAGCGGCGGTAGTTAATCAGCTCGTTTTTCGACAGGTTGTTGATCAGACGGCCCGCGACGCGGATCTTGCCGTCGTCGCAGCTGTCCATACCGCCGAGCATGTTCAGCACGGTGGATTTACCGGCGCCGCTCGCGCCGACGATCAGACAGAATTCGCCCTCTTCGATCTGGAAACTGACGCCGTCCACGGCGGGGATCACGATCTCGCCCGCGGTGTAGCGCTTATAGACTGATTCAAATTCGATGAAACTCAATGGACTTCCCCCTTCACTTTATTACAACTTATCCCGTCGCCGGACCGGCGCATGGTCATTTGCATATCATTTGTCTCCTTTACTGCTTGAAATCTTTGTTCGATTGCGTGTATGTTTCGTCCTTGACCAGCCCGCCGGTCGCTTCGTCCTTGACCAGCACGCGGCAGCGGTATTTTGTTTCTTCGGTGAAGCCCTGATAGACCATGCAGGTCTGCGCCAGCGTATAGGGCAGCGTGTCCGCGTCGGGGTCAGACATATAGGCGTAGCCGTCCACGAGGATGATCAGCTCCGCGAAGCCGGCGCTGTCATAGTTTTCAATCCCCTTGAAGTACGGGAACGTGCCGTCGTCCAGACAGCCGTACAGCGCCTCGATCACGTCCATTCCGACGCGCGTCAGCAGCAGCCGGTGGGTGAGGTCGCTCATCTTGAATGTGACGATGCCCTTCTTTTCGTCCGCCTCGGCGGAATAAAAGCTGTGGGCGTCGGCGTAGGCGGCGAGATTGGCTTTCTCCTCCTGCTTCAAAAAGGCGAGCGGCACCTTGATCGTTACGGTGTCCTTCGGGAACGTGAACGTGCCCGTTTCGGTAAAGGCGGGGTTCGTGACGGGCGTCTCATAAAACGTATCGTCCGTGACGGACGGGTCGCCTCCTTTGCCGCAGGCGGCGAAGAGCGCGAGCAGGAGCAGACAAAGGCTCAGGGCGATGACTCGTTTCATATCGGGATCCTCCGAAATCATGCTGAAAGATGGAAAAGATAACTTCAAGTATAATATTATATTTACAGTTCTTTGATTCTACTTTAAATAAAAGCGGAAACTATTCACTCTATCATAGCATACTCCCGCATAAATTTCTACCCAAAACGGAAAATAAATCGGAAAACTGCGCGTTTTTTTTACACGCCGGAATCCCTGTTGTGAAAACTTACAAAAAAAAGTGAATAATCGACCAATCTATATCTAAAAAATAAATAGACAAACGGCGGTAAATTTGTTAAAATCAAGTGATTGCAAATGCGGTTTTGCGTTTGCAAAAATTGTGCAAATTATTTTTTTGGAGGAATGATTCCGATGGGCAAAAAATTTGTTTATTTGTTCAAAGAGGGCAACGCTGACATGAGAGAACTGCTCGGCGGCAAAGGCGCGAACCTTGCCGAGATGACCAACCTCGGTCTTCCCGTTCCCCAGGGCTTCACGATCACGACCGAAGCCTGCACCCAGTACTATGAGGACGGCCGCCGGATCAACGACGACATCCAGGCTGAAATCATGGCGACGATTCCGAAGCTGGAAGAAATCACCGGCAAAAAGTTCGGCGACGAAGAGAACCCGCTGCTGGTCTCCGTGCGTTCCGGCGCCCGCGCTTCCATGCCCGGTATGATGGACACGATCCTCAACCTCGGCCTCAACGAGCGCGTGGTCAACGTCATCGCCGAAAAGTCGAACAATCCCCGCTGGGCGTGGGACTGCTATCGCCGTTTCATCCAGATGTTCTCCGACGTTGTTATGGAAGTCGGCAAGAAGTACTTTGAACAGCTCATCGATAAGATGAAGGAAGAAAAGGGCGTGAAGCAGGACGTCGAGCTGAATGCTGACGATCTGAAAGCGCTCGCCGGTCAGTTCAAGGACGAGTACAAAAAGCAGCTCGGCAAGGACTTCCCGGACGATCCGAAGGAACAGCTCTTCGAAGCGATCAAGGCAGTGTTCCGTTCCTGGGACAACCCGCGCGCAAACGTCTATCGCCGTGACAACGATATCCCGTACTCCTGGGGCACCGCGGTCAACGTGCAGGCGATGGCGTTCGGCAACATGGGCGACGATTGCGGCACCGGCGTTGCGTTCACCCGCGACCCCGCGACCGGCAACAAGGGTCTGTTCGGTGAGTTCCTCACCAACGCGCAGGGCGAAGACGTGGTCGCCGGCGTGCGTACCCCGATGCACATTTCCGAAATGGAAGAGAAGTTCCCGCAGGCGTTCAAGCAGTTCAAGGAAGTCTGCTCCATCCTCGAGAACCACTACAGAGATATGCAGGACATGGAGTTCACCGTTGAGCACGGTCAGCTGTTCATGCTCCAGACCAGAAACGGCAAACGTACCGCGAAAGCGGCGCTCAAAATCGCCTGCGACCTTGTGGACGAAGGCATGAGAACCGAGCAGGAAGCCGTTCTGATGATCGACCCGCGTAACCTCGACACGCTGCTGCACCCGCAGTTCGACACGAAGGCTCTCAAGGCTGCCACGCCGATGGGCAAGGGCCTCGGCGCCTCCCCGGGCGCTGCCTGCGGTCAGATCGTGTTCACCGCTGACGACGCCGACAAGTGGAACGCCGCCGGCAAGAAAGTCATCCTTGTCCGTCTGGAGACGTCTCCGGAAGACATCACCGGCATGAAGGCCTCGCAGGGCATCCTGACCGTCCGCGGCGGTATGACCTCCCACGCGGCCGTCGTTGCCCGCGGCATGGGCACTTGCTGCGTTTCCGGCTGCTCCGACATCGTGATGGATGAAGAAAACAAGAAGTTCACCCTCGGCGGCAAAGTCTTCCACGAAGGCGACGTCATCTCGATCGACGGTTCCACCGGCAACATCTATGACGGTGCGATCCCGACCGTGGACGCACAGATCGCCGGCGAATTCGGCCGCGTGATGAGCTGGGCCGACAAGTACAGAAAGCTCAAGGTCCGCACCAACGCCGACACCCCGACCGACGCGAAGAAAGCCCGTGAGCTCGGCGCCGAAGGCATCGGCCTTTGCCGTACGGAGCACATGTTCTTTGAACCGGATCGCATCGCCGCGTTCCGCGAAATGATCTGCGCCGACACCGTCGAAGAGCGCGAAGCTGCGCTCGCGAAGATCCTCCCGATGCAGCAGGCCGACTTCGAAAAACTCTATGAAGCGCTTGAAGGCTGCCCGGTCACGATCCGCTTCCTGGATCCACCGCTGCATGAGTTCGTTCCCACTGAAGAAG
>JAEEGF012213521.1_pt1 | contig 13067 bp, 9 predicted proteins | sample 9134171 | NCBI WGS metagenome assembly JAEEGF01 (sample SAMN16246542, study PRJNA631951) | gut metagenome | biome: gut microbiome; feature: rumen; material: AP-attached | host: Bos | place: Iran: Karaj | collected 2018-10
CATGTTGTCGGGCTTGTCCAAGTGTTGCTCTACCACATGCCGCATGTTGTTAGCTGCCACCTCAGCCTTTTGTAGTATATTCTCGGTGTAGAGTGCTGTACTTTCCAATATCTGTGCTGTCTTTCCCAAGGCTTTCTCTTCTACGACATGTCTCGACTCGAAGAACATCAGTCCGAAGGTTATCGTGAAAATGATAATCATCAGGGCTGCTGTCATAAGGCTGAGCCGTGTCGATATGGAGTTTCTTAGGAATTTCAGCATGGTTAGGTGTTGGGTGTTAGGTGTTAGGTGTTGGGTGTTAGGTGTTAGGTGTTGGGTGTTAGGTGTTAGGTGGTGGGTGTTAGGTGTTAGGTGGTGGGTGTTAGGTGGTGGCTATTCCTTGTAGATTTCTTTCAGTTTTTTACCCAATGCAGCGCCTCGTAAATCGACGGCAACGATAGTGCCTTGCGGGTCAACGAGGATGCTGGCAGGGATGCTGCTGATGCCATAGATTTGTGCTGCGGCGCACTTCCATCCCTTCAAGTCGCTCATCTGTGGCCACCGCATGCCAATCTGTTGTACGGCAGCTATCCAGGCGTCTTCTTTCTGGTCGAAGCTGACACCAACCACCTCGAAGCCCTTGCTGTGGTATTTCTCGTAGTTCATGACCACGTTCGGCATCTCGCGACGGCAGGGTCCGCACCACGATGCCCAAAAGTCAACGAGTACGTATTGTCCTTTCCCTACCCATTGTGACAGTTTTACCTCCTGACCTGTCATGTCCTTCATGGTCAGCTCGTGGAACGTAGTGCCAGGCTTACGCTTGTCGTAGCTGGCAAGCAGAGCCTTGGCTTTGTCCAGTTCGGGGTTGTTGTAGTAGGCTGCCTTGGGGTCAAGAGCTTCCACAAGACCTTCGTAGCCCAGCTCGTACATGGCGCTGTTGATGTAAGGAACGGGAATTTCGTTCTGCTTGTTCTCGCGGATGATACGCAGAACGAGTTGTAGCTGCACCTGTGAGAGTGAGTCCAGCTGGTCAGACATCTGCTGAATGCGGGCCTTGGTCTGCGGCTGCTCAGCCTTCGGGTCCTGCTTCATCAGTTCACGATACTGCTGAATGATGGCTTCGCCCTGGGCATCGAGAATGTCCATCTCTGCCTTGTACACGTCCTCCTGAGCCTGCATGGCCAATGTGCTAACGGTACACAATAATAGAAAGAGAATTCGTTTCATATCTCAGGCTTTTTAATTACTTCTTACCTTTTAGATCTTCGTGTAGAATATATTGATGTTTGAATGTACATTGATTATTCGTTTGCAAAGGTAATAACAATTCTTGGATTATCCAAAATAAAAGCAGAAAAAAAAGATATGATTGCTTTGTTATATCCTCATTTATTTGTACCTTTGCAGCCGCAAATATGCAGGGGTACTTGCAGCCTCTCCGTGAGGCTGGCTGTTGCGGAAGGACCGCAACGACTAAACCCCCTTTAACAAAACAAGAAACAATGGAACAAGACAGTAAAAAGAAAGTCAGTGTATTGTTTATGCTTTTCGGTACGCTGTTCTGCGTCTGCCTGATTACGGCAAACGTATTGGAGACAAAGCAATTGTCGTTCGGACCTATTAACCTGACAGCAGGCGTTATCGTGTTTCCCGTGAGCTACATCATCAATGATGTGGTGTGCGAGGTGTGGGGCTATCGTCGTACGCGTATGCTCATCTGGATGGGTTTTGCCATGAACTTCTTCTTCGTCATCATGGGGGCCATTGCCGACTGGATTCCCGGTGCCCACTATTGGCATGGCGAAGAGGGCTTCCACCAGATTTTCGGTCTGGCACCACGCATCGCCTTGGCATCGTTCATTGCCTTCATCTGCGGTTCGTTTATGAATGCCTACGTCATGTCGAAGATGAAACTGTCGTCGGTAGAGCAGAAAAAGAGTGGTTTGAAGGGAAGAATGAAGGGTGCCTTCTCGTCGCGCGCCATTATGAGTACCGTCTTTGGCGAGGGTATCGATAGCATCATCTTCTTCCCACTGGCACTGGGTGGTGTCATTCCCTGGGAGGAGATGCCATCGCTGATGATCAGTCAGGTGACGCTGAAGACCGTTTATGAGATTGTGGCGCTGCCCATAACCATCCGCGTCGTGGAGTTCACCAAGAAGAAAGACCATGAGGACGTATTCGACTACGATATTGACTATAACATTTTTAATATTCTGAAGATTTAACTCGACATTTCGACATTTCGTCATATCGCCATATCGACATATCGACATAAAATACAAAAAATTATGAATAGAGAAAACGATGGCCTGCAACTGTTAGGCAAGAAGACCGAGTATAAGATGACCTATGCTCCAGAGGTGCTGGAGACGTTTGAGAACAAACACAAGGACAATGACTACTGGGTGCAGTTCAACTGTCCTGAATTCACGTCGCTGTGCCCTATTACCGGACAGCCCGACTTCGCGGAAATCAAGATTGCCTATATTCCTGCGGAACGCATGGTGGAGTCAAAGAGCCTGAAGCTCTACCTCTTCTCTTTCCGCAATCACGGCGACTTCCACGAAGACTGTGTGAATATCATCATGAAGGACTTGGTGCGTCTGATGCAGCCTAAATATATAGAGGTGGTGGGACTGTTTACCCCTCGTGGTGGCATCAGCATCTATCCTTATGCCAACTACGGTCAGCCGGGTACGAAATATGAAAAAATGGCGGAAGAGCGCCTGCTCCACCGCCAAATGTTTGTTTAGTTATTCAGTAAAAGGAGTCGAAATCGACTCCTTTTGTAATTAATCGCCCAGGTCGAACTTGTAACCCAGTGTGAACTGCCATACGCGGTTCTTGCTGGCTTCTGCGTCGTCCTTCATTACCTTGATGAGGCCAATGTTGTAGCGAGCCTCCAACTGAACGCCGAACAGCTCGTAGCTGATGGCAACGGGAATGGCGCAATCAACCTTGTTGAAGTTCTTCGACCACTCAGACTCTACGTAGCTACCTACGACGATGGGACGTCCGAAACGGTTGAAAACTACGGTACGGGCACGCTCGTAGTCTTTGTCGTAGTTGACACCATCTACTTTCATGCTCTTGTGGGTCAGCAATCCCAGTTCTACACCGGCTTTGATAGCCAGTCCTAAATCGGAGAAAGGATAGTAGTTGAACATCACGGGAATGTTGATGTAATCCATCGAGACGCGGAACAGGTCGTCCTTGGTCTTTGCACCTTGGCGGGCATAGTTAAGACCTACCGATACGCCGAAGTTGTCGTCCCACGCATACATGAAATCAACACCGGCAGTGAAGCCGAACAGGGGACGCAGGGTGGCATCGTAGGTGCCGTCAACCTTGGAAGGGTCGTACAGCTTGCCAGTCAGGTCAGCAACGCTGAAGCCGGCTTTCGGAGTAACATACCACGTGTCTTCTTCTACCTGTGCGTTAACGCTCAGGGATGCCATCATGGCGACGGCTAAAATCATTAGTTTTTTCATTGTACTTAATGTTTATAGTTGTGAATGTGATATATTCGTCAATAGTCAGTTATTTCAACTGGTTGTCCTCAGTTTCAACTTGGCGATAATAGTGCTGTACGTGGTCTGGGAACCGCAGAATGAGCGTGTCATTGGCCAACATCTCGATGTCAACGGTGTCGATGCTGGGCTTGGCGCCCTCCTTGCTGAAACCGCTGATGGTATCTGCCTTCAGCACCAGTCGGCCGTTGAACAGATGCCAGTCGGTATAGCGCTTCACCTTGGGATACTCTACTGGAGACATGTCGTCGGTGGTCGTCATGCGATACGTCCCGCCGCGAACCATGACGGTATTGTCGCGTTTCAATCGTAGCGAGTATTCGCGTGGCGTCAGCATCATTTGTTTTACGGAGTCGGGGATACGCTCCATCATGCGTCGCTGCATGCGTTTGGGTAAATCGTTCGTCGAGCGTAGCTTGGGTGTGACTTTGTAGCACCAGGTGCCTTTCAGCACTTCCGTGTTGATGACGGTCAGCGCTTCGTCAGGGTCTTCAGGATTGGCAATCACTGCCACCTCATCGCCAATGTGCAGCTGTCCGTAGATGTGATGCTCTTGGTGAGCGACAATGATGTCAAAGGTGTCGAGTCCTCCGCCGCTGTAAGGTAGAAATACTAATACGGAGTCGGTGCAACCGTCGCATACCAATCCGTAGAGTGCTGAGTCGCCTGGAAGATTTTCCTGTAGGCTGATAGCTTCGTACTTGGCAACCTCTCCAGCGTCTTTCAGTTGGTGCTGATGGCCGCAGGCTATCGCTGTGAGGGCGATGATGGCGAGTGAAAAGAGTGCTTTTTTCATCTTATAATGCTATTTCCGGTGCAAAAGTACAAAAAAAATCGGCAAAGTAAAAGCTTTTACCGATTTTTCTTTTATAAAGATGATATAGACTCTTTTTGGGCAGATATGTTTTTGAGGTAAAAAAAATTTGGTTGTTACAGAATTCTTTTGTACCTTTGCAGTCAATAATTAAAAAGTAAAATGTAAAAACCTTAAAACACAGTATGAAAAAGAAAATCAAATTTAGTTTGGTATATCGCGACATGTGGCAGTCGTCTGGTAAGTTCCAACCTCGTAAGGACCAGTTAGAGCGCATCGCTCCTGTGATTATCGATATGGGGTGCTTTAGTCGTGTGGAAACCAATGGTGGTGCTTTCGAACAGGTGAACCTGATGGCTGGCGAGAACCCCAACCTGGCGGTGCGTGCTTTCTGTAAGCCATTCAACGAGGCAGGCATCCAGACGCACATGCTGGATCGTGGTTTGAATGCTTTGCGCATGTATCCTGTGCCTGATGATGTTCGTCAGCTGATGTATAAGGTGAAGAAGGCTCAGGGTGTCGATATTCCTCGCATCTTCTGCGGTTTGAACGACACGCGTAATATCATTCCTTCTATCAAGTGGGCCAAGGAGGCTGGTATGATTCCGCAGGCAACGCTGTGTATCACCACCTCGCCTGTACATACTGTAGAATACTATTCGGCCATTGCCGACGAGGTGATTGCCGCAGGAGCTGAGGAAATTTGCCTGAAGGACATGGCAGGTATCGGACAGCCAGCCCTGTTGGGAGCGCTGACGAAGGCTATCAAAACCAAACACCCTGACATTATTATCCAATATCACGGACATTCAGGACCAGGTCTCTCCATGGCGAGCATCCTCGAAGTCTGCAACAATGGCGCTGACATCATTGATACTGCCATCGAACCACTGTCGTGGGGTAAGGTGCATCCCGATATTATCAGCGTGCAGTCCATGCTGAAGAACGAGGGCTTTGAGGTCGCAGACATCAATATGAATGCTTATATGCAGGCTCGTTCCCTGACACAGGAGTTCGTAGATGAATGGCTGGGATACTTCATCAATCCTGCCAACAAGCACATGTCGAGCCTGCTGCTGGGTTGTGGATTGCCTGGCGGTATGATGGGTAGTATGATGGCTGATTTGGGTGGTATCCATTCCTCTATCAACAAGTTACGTGCCAAGAAGGGCGAACCGGAACTGACCATTGATGACATGTTGGTGAAGCTATTCAACGAGGTGGAGTACGTCTGGCCTAAGGTGGGATTCCCACCGCTGGTAACGCCGTTCTCGCAATACACGAAGAATATTGCCCTCATGAACCTGCTGACCATCGAACAAGGAAAGGGACGCTATGCCATGATGGACGATGCCATGTGGGGTATGATACTTGGCAAGAGCGGCAAGATTCCTGGCGAGGTGGCTCCCGAACTGAAGGAGTTGGCTGCCAAGCAAGGACGCGAGTTCACGGATGTGGATCCCCACACACTGCTGAAGAATGCGTTGCCCGACTTCCGCAAGGAGATGGATGACAACGGTTGGGATTACGGACAGGACGACGAGGAACTTTTCGAACTGGCCATGCACCCAGAGCAGTATCGTCCCTTCAAGAGCGGAATGGCCAAGAAAAACTTCCTGGCAGACCTGCAGAAGCAAAAGGATGCCAAGTTGGGTACCAAACTCAGCGTAGAGGAGCTTTCAGCCTTCAAACATGCCAAGGCCGACGCACTGACGGCCCCCATCGCTGGACAAGTGTATTACGAGTTCTCGGGTGAAGGAGCTTGCGAACCTTGTCTGGAACCGTTTGTCGGTCAGCAGTACAAAGAGGGCGACACCTTCTGCTACATTCAGGCTCCATGGGGCGAAATCGTTCCTATTCCTGCTGCACTCGGTGGCAAACTCGTCGAGGTCGCTGCCAAGCAAGGCGCCAAGGTGCGTAGGGGTGATAACCTCGGATGGATAGAACGTTGCTGAGATGAGTGAATTGACAATTCGTTATTGATAATTATTGACAATTCGTTGTGAACTATCAAGCGATAATCGATAAATACTACCCTGCGGACAATCAGCTCCGCAGGGTATTGCTTAAACACTCCAGACAGGTGGCTGACCGTTGTCTGGAAATTGCCCGCAAACACCGCGAACTGCCCGTCGATGTACAGTTTCTCGAAGAGGCAGCCATGTTGCACGACATCGGCATCTATCAGTGTCATGCACCCTCCATCTTTTGCGAGGGGGAGGAACCTTACATACGGCACGGAATACTCGGGGCAGAACTGTTGCGAAAAGAGGGATTCCCTCGGCACGCACGAGTGGCCGAGCGACATACAGGAACAGGGCTGACATGCGAGCAGATAGAGCGACAACAGTTGCCACTGCCGCACGAAGATTTCACCCCTGAAACCTTAGAGGAGCAGATGGTGTGCTATGCCGACAAGTTCTATTCGAAATCGAGGCCCGACCGCGTCCTCACCGTCTTGGAGACAGCCCAGTCTTTAGAAAAGTTCGGACACGAAGGAGTAGAAAAGTTCTTGGAATGGTCACGCCTCTTTGAGTAACAAGCGTTAAAAAATACCAAGTTTGTGCTCATTTCTTATTTGTCGCTTCTCATTTCTCATTAAAAAATGCTACCTTTGCAGCCGTGAGAAGAAAAACGCTCATATTTCTGCTGCTCTTTGTCATGCTTTTTGTCGTGGCAGAGATGCCTCGTCTGCGCTTTCCTGACAATAGGGGAGGCGCTGATTCCTTGAGCGTTCCTTCAGCTGCGACCAGCGATAAATCGCTGGGCACCACAGTCCTCGATTCATCAGGCCTCGATTCCGCCGCTCTTGATTCCTCGGCTCTTGATTCCGCAGCAGTGACCAGCGATTCATCGCTGGTTCCCTCGGCTCTTGACTCATTACTTGCCGACACGGTAGGCATGGACTCGCTATCTAAAGCCATCTGGGTGCGCAACCGAGCCGTTGACGACTCTCTGGCCGCCGACTCCGTCAACCGCCAGCGCAAAAACGGCATAGAGGCACCAGTGGTCTATAGCGCCGAAGACTCCATGACCTACGAGGCCAGTTCCGGCATTGCCCGTCTGTACGGCGAATCAAAGGTTAAATATCAGGATATGGACCTTGAGAGCGATCAGATTTACATGATTCTTGACAGCAGTCTTGTACACGCCACCGGCTCTTTAGACTCCACAGGACAGAAGTTTGGCACTCCCGTCTTTAAGATGGGCTCCGATACCTACGAGAACGATACCATCGCCTTCAACTTCAAGTCGAAGAAAGGATTGATTTACGATGTTTATACCCAGCAAGAGGATGGCTATATGACGGCTAAGACGGCCAAGCGTATTCCATCAGGAGAAATGTTCTTGCAACACGGTCGTTATACCACCTGCGACCAGGCTCACCCCGACTTCTATTTCGCCATGTCGCGTGCCAAGGTTCGTCCAGGCAAGAATGTCGTCTTCGGACCCACCTATCTGGTGGTGGCTGACGTGCCCCTGCCTTTTGCACTTCCATACGGTTTCTTCCCCTTTACGAAGAGCTACTCCAGCGGACTGATTATGCCTACCTATGGCGACGATCAGTCGAAGGGTTTTTACCTGCGTGACGGTGGCTGGTATTTTGCCATCAGCGACAAGATGGACCTCAAGCTGACGGGAGAAATCTTCACCAAGGGCTCATGGGCTGTTACGGCAGCATCGACCTACAAGCGACGTTACAAATACGGCGGAAACTTCCTCTTCAGCTATCAGAATGCCGTATCGGGTGAGAAGAATATGCCTGACTATTCGAAAACCACCAGTATCAAACTGCAGTGGACCCACACCCAGGATTCTAAGGCAAGTCCCTACAGTAACCTGACGGCAAGCGTCAACTTCGCATCTACCAGCTATGAGAAGAACAACCTCACGTCGATGTATAATCCACAGGCGCTGACACAATCGACACGTACCAGTTCTGTTACCTACAATACCGGGTTTTCCAGCTTGGGCATGAATATCACGACGGGTTTTGGCGTTACGCAGAATATGCGCGACTCGTCACTCTCCATGACGCTCCCTGACCTGACGGTTACCGTCAGCCGCTTCTATCCCTTCCGCAGACAGCAGATGTCAGGAAAGGAGAGGTGGTACGAGAAGATTTCGCTCAGCTACACGGGTGTGATGAAGAATACCATCGACACCAAGGAGAATAAGCTGATGCACTCCAGTCTTACCAAGGACTGGCGAAACGGTATGCAGCACACGGTGCCCATCAATGCCAACTTCACCCTCTTCAACTTCCTGAGTCTGAATCCCTCTGTCACCGTTGTGGACCGTATGTACACACAGAAACGGATGCGTTCCTGGGATACCGACAAGCAGAAGGAAGTGGTGGATACCGTGCAAGGATTCTATAATGTTTATAGCTGGAGTGCCAACTTGGAGGCTTCCACGCAGCTCTACGGCTTCTATGTGCCTAACCGCAAGATTTTTGGCGACAAGATACAAGCCGTGCGTCACGTCTTCAAGCCGTCACTGTCGTTCCGCTACTCGCCAGACTTCACCACCCGTCGTTACGGCTACTACGAAACCTACCAGAAGACCGATGCCAAGGGTAATGTGTCACTGGTAGAGTATTCCCCCTATGAAGGACAACTCTACAGCGTACCGGGAGGCAAGTCGGGAGCCGTCTCATTAGATATATCGAACAATGTGGAGATGAAACTGCAAACGGATGATGACTCGATAGGCTTCAAGAAGGTAAGCATCATCGACGAATTAGGAGCCAACATGAGCTATGACTTCGCTGCCAAGCAACACCAATGGAGCGACCTCACCACACGCTTGCGACTGAAAATCACGAAGAGCTATACTTTCAACATGAATGCCACTTTTGCTACCTATGCCTATGACTTGGATGAGAATGGCAAACCTTATGTCGGTAATCATACAGAGTATAGTCGTGGACGCTTCGGACGTTTCCAGGGAGCATCGCAAAACCTCTCCTATACGCTCGACAATAAGAAGGTCGCCAACTTCTTCAAATGGCTGCGTGGCGAGAAGGTGGAGAAGGAAGACCGTCCCAAACAGAAGTTCGATACGGGCAGAGAAACGAATATGGATGCTGACTTGGAGGCAGGACAGCATGGGGCAGAACGCAAAGAAAGCGGGATGGCCGAAACGGACGAAGATGGTTACATGGTTTTCTCTATCCCCTGGTCGCTCAGCATCGGCTATGGTGTCTCTATACGCGAGAATACCAGCGGCTCGTTCAACTATTCTACGATGCGCTATCCGTACAAGGTGACGCAGAACCTGAACTTCAGCGGAAATATCCGTATCTCGGACGGATGGAACATTTCTTTCTCGTCAGGTTACGACTTCGAGGCGAAGAAAGTGTCTATGACCACGGCCTCACTACAGCGTGACCTGCACTGCTTCAACATGTCGTGCTCTGTTGTGCTGTCGCCTTACACCAGCTATAATTTCTCCTTCCGCTGTAACGCAGCAACACTGACCGATGCGTTGAAGTACGACAAACGCTCGAACTATTCAAATACCATCAAGTGGTATTAAGTTTCCCCCTCAGCAGTCCAAGGCTATATTTAGCAAGACAGCAAGGCCTTCAACGCTTCTTCTTCACCCACAACCCACAAGATGTCGCCCTCTTGGAACCGACGAGTAGCAGGAACGGACGACAGGTTCTCCTTGCCTTCTTCCAGTCCGACAACCATACAACTGTAAGTGCTGCGAATGCCGCTCTCTTGCAGTGTCTTGCCAATAAAGGGACTGTCGGCATCGATAATCAGCTGGCGCAGTTTCATTTCACGCTTCTCTAACTCCGTCTCCTCGTTGAAAACCTCAGTAGCCAACGCATGTTGGAACTTGCTGAGTTGCTCGTCGCTGCCAATGACCTGCAGACGGTCGTAAGGGTAGATGACGTAATCGCCGTCAGGAATGTTCAGACGATGACCACCGCGCATAATACTGCTCACGTGAACACCGTATTTGCGACCTAAGTTAAGCTGTTTCAAGGAGTTGCCCATCCATACGGAGTCTCCGGGAATGTCAAACTCGGCAATGTGGATATCGCGATCCAGCAGTTTTCCTTCGTACAACGGACGCTTCTTTCCATGTACTTGAGCTTCTATATCGCGAGAGCGTAGATTGTTGATGAACAGACGCTCCAGCAGAATGCTACGGCGCTTGATGCTGCGCGAAAAGACGATGAGTGCCAGGACGACAACTCCAATGGTAATCATGATGGCATTGGTGAAGTGGCTCAGGTAGTTGAAGACGTAAAACAGATAGCTGATGGCAAGAACAGCACGCACCAGAATGGTGAACAGCAGCGGCAGACGGTTGCGGTTGCTTTCCTCCCACAAGGTGCGCCACTCTTCCGAACGGTTCTTCTTCATCACCATAGCACGAAGGAAAGGAGCCATGAAGAGCACGGTCAGTACTCCCGTAAGGGCATTGCCATACCAATGCAAGCCCCAACTCGGAAACAGCTCATGGGTAAAAGGCAGTACAAAGGTGAACATCAGGGCAATGACAGCCGACGTGAGAATGCTATACACAATGGTGTTGATGGTCATCTGTGTCAACAGACGCTTCCAAAGACTGTTCTTCTGCGTACTTGGCCGACTGGTCGTCAGATGATTCAGCGAAGAGATCAGCTCAACGGGCAGGCGGTGCTCCAAAGCTGTATAGGCAGGCGTTGCCAGACGTATCATATAAGGTGTCAGGAAGGTGGTGATAACTGATACGGCCACCACAACAGGATAGAGATAGTCGCTGATGACGCCTAACGAAAGTCCGAAGGAGGCGATGATGAAGGAGAACTCACCAATCTGAGCCATAGAGAAACCGCAGCGCATCGCTGACTTCAAGCTCTCTCCTCCCAGCATAAACGATAGGGAGCCAAAAATGGCCTGTCCCATCAGGATGGTCAGCACCAGCGCTGCAATGGCTCCCGCATAGTTGGTCAGAATGTCCAAGTCAACCAGCATACCTACCGACACGAAGAAAATGGCGCCAAACAGGTTCTTGACGGGCTCAACGAGTTTCTCTATCTTCTCTGCCTCGACGGTCTCAGCCAATATGCTACCCATGATGAAAGCTCCGAAAGCTGACGAGAAACCTACCTTGGTGGAAAAGACGGCCATAGCACAACAGAGCCCTAACGACACGATGAGCAACACCTCGGCATTGATGAGGTTGCGAACCTTGCGCAAAAAGATAGGAACGGCAAAGATGCCCACTATCAGCCACAAAATCAGGAAGAAAGCTATCTTGACTATCGCTCCCACCATCTGACCGCCTTCGAGATTGTTCCCGCTGGCAATGGCCGACAGCATCACCATCATCACAATGGCTAAGATGTCTTCCAGAATGAGTACGGACATGACCAAACCCGCAAACTGTTGCTGGCGAAGCCCTAAGTCGTCAAAGGCCTTGTAGATAATCGTTGTGGAACTCATGGCGAGCATTCCTCCCAGAAAGATGCAGTCCATGCGTGACCAACCGAAAGCATGACCGGCACAGACCCCCAGCATCGACATACAGAAGATGATGGTAATGGTGGAAATGATGGGCGAGGCACCCATCTTCAGAATCTTCTTGAAAGAGAAGTCTAAGCCCAACGAGAACAATAGGAACATGACGCCGATGTCCGCCCACAGGTGAATGTCTTCCATATCGACCACGCTGGCGGTATAGGGCATGTGGGGTGACACCAGAAATCCTGCGACGATATACCCCAGCACCAGAGGCTGCTTCAGTTTCTTGAAAACGAGTGTTACGATGCCTGCCACGACGAGTATCAGCGCCAGGTCTTGTATCATGGTGGGGAGTTCTGCCATTGTTTTTTTAGTTTACCGTTTACTGTTTACTGTTTACCGTTTGCCGTTTAATCGTTATAGCTGGCGGTTAGTTCGCAAATCTTGATGACGACCTGCATCGCTTTCTCCATGGACGGAATGGGGAGAAACTCGTAGGGCCCGTGGAAATTGAGACCACCGGCAAAGATGTTGGGGCAGGGGAGACCCTTGAAACTCAGCTGCGCTCCGTCCGTGCCGCCACGAATGGGTTTCACCTTGGGGGCTACGCCACACTCCTGCATAGCCTTAAGCACCAGATCAATGACGTGCATCTGTGGGTCTATCTTCTCCTTCATGTTATAGTACTGGTCGCTGACCACGCACTCCACCGTACCCTCGCCGTACTTCTCGTTCATCCGCTCAGCACACTTCTGGATGAAGTGCTTGCGGTCCTCGAACTTGTCGCGGTCGTGGTCGCGGATGATGTATGACAGCTTGGCCTGCTCAATGTTCGACGTGATGCCTAACAGGTGGTAGAAGCCCTGATAGCCCTCAGTGGTCTCTGGCGTCTCGTTCTCAGGCAGCATCTTGGCAAATTCGGCAGCCAGGGCGTTGGCATTCACCATCTTGCCCTTGGCATAGCCAGGATGCACGCTGACACCCTTGATGGTAATCTTGGCAGAGGCAGCGTTGAAGTTCTCGAACTCCAGCTCGCCCACGTCGCCGCCGTCCATGGTGTAGGCCCATTGGCAGCCGAACTTCTCCACGTCGAAGTGGTGGGCACCCATGCCGATTTCCTCGTCAGGGTTGAAGGCGATGCGAATCTTGCCGTGCTTGATGTCCTTGTGCTCCTTCAGATAGACCATGGCCTGCACAATCTCGGCAATGCCAGCCTTGTCGTCGGCACCTAACAGCGTGTGGCCGTCGGTTACTATCAGGTCTTCGCCGACG
>JAEEGF010031519.1_pt1 | contig 13066 bp, 2 predicted proteins | sample 9134171 | NCBI WGS metagenome assembly JAEEGF01 (sample SAMN16246542, study PRJNA631951) | gut metagenome | biome: gut microbiome; feature: rumen; material: AP-attached | host: Bos | place: Iran: Karaj | collected 2018-10
TTGCAGGTCTCATTGGGTATTTCGTTGCCAAGATGATCACACAGAAATCTTTCAGGGTCTTCAAGAGAGCCTATATTCCGGTCCTCGTTACGGCAGCTTTTGCTGTACTCTTCTGTCTCACGTTTTCTATGGACCTCACCGGTGTCCAAGGCAGAGTGCCGGATCGGGCAAAGATCGAATATGTCGAAATGATGCTGAACAGCGACAATCTGCAGGTCTCTGAAAGCGAAAACCCCGAATTGGTAGATGAGATCAGAAGTCTGCACCAGTACATAGTCGATCATGGCGATGAATACAAAAATAAGAGTAAGGTCGGTTATGATGAGAAAAAAACAGTAATGTATTTCTCAGTGACCTATACTCTGCATTCAGGCAAGACTCTTTCACGTTCGTATGAACTCTATGTCCAGTGGGATTCTTTTGATGATCCTAATTCCTTTGCTTATGCTGCTAAACAGTTTGCAAACAGCAAAGCCTACTTGCGCCATCTCTACTATCTTGATCAGGACATCAGTTTTACTTCTACTGACATCAGTGTCGGAGAGGCGGAAGGGCATAAGACCATTTCATATTCGATCTCTCCCTCGGATTCTGCGAAACTGAGAGATGCCATCAGCAAGGATATTGATGATGGTATGGTGATCAACTATGACTTTGGCAGACGATACGATTTCAGCGACGAGATCCAGTATTACGTCTACTTTAACGATTATTCTACATATGATCGGTATCATCTCCATGCAAATGTCTATGTCAATAAAGACATGCGCTATTCCATGGAATTCCTTAGTCATCTGGATGAGTTGAGTTATTATGATCCATACACTATGGGGTCTTTGATCAAATAACACTGGTCATTAACAACAAAAGGGTCTGTACCAGTCGGTACAGACCCTTTTTCTTTCTGTTAGACAGTCAGTTACGAGTAGTTTCCGATCTCTTTCATGACATCTGCAAGGTGCATCGCAATAAGAGTGTCGTTGGAATCATCCTGATTGTCGGCGCAGTACATGAGACAACCGAACATCTCACCGAGATAACGATAGAGCACCATACGGTTCTTCTCATTTTTGGTATCGATGCAGTTGAATGCAGGATACTCGTTAAGGAAGTAATTCTTGATGATTACGAAAGCCTTATCGAAGAGATCGGCATCTTTGAGAAGCTGGCCAACAGGTTCATCCTTCATGATACGTATGATTTCTACCCATGATTCAGCCATCTTCTCTGCTGGATCGGTCGATCGGTCGCTATATATGGTACTTAATACCTGTACGAATCTCTTTAACAGGACAGTGTCTTTATCGGGGTAATAGCGATAAAAAGTCATCCTGGCTAGTCCGGCTTTTCTTGCTATGTCGGCGATGGTGATGTCTTTATATTCTCTTTCCTTCATCAGGAGAGAGAGTGCGTCATAGATCTTGTCATCTGCGTAATGATGCTTTGGAAACTTCCTTATCATGCATGCCTCTTGCTGTTTGGTTTCATGGGGGCCGAGATGATGATCAGTCCGACAAGGAAGGCGATGACGACCGAGGCGATACAGATGATCATCGGGAGGGGGAGAGTTTCCTTTCCCTTGGTTCCTTCGATAGTGAAACTGATGGAATGATCACCGTCGATAAAATCGAAGGTCAGGGTATGTTCACCGGCAGCAAGAGACTTGATATAGTCCTTGCTGAGTGTGACGACGACGCTGCCGCGGGTAGCGGTGTAGTTATCTTCCGAGACCCATACGTTGTCGACTTCGATGCCGACGAATTTATCGAATGTCTCTTCGTCTTTAGCATACTGCTTCACCGAGAACGTGGCTTCAGAATCGTTCCTGACATCGATGATCTGAGCTTCGCCGTCATAGGTATAGTAATTATCACTTCCCGATCTGGTGCTCTTCCACAGTGCTATGAAAGCAGTGTCGGATGTGATCTGGAAAGCCTGTCCGATTTCACCATTGTCCCATCTGTCGAACTCCATTTCAGCAGGAGCAATGAACGGACATTCAGGAAGGATGAATATCTGTCCATCGATCACGGTAAAGATCTGTGTTACTCCATAGCCTGAATACAATGTCACGTTCCAGGTCGCAGGGGGTATCTGTTCCCAAATGGCTGTGATAGTGATATTGGAGTGGATCTCGACAGTAGTTCCGGGATAACCCATGTTCCATCTTACGAATTCCATGCCGTTAGGGGCAGTGAACGGGCAGCTGGGAAGAGTGAATCTTTCCCCGCGTTTGATGGTATGTATCTGTGTATCAGATGAACCGTCGAAGAGTGTGATCAACCATTCTTCAGGCAGGATGTTGGTCCAGATAGCGGTAATGGTGATATTGGATGTTATCTTGATGGATGCGCCCGGAATACCGTTGCTCCATCGTGAGAACTCTTTGCCTTCCGGTGCTGTGAACGGACATTCGGGCAGGATGTATATTGCACCGTCGGCAACCAGGTATTCCTTATAGCTGCCATATCCGTCAGAGAGTGTGACAGTCCATTCTGTCGGTTCAGGGTTGGTGACCCAGACGGCAGTGACTGTGATATCTGCAGTGACAGTGATTGATTCACCGGGTACGCCGTTGCTCCATTTTGAGAAGATCATGCCGGAAGGAGCCGGGAAGGTACATTCGGGCAGTACGAACTTATCGCCGTCATTGACGCTGTATCTCTGCGAGTTGCCATATCCGTCAGAGAGAGTGACAGTCCAAACTGTCGGTTCTATGGTCTTTCGCCACATTGCTTTGATCACGGTATCTCTGACGATGGGTATGATGGTTCCGGGTTCACCCTTGTCCCATCTGGAGAACTGCATTCCTTCGGGTGCTGTGAATGTGCATTCGGGAAGGACGAATCCGTCTCCGTCTGCAACAGTGTATTCAATCGTTTCTCCATAGCCGTCCATGAGAGTCACTGTCCACGTTTTAACGACTACGGTCTTCCATACAGCGGTGATGATTGTATTTGTGCTTACTGTGATCTCATCACCGACATTGCCGGCATCCCAGCGATAGAATTCTTTGCCCTCAGGCGGATAGAAGGTGCATCTCGGCAGCTTGTATTTCGAACCGGCATTTACCGTGATTTTCTTCATACTTCCTTCTCCGCCGTTGGGAGCAAAGGTAATGGTCACAGTGGCAGCAGGAGCAGGAGCTTCCAGGATACTTGCTGTAGTTTGCGTCTGATTGCCGGAATTTGCCAGAGCATAATTGTTATTGCCGGAGAGTGTGATATTTGAGATGTTTACTGTCTTGTTGTTACCGACTTTTGCGTCAGCGAAAGTGCCGACAGCAGAGATCGTCAAAGAATCACCTGCAAATAGCTCGGACACGGTCGCACCGGTGTAATCAAGGGTGGCGGCGGTCGTGCCGTCGTAGTTCTTATCCTGGGCTGTAATGCCTGATACTGTAACAATCTTCTTTGCGATGATAAAAGCCTGCGAGATCGAGCTTGAGAGCGTGTAATTGGTATTGCTGAGCGCACTTATGGTCGCAGTATGTGTTCCTGCATTCTTGGCGGCTCCGCTGATGGTGAAACCACACTCATCACCTTCTTCAAGATTTGTGAGCGTTGCAGTAGGAATCTGATTCGTTCCGTTATAAGTGAATTCAGTGCTGCCCCAGTTGATGATGACAGTCTTGGGATTGATGGTTGCTGTGATCGGCTGCGGGTCTACGCTGTCGTAATCTTCTCCGCCGTCGATCATGAAATACAGCGTATATGTGTCAGCGTTGAGCCTGGTCGGAGTCTCGATAGTAAAACCGCTGTCGGGTGAAAAACTGTATTTGAGCGTACCGTTGTCGGTATGTCCGCCGGCAACGAGGATCTGTTCTGTACCGTTGTATGTCAGGACGAGTCCGGTCGGGGCGGTATATGTCGGCTGAGCTTTTGTGACAGTCAGGATACCATTGATATAGGAGATAGTGTAGTTGTCTGTCACATTGGTCTCACCGAATGTGATCAGGGCATCGCTTGGGATGATCTCGCCGTTTGTCGTGGCGTGGGATGTATCGCTGCTGATCAGGGAAAAGTATTCCAGTGTGTCGCGGTCTATAAGGCCATCGACATTGATGTAAGTGATATCAGTGCCGATGGCCCCGTTGATCTCAACGGACTGGTTGAGAGCCTGGATCGTCAGAGCCCTCTTGTTGATAGTGTAGGGAGTCGTATTGGCAGCCGGCACTGCATAGTTGGCATTGGTAGTGCTGATTGCTGTTGCGGCATGATTACCGGCATTGATATTTGCGCCTTCAACATTGATCGAACAAGTATCACCTTCGATGACGCCTGTAGCTATGGCAGTCGGGATATGGGAAGATCCGTCATATTCGAATTCCAGATTCTCCCAGGTGATACCAAGGATTTTTTCAGTGATGATACCGGTCGCAGTTGCCTGCTGACCTGACGCGGCCAATCGGTAGTTATTTGATTTTGAACCGGTAAGGGTGATATCGGTGATGGTCAGTTCTTTTCCCAGTTCGACGTTCCAGTCTGCATATGTGCCGGTCGCAGCGACGCTGACATCGTCTCCGCTGACCTTACCATCGAGTACCAGATCGTCATAATTCAGCGGGGCATCAGTAGTCCTGTCGTATTCTTTGGTCTGACCTTTGATTCCGGCTACTGTGAGCTCTCTCTTTTCGATGATATATGTGACAGTGCTGGCGGAAGGGATCTGATAGTTGGGATCGGACAGCGCTGTCGCTGTTGCGGTGTATGTTCCGGCATCGGTATGCTTTCCTTCGTAGGTTACGTCGCAGAGATCTCCCTCAACGGTCACTGTCGGACCCTGCTCTTCGCCGTTGTAGACCAGATCAGTAGTGGAACTCCAGATCAGGACAACGGTCTGGGGGATGATCGTAGCAGTCGCATACCATTGGCTGTTGGTTTCGTCTAACACGTAATTATCGATATCGGCGCCGCCCAGTGTCAGTACATCTATGATGATAGTCTTATCCTCTGCTGCATCGATGTCTTCAAAACGTCCGCTGAGTGCGGTGATCTCAAGGGAATCTGACTCGTACTTTCCTCCGAAAGATACATTGGTGGTATCGAATGTGACGGCATTCGTCTGGTCAAAGACCTTATCATTGGCCTTGATATTGCTTATTATGATCGGAGCTCTGATGATAGTGAATGTCGTTTCGATCGCGTCAGTCGGCATGTAATTCGGGTTCTCGATGCTGCTGGCTGTAGCGGTATATTCACCGACATTTTTATGTTCTCCCGAACCTGTCACTTCGACAGCTCCGGAATCTCCGGTGATGAAACCGATTACGATGACCGATGGGACCTGTGCGACTCCGTTATAAACGAGTTCTGTATCGCCCCATTCGATGGTTACCGGTCTTTGCGTGATCGAGGCATGGGAAGTATGCTGACTGTCAACGTAGTTGATCTCGTAGTTATCGGCTTTCGTTCCTGTTAGCGTGATCTCATCGATGGTCACTTCGATATCCGTGCCGACCTCAAACTGATGGAAATGTCCCGCAGCTGTTATGGAGACGAGGTCCTGCGGCTCTTTTCCGCTGAATTCCACATCATAGTAGTCAAATTCGGCATCAGCAGTGTGATCGTAGACCTTATCCAGTGCTGTGATACCGGTTACGACATAAATGGGTTTCTTCGTGATCGTAAAATCAGTGGATCTGTTGGCAGGATCAGCATCGAGTACATAATTATCGGAATCAGTTCCGGTCAGTGCAGTGGCAGTCGCACGATATGTTCCGGCATCACGTCCGTATCCTTCGACAGTGATCTCAAAAGAGTCTCCTTCGACGATATCGGTAGTGGTGGCGGTCGGTGCCTGATAAGCGACTGATCTTGTATATTCGAGAGCGAGAGTATCGCTCTTCCATGTGATCGTGATCGGTTTAGGCGAGATCGTGACATCTATAAACTGAGGTGCCAGATCACCGTAAACTGTTCCGTCGCCTATGACTATGTAATATACACGGTGTGTGCCGGCATTCTTGGCGGCGTGACTTGAAGCAAGGTAGCTTCCTGTTTCGGCACTCGGATCGAGGGAATATCTGATCTCGCATCCGGCGCTTGCAAATGTCACGGTAGGATCGGTATTTATAAGGACAAGGTCCTGTCCGTTATATTCCAGGTCGTCTTTAGCAGTTACTGTGGCAGCGGGTAATTCCAGATTGGTCACATATACGACACCATTGACGCAGGTGATATCGTAGTTTGATGTCACATCAGAATCGTCGGCATCCTTGATCACAGCGTCATTGCCGACACTGATCACGCCGTTATTATGGATATCGTCGCAGCTGATCGTAACTGATTCAAGTGTATGCCCTTCGGCAAGTCCGACGACATCGAAGAGTGTCAGGTCGATCTCCGGCTCACTGGCTCGGATGGTTTGGTTGCGGGCTGAGATCGTGAGCGGTCTCCTGAGTATCGATGCTGTCGCTGATGTCTGAGTCTGTCCGTCGAGCAGTGTGTAATTACTGCTTTGTTTTCCGGTAAGTTCGATAGATATGATCTCGACGGTCTTATCGTTGCCATAGTTGCTATTTTCAAATCTGGCTGTCACGATAACGTCTACGCTCTCGCCGGAAATGACTCCATGTACGACTGACGGATCCGCGTTCATTTCGGCATCAGTCGTGCCGTCATAGACCTTATCTGATGCAGTGATTCCTGTAACATATACGCCTTTGGGTTCGATCGAAAAATCCTGGGAATTGATTTCCGGAAGCTTATAATTTGGATTGCTGAGCGAAGAAGCGACTGCGGTGTAATGACCAACATTGGTTGCTTCTCCGGTCACAGTGACTTCACAGACATCGGAACCTAAAAGATTGCTGACAGAAACGGTCGGGACCTGCGGCCAGGTCGTGTAAGTCAGTACCGTCTGATTCCATGTCAGTCCGACTTCTCTGGGTTCTATAACGAAATCGGTAGATACTGATGCTCCGGCATATTCGTCTGTCTCAGCTATCGTTGCGAGCAGTGTGTATGTACCGGCATTAATCGGAACAAACGGGGTATAGGTCTTATCATCGGCATCTTTTACTTTATAGTAAAAAGAAGTATCGCCATTGCCGGTATTACCGGTGACGGCAGGGGAATTGATCAGTTCATCATATTCGCCGTAAGTCCAGCCTGATATCTGAACAGACGGTGTTATACCGTTCTTCCATGATGCCACCAATACAGTGTCGCGTACGATCGAGAGATTGGTATCGAATGGTTCGCCATCGATGGTCCATCCGTTGAATGCGAATCCCTCTTTTACGGGCTCCTCCGGAAGTGCGATCTTTCCGCCGTATATGATGTTTTGTTCTGAGAGGACCATCTGCCCGTCCATGAACGTGACCCGCATCGTTGAATTGATGTGCACCGGGATATTGATCTTAGTTTCCTTATAATTCTGACTTGCGCCGAGGACGATCCTGACGAAATGAGTGGCGCTGATGCTCTTGGACGTAAGGATACCGGTAGTACTATTGATGGAACCGATATCTCCGTATGTGAATTCGTATCTCACCGAAGTCGTTTCTTCCGGCACTTCCAGTACTCGGGTGCTTACATCTACGGAACTGTTGGGGTTCATATAGATAGTGCTGGTATCGATCACGGCAGGATTTGCCACAGGTTGGATCTTTACGACTATCGGCTCTGTTCCGTCTTGGATATGTGTTATGTCGTCGTTTTCGTATGCTCGGAAATAAACACTGTATGTTCCGGCTTCAGTCGCGGTGGGGATATCTGCTGACCATCTGCCGTCAAGACCAAGACGGTATTCCATCGTGCTTTCCAGTACTGCAGAACCAGCGCTGATAAGATCTTGCGCTGATCCGGTGTATGAAAGATCCAGTGCTCGCGGTTCCTGTTCGATCAGTGCGCTTACAGCGGGGTAGATTTCGATATCTTCCGGGTAACGATAGACATGACCGCGTTCATCGATTCGATATTGTCGATATTCATCGCTGTCCCATTTGAATTTCATCCAGATGATTTGATTCTCGGTTCGTGGTGCAAAGTTTACGACAGCATTCTCAGAGAAACTGTCGAAGAAATCGCTATGCAGAGACTCTACATCTTCTCCGATATACAGATGTGTGACATTTGGGAAGATCCCTGCGATTGGGGAACTATAACTCTTGATATCCCATATCAATGTCTCCAAAGATGAACAGCCTGAGAATGCATCACTTGCAATCGTAGTGATATTGGCGGGAAGTGACAGGGTTTGCAGGGCTGATTGATTGGCAAAAGTCTTTGATCTAATTATATTGAGACTGTCGCATCCGGACAGGTCTACGCTTCGCAGTGTTGCAGTGACACCGCTTGGTAAGGAGAATGCATTTTCCCCAATCGTTTTAAGGTTTACACAGTTTGAGAGATCAACTGATTCCAGACGGGTCACGAATGTGTTGTTTGCGACGCTGAATGCATTTTTACCGATATGGACCAGATTGACATTGCCGCTGAGATCAAGATTTACGATACCATTGTTGTTCTGGAATGCCAGTTCGCTGATCGTTGATAGCTGAGTATTTGCGCTGAGGTCGATAGGGTTGAACAGTTTGGTGCCGTTATCATTGATCATCTGAATGGCGGAATTGCTGATCTCTTTGAGATTAGTACATCCGGTCAGGTTGACTTCGTTAAGGTAACGGCAATCGGCAAAGCATCTATCTCCGATTCTTTCAAGACTTGTGCAGCCGGAAAGGTCGATACTGACCAGGTTTCTGCAGCTCTCGAAAACACCAAGTTTACCTGAGTCTCCGATACCGTCAAGCTCTACGAGATTATAACAACCGGAGAGATCGATACTGACAAGTCCATAGCAGTTTTTGAATGCGCCTGCTCCGATTTTAGTCAGAGAGTCTTTATTCTGGAAAACGATGGTTTCAAGTACCTTAGTAGTATTTAGTTTGGTTGAGCCGGAAAATACTCTGGATCCGATCGCTGTCACACCGGGCTCTACCGTGACATGCTTGGCTTTTGTTTCATAGGCTCTCCAAGGCGTAAAGACCATTTCCTTAGAGCCTTTGAATGTGAATCCATTTTCACCGTTGAACATGTTGTTGTAAGGAACTTCTACACCATAGGAAGAATCACCGCGCAGGTCTGTCTCATTTGTCGTATCAGTGTTCAGTTTGCCGTTTCCGCCTACATAAAGTGAGCCTGTGTAGATAGTGAGGTTCCAGTGCATGATGTCTTTATCGAAATTTCTCCAGGTACCGCCAACGACTGTGAATATGCTGATGTTATAGTTATTGCCGTCAACTGTTACCGAAAGAGTCTGTTCCGTCTCAAATTCAGCGGTGGAGCTTACTGTCCATCCTTCTGGCGTATCTGTCAGCGATACGGCAGCAATGGATGATACTGGGGATTCGATTGATGTACCCTGTATCCCCATCGCGGTCAGGATATCTGTCAATGCAGTTGTCGAACCGACATAGAGATCTGTTGTTGAATTGCCATAACGGAATCTTGTTTTTGAATATGATGTCGATACTCTGGTGAAGACCCTGACCTTTCTTGCATCTCCTGCTTTCAGTTCAAGTGTTTGTTCCTCGGCAAAGCCTTTGATTGCTCTGACGTAGATTTCACTGTCCGTCCCTGCGAACGTCTCAAAGCAGTCTTCCGCGCTGGATGTAGCATTGCCGGTCCTTAGTGCATTCGGTACATTTAGTGCATCATACAGTGTGGATAGGGCAACGGCGTCCCCGAGTAGGAGTTCGTACTCCTTTTCGTTGGCTCCGCTTGATGTATCATCTTTGTTCAACTGCGACCAGGTCTTGAATATCAGACTGGTGTATTCCACTGGTGGTGTTACCGTGTACACTGGTTCATCTGCATGTGTAACTATAGGTGCGCATACCGCGACCACCAGAGCTGCAATCAATATAGAAACTATTTTTTTCTTCAAGATTTAACGCCTCTTTTATATAAAAACACACTGTTTCAGTTTACATTTAGTACTTTATAACCACGGATGTCAATAGACTTAGATACTGCAAAGTCTAATTATATGTCTAGTGTAACATTCTTTTGGGACAATAATAGAAAAGGAGCTATCGATCCGATAGCTCCTTTTAAACATTACAAATACTTTGGTTTTATTCTTTCCAGTCGTTGCGGTCTTTGCGTCGCTTCACTACATAGACAGTGGTCGCAAATCCATCGACGACGAGGAGCAGGAGACCTGCAATAAGGATGACGTTTAAGTGTCCTTCTGAATCTCTGTCGACGTGGAACTTGATGTCGCGGCTTCCATCGACGAAGTTTACAGTCATTACGTGGTCACCTGACTGGAGCGTATCAAGGAATCGTTTGTTCAAGGTTACGATTACGCTGCCAGGTTCAGCATCATAGTATTCAGGGCTGACAAAGATGCCATCCACCTCGATACCGATGAAGAGATCGAAAGTCATTTCATCGTGATCAACACGTTTGACGGAGAACTTGATTTCGGTATCACTGCCGATAAGATAGCTCTGATCATCACCTTCGACCAGTTGATATCTTTCCTCAGTTGCATCTTTCCAGATGGCGGTGATGGTGATGTCTGAAGTTACGGTGATCTGAGTACCGGGAGCACCGGCAGTCCATCTATCGAATTCCTTGTCCATCGGGGATACGAACGGACATTCGGGGAGAGTATATACAGTGCCATCATTGACGGTTATTGTCTTGGCGAGACCATTGCCGGAGTCCAATGTGATGATCCAGGTGTCTGAAGTTATGACTTCCCAGATGACAGTGACGGTCATGTCAGAAGTGACGATGAAGCTGGTACCAACTTCGCCGATGTTCCAGCTGACGAAGACCATTCCCTCAGGAGCAACGAACGGACAATCAGGAAGAGTGAAGGTATCACCATCTTTGACATCATAGATAAGATTATTGCCTCGGCCATCAGACAGTCTTACTTTCCAAGTAAGGTCTTCCCAAACAGCAGTGATGAGCATGTCAGATGTGACGACTACGTTGCTTCCAGCATCACCGGCGCTCCAAGTGCTGAACTGTTTGCCTTCAGGAGCAGTGAACGGGCATGCAGGAAGTGTAAAGATATCTCCATCCTTGACATTGAATGACTGCTCAGAGCTGTCGCCGTCGGAGAGGGTGACAGTCCACGTCTTGTCTTTCCAGACAGCGATGATAGTAGTATCGCCGGTGATCTCGACAGAAGTACCGACGGTGCCCATGCTCCATCTGTCGAATTCTTTGCCTTCAGGAGCAGTGAAAGTGCACTCAGGGAGAGTGAATCTATCGCCAACATTGACGACGATGGACTGAGTGTTGCCGTAGCCGTCGCTGAGAGTCACAGTGCAGGTAGCGACAGGAGCGTCTTTCCAGAGAGCAACGATGGTTGTATCGCCGGTGACAGTGATACGGGTGCCAGGATTACCTCTGTTCCATCGGTCGAATACTTTTCCGGCAGGAGCAGAGAATGGATTGGCAGGAAGTGTGTAACGTTCGCCCTGTGCGATGGTATCGGTGATTGATGTGGTGTAACCATCAGTGAGAGTGATAGTCCAGTACTGTATAGGTTTAGCCTTCCAGATGGCTCTAAGTACTGTATCTGTGCTTACGGTAATAACGGTACCGGCTTTACCCGCATTCCATCTGTCGAATTCCATGCCTTCAGGTGCGGTGAAGAGACAGGAAGGAAGGGTGAAGGATGAGCCAGAAAGTACGGTTATTGTTGACATCGTGCCGATGCCGCCGTTGGCGTCGAATGAGATGTTGATGTTAGTGGCAGTGCTGCCTTCGATGATGGAAGCAGTAGCAGCGGACTGATGTCCAGTGGATGCGAGTACGTAGTTGTTTACACTGGAGCCACTGAGAGTTAGACCGGAGATATTGACGGTCTTGTCATCGCCGATGCTTGCATCGGTGAAGTAACCAGTAGCGGTCACTGTCAGTGAATCACCGGTGATCAGTCCTTCGAAATGGGCATTGGTGGTTATGAGAAGAGCTGTTGTGTTGCCATCGTAGACCTTATCCTGGGCCGTAATGCCGGAAACGGTAACTTCCTTTTTATTAATAGTAAACACTGCTGAATTGGCTTCAGGGAGCTTGTAGTTAGTGTTGCCAAGGGCAGTTACGATTGCAGTGTGTGTACCAGCATTGGTCGCTTCACCGATGACTGTCATAGTGGAAGTATCAGTTACGATTAGGCCGGTGATAGTGGCTGTGGCAATCTGAGGATTCCTATTATAGGTGTGTTCCAGATCGCTCCAGGAAATGGTTACAGTCTTAGGCTTGATTACTACGATTATGCTCTGAGTTGCGACATCTGCGTAATCAGTACCGCCGTCGACCATGAAGAAGACTGTGTAAGTACCCGCGTTCAATCCGTAAGGAAGGGCAGTTGAGAATGCACCGAATTCATCGAGGCTGTACATCATGGTTGTGCCATCAGTTGATGTACCGGCGACAATGAGAGTCTGTGTAGCACCGTTGTAGGTGAGGTCAAGACCGGTCGGTGTTGAATACTCAGGATATACACTAGTGACAGTCAGGTTACCAGGGTTGTAAGTAATTGCGTAGTTGGCGGTCACATCTTCTGCAGTATCCATGATTGTTGCTGTACCGGCAGTGATGATGCCGGTGGTGGTTTCATGATCAGTACCATTGTCGACCAATGAGATTGCAGTCAAGTTGTGACCTGTAACCATATTGGTGACAGTAGCGTATTCAACACCAGTGTTGATACTGTGGTTGATTTCGACTTCCTGATCAATTGCAGTGATGATAATCGGTCTGCGAGCAATAGTGTATTCCTGATTCAAAGTGCCGGTGATATTGTAGTTGCTGTTTTCGGTGAAAGTGGCGATTGCGGTATGAGTACCGGCATTCTTCTGTTCGCCAGTGATGGTCAAGTCGATGCTATCACCAACTACCAAACCAGTGATGGTGGCTGTAGGCGCCTGAGTATCACCGTTGTAGATGAGAGTATTAGTGGCTGTCCATGTGACGGTGACATCCTTCTTAGTGATATCAGCGGTAGTGGTGGAGGTAGTAGAGGTTAAGTTGTAGTTACCGGCATCAGTACCAGAGAGAGTGATACCAGAGATGGTAACGGTCTTGCCAGTACC
>JAEEGF011325598.1_pt1 | contig 13066 bp, 9 predicted proteins | sample 9134171 | NCBI WGS metagenome assembly JAEEGF01 (sample SAMN16246542, study PRJNA631951) | gut metagenome | biome: gut microbiome; feature: rumen; material: AP-attached | host: Bos | place: Iran: Karaj | collected 2018-10
CATCATCATCGATTCAGCCGTGGCGGCTGCCCCGTCGTACATGGAGGCATTGGATATGTCCATGCCTGTCAGTTCTGCCATCATCGACTGATATTCGAAGATGTAATGGAGCGTGCCCTGTGATATCTCCGCCTGATAAGGGGTGTAGGAAGTGAGGAACTCCGAGCGTGAGAGCAGATTGGGGACGACTGCCGGCATGTAATGGTCGTAAGCACCGAAGCCTGCGAAGCAAGTGAGCTGACGGTTCTGTGCGCCGAGCTCCTCAAACACCTTGCGGATTTCCAGCTCACTCATCGCCGGCGGGAGGTCGTAGTCACCCTTGAAGCGGACACTCTCCGGAATCTGCGCATACAGCCCGTCAAGCGAATCCACACCGGATTTCTCCAGCATGACTTTCAGCTCATCCTCCGTATGAGGAAAATATTTGTATGACATGTTTTAGTTTTTAGTTGTTAGTTTTTAGTATTTAGTTGGTTTGATGGGAAAGCCTATTTCGAGCCAAGTAAGCCTAGTTCGACTAGTTTGACTAGTTTAACTAGTAAGCCTAGAAAACCTAGTTTGACTAGTAAGCCTAAAGCCCCTGGATTTTCCAGCCCTTCCTTAACTAAGCCTTCTCGCAGAATGCCGTATAAGCCTCTGCGTCCATCAGGTTGTCGATTTCAGCCGGATCGGAGATGCTGACTTTGATAATCCAGTTCTCATAAGCGTCCTGATTGACCAGTTCCGGAGCATCTTCTAGCGCCTCGTTCACCTCAACCACCACACCGGATACAGGAGAAATCAGGTCGCTTGCTGCTTTCACACTTTCCACAGCACCGAAATCCTCACCTGCTGTCACCTCGTCATCCACATCGGGCATATCCACATACACCACATTGCCAAGGGCATTCTGTGCAAAATCGGTGATACCAATATATCCATACTCACCTTCTACTCTTAAATATTCATGCGACTCCGAGTAGTAGAGTCCTTCAATTACTTTTGCCATATCTTGTTATTTTTTATAGGGAGTTAAAAAGGAATTATTCCACTTTTACTTCCATTTTTACTCCCATTTATTTTTTATAATGTTTCTCGTAGAATTTTTTCTTCACCACTTTGCCGGGGAACGTTTTCTTTCGGATTTGGATTTCCACCTCCGTGTCGAGTTTGGCGAACTGTGTATCGACGAGTGCCATACACACGCTCTTGTCGGTGGAGATCGTGCGGTAGCCGGTGGTCACTTCACCGATTTCCTGTCCGTCCTTCACCACCTTATAGCCATGCCGGGGAATCGCCTTGTCTGCCAGCTCGATGCCAACGAGCTTGCGCGCCACGCCCTCGGTTTTCTGCCTCAGCAGTGCCTCGCGTCCGATAAACTCGGCTTTGTCTAACTTCACGAACATCGAAAGGCCTGCCATCACAGGAGATATCTCGGCAGAGAGCTCATCACCATAAAGGGGCAGACCAACCTCAAACCGAAGCGTGTCGCGGCATCCGAGCCCGCATGGCTGCACACCCGCGGATATCAGCTTGTCCCAGCAGGCACGGATATAGTCGTGGGAGGCATAAATCTCAAAGCCGTCCTCACCGGTATAGCCTGTACGTGAGACGATGACATCTCCGATGGTCTTCACCGTATAGAATGTAAGTTCCTTACACGGCAGCCCCAACACATTCTCTACCGTCGCCTCTGACTCTGGTCCCTGCACGGCAATCTGTCCATAAAAGTCAGAGCGGTTTTCCAGATTAATCTCGAAGTCAGCCGCCTGACGAGTCATCCACTCCCAGTCCTTGTCGATATTCGCAGCGTTGATGACGAGGAAGAAGTCGTTCTCACCCATCTTATACACCAACAGGTCATCGACCGTGCCGCCGTCCTCATAGCACATCATACCATAGTAGATTTTACCCACCGGCGCACCAGCGATGTCGTTGGTGAAGATATGCTGCACATACCTCTCCGCATCTTTTCCGCGGACTGTGACCTCGCCCATGTGGGAAACGTCGAACAGCCCCACTTTCGTGCGCACAGCCTGATGCTCCACGGCAATCCCTTTATACTGAATAGGCATCTCGAATCCACCGAACGGAGAGATAAGAGCTCCCAGCTCCACGTGCTTGTCGTAAAGACACGGCCGTTTGTTTTTTACTTCATTATCCATATAATTTAGTTGTTAGTTTATAGTTCTTAGTTTGTAGTTATATAATATCACTTTAAAATCTGAAAATTCCGAAAATTCCTGTAATAATATCTTTCACCAGAGTAAATAAACTTTTCACTATTCACTTTTCACTATTCACTTAAAAACAGTTGTTCCTGTCAGGCTAACAACAGCTCCAAAAAATCTTCCTTATTCAAGTTGAGAATAACTGTTGACAGGTCGTCTGGAAGTACGGCGGAGAGGTACTCACGGTTGCGGCGGCAACCTTTCAGTTTTTTCAGCAACGCATCAAGGTCGCCAACCAAAAAGAAATCGCCCAGAAGATTTACCTCACGGATGATGTCGTTCTTTATTTCTATCCGTGCCTCCAGTTCGCCAACCCCTTCGATGCGCCGTTTGTTCACCAATGAGTATTTCGGATTGTTACCATATATGAACGAATCCGACAAGTATTCCGTTTCCAGTTCCTCGATTGCTGCCACATCATCAGCCGTGAGCATCAAAGTGTTACGGCAGATGGTGTCGCGTGCCAGCTGTTTAAATGTGTCGATATCCAAATCGATATAATCTTTCAGCAGTGCAATCCGCTGACGGACACTCTTAACCCCCTTCGACAGCAGTTTGGCGTCATCGGGCGTGATGGCACCCACCATGTTCGTCATGTCAGTGTCGTAGAGCATCGTGCCGTGGACGATGCAACGTCCGGGGATATGATAGAACGCAGACCCTGATACCTTTTTGTCGTCAATAAGCACGTCGTTACGCTGACTCGCTGTCGCCTCCACACCGGCCTTACGCAGCACGAGCAGCAGCAGGTTGATGAATTTATAGAAAGTGAATCCGATGTTGTCGGCAGCCGTAATATACGAGAACATGATGTTGCTCATATCGGCATACACACAACCCCCACCACTCTTGCGCCTATACATCTGAATGCCACGGCGCCTACAGAACTCCACATTCACCTCGTTTTCAATCAGTTGATTACGTCCGAATATCACTGTCGGTTCCACTTGCCAGAGAAAAAAACAGTCGGACTCATCCAACTTCCGAGCAACGTATTCCTCCATGGCGAGATAAAAGGAGAGCCGGCGTGTTTTATCGTCAGGAAGCGAAATGTAAACCATCTGAAATGTTTAAAGGTTACTTTTAATTGTGGATTTTATGACTTCATTGGGTGGCCAAATGCATATTTTGCAAATTTTATACAAATATATGATTTATTTCTCATATTACCTAAATGTTTTTCATTTATTTCACATAAAGGAAAAAATATTTGAAAAAGCAGGGAAAAACCTTAAAATTGTTTTATGAAGTTGATAATCGGGGTCGGTTTCATGACATTCATATATTTTTACGTATTGAAATCTTATAATCAAATTATTATTTGTATCTTTGTTCATGAAGTCTGATGAAGACAAACAAAACAGCATGAAATCATACCTTTTTATTCACTTATTAAAATTTGAAAAAATGAAAAGAACGACACTGATTGTATTAGCAATGTTGGCATTTTGCCTCTCTGCTAATGCCCAAAAAGACAAACTGTCGGAAGATCAGCGTGACGACGCCATGGTCAACCTGTTCCAGAGAGCGACACTGGTGGACGGCAAATTTGCCATCACCCGCGAACCCATCACCTGGTATGACTATTGGGCAGCCACAGGCGAGAAGGCTCACTCTCCAAACACAAGCGTGACCCATGCCGCCATCGTGTCGGACGGCAAGAAAGAGTTTATGGCAAAATGCATCAATGACTATTTCGGTGAGACCGTTGTCCGAGTGGCAAGTCCTCAAGAAATCCGTACAGCTCACGACCGGATAGGTCTTCACCGCGAATTGAGTGAGAACAGTTTAGCCGGTAACGGATTTTTCTTGTCAATGACCCCTAAGACTTACAAATATTTCAAAGACAAAATGGAAAGGGGCGAGAGTGTGAAGCGCAAGAATAACAACAGGAATGTGAGTTCCAACAACCCAAGAGGCGGAAATGTCGGTTCGAATAATCCAAGGACAGGCAGAAGCGGAGGTGTAAAACCAACAGGAGAAATCAATCTGAAAAACAAGGGCAAGAACAACCAACAGACAAGGGCAAGAAACAATGACAGCAGGACAGCCTCCCAGAAACAAAAAGACGAGGAATACAATAGAATCTTAAACCAGTTGCGTGAGGAAGAAAAACAAAAAATGAGTGTTGACCAGTCACATGACATCATCGTCAACTTATTCCTCCGTTTGAAACTGGTTGATAATAAGTTCGCCATCACCAAGTCACCTATCACCTATAAAGAGTACTGGGGTACAACTTACGAGAAAGCGCACAAGTCTGACGGAGACTTAAACAAAACGGCGGTTGTGAACGCCTCCCAGAAATCAAAAGTGGTGAAAGGACTGAATGAGTTCTTCCAGGGTAATTATTTCTCTCTCGCCACGAATGAGCAGATAAGGCAGGCAGGGCTCAATGCCGGCAATGGGTTCTTTGTGGTGATGTCGGCAAAGAACTATAAAGAATTCAAACGTCAATACGACGAGAACCATTAAGCATTCATAAATTATTTGAATATCATTCAGGATGCATAGCAAGGAGGAATTTTGTTTTTTACGATTCCTGATTTAATTAAATGCAGTCAGAAATGGCTGCATTTAATTATAAAAAATGTTAATTGTCGGAATTGATTAAACCATTGGGTAGAATCCAAGTCTTAAAATTAGTATTAGCTAATATTTTTTACAAAAATTATGTTTCGAGGACTATTATTATGCATCCTGATGCTGTTTGGGATGTTTTTTTGTGTTGCCCAAGCACAGGAACAAAGGGAAAGGACAATCAGTGGAAAAATTCTTGATGCCGAATCAAAAGAGCCGATGGAGCTGACAACCATCCAGATGTTCGTGGTTGCCGACAGTTCGTTTGTCGGCGGAACAGTCACTAATGAGCATGGCAATTTCAGTATTGAGGCTCCGTCGAACGGAAGTTATAGACTGAAAATCACAATGATGGGTTTTCAACCCATTCAGCGGGAGGTGACCATACGCCGCAACCAGAGCGTTGACTTAGGCACGTTGCTGATGTCGCTGACACCGACGATGCTGAAAGAGGCGGTGGTGACAGCCACCGTGCCACAGGTAACCGTAGCAAAAGACACGCTCGTGTTCAATCCCACAGCCTACCCCACACCCGAAGGCTCCACCATCGAAGAGCTGGTGAAGCGCATACCGGGCGCAGAGGTCGATGAGGACGGCAACATCACCATCAACGGAAAAGAAGTGAAGAAAATACTGGTTGACGGCAAGGAGTTCATGCTCGGCGACGTGGAGACAGCGCTGAAAAACCTGCCCGTGAACATCATCCAGAACGTGAAGTTCTACGACCAGCAGAGCGACCAGGCACGCATCACCGGCATCGAGGACGGCAACAAGGAGACCGTGCTCGACTTCACCACGAAGAAAGGGATGAACCACGGCTATATGACCAACATGGACCTCGCAGCAGGAACAAAACACCGTTATGCCACACGCGCCATGGCAAGCCGCTTCACCGATAAGACCCGCCTCGTGCTGCTCACCAACCTCAACAACAAAGAGGAGAACGCGGGATGGTGGAACCGCCGCGGACTCAACGCACGCAAGATGCTGGGCACCAACCTGAACTACGATGACGGGGAGAAGCTGAAAGTGGATTTCAACATACGGTGGAACCACCGCGACGGTGACAACAAAAACGAGAACGCAAGCGAGAATTTCTATAGCCAGACCGCAAAGACCTTTTCCAACAGCATGTCGAAGAGCCTCTCACGAAGCGACAACTGGAACGGCAACCTGCGGGTGGAGTGGAAACCCGACACGCTGACCAACATCCTGCTGCGAGCCAACGGCAGCACCGGCTCTAACGACGGGACATCCGTCTCGTCGAACGCCACATTCAACGACGACCCCTATCTCTATGCATCCGACCCGCTGGCAGCCTACGACCCCACCAGCCCCCTCGCACCCTATTACGTGAACCACAGCCAGAGCGCAAGCCTCAGCTATGGTGAGAACAAGAACGCATGGGCGATGCTACAGCTCTACCGCAAACTGAACCAACGGGGAAGAAACTTCATGGTACGCCTCGAAGGAAGCCTCGGAGACAGCGAGAACCGCAGTGTGTCGAGCAATGAGGTGTATCTCCACCTCACAAAAAACATTTTCGGCGAGGACTCCACCTATTTCACCTCACGCTACAACACCACACCATCGGACAACAAGGGCTATGTGCTGAGCACAACCTACAGCGAGCCGCTGTGGAAAGGAGCACACCTGCAGGCTAACTATGAGCTGCGCTACAACCAGAACAAGAGCGACCGCCAGACCTACGACTTCAGCAATGAGCCCACCAATCCTTTCTCAGGCATCGTACCCGAATACCGCGAATGGGACCCGTGGCTGGGCTCTGTCTATAACACAATGGACGAACACCTCGACAAAAACTTGAGCCGGTACTCCGAATATAAGAACTACACGCAGAACATCCGGCTCACCCTGCGCCACTGGCAGGAGGAATACGACTATAACGTGGGAGTCCACATCCAGCCGCAACGATCCAACTTCATTCAGGACTACCGAGGCGTGTACGTCGATACCGTCCGCAACGTGACAAACTTCACACCAACACTCGACTTCCACTATAAGTTCAACGACCAGACCAACCTCTGGTTCCACTACCGCGGCGACACACGGCAGCCTGACATCACACAGCTGCTCGACATCACCGACGACTCCAACCCACTTTATATCACTCAGGGTAACCCCGGGCTGAAACCACAGTTCACCAACACGCTCAACGCCTATTTCAACACATACATCCCCAAACACAAACGCAGCATCGTGCTATTCGCCAACTACCGCCATATCCGCAACAGCATATCCAACCTCGTGCGCTATAACGAAGAGACAGGTGGCAGCTTCTCAAGACCTGAGAACATCAACGGCAACTGGAACGCCGACGGAGGTGTTACCTTCAACACCGCTCTCGACACGCTCGGACGATGGAACGTGGGTGTCAACTCACGCATCCGCTACAACAACTACGTGAGCTATGTGGCACAGCATCAGGCAGACGCTGAGAAAAACACCACACGCACACTGAACCTCAACGAGCGTCTGAATTTCAGCTATCGTACAGCAAAATTAGAGGTAATGCTCGACGGAAACGTGAACTATCAGCATTCCCGCAACAAACTGCAGCCAAACGCCAACCTCAACACCTGGCAGTTCAATTACGGTGGGCAGCTGCTTCTGCGTCTGCCAAGTGGATTTGAAGTATCGACCAACATCCACGAGCGAAGCCGACGAGGCTATAACGACCCTTCCTCGAACACAAACGAGCTGATTTGGAACGGACAGGTTTCCAAGACGTTCCTGAAAGATAAGACACTCGTTGTGGCGCTCAATTTCTACGATTTGCTTGGTCAGCAGAGCAATTACGACCGCTGGATTAATGCCACATCGCGAAGCGACACACGCTACAACAGCATTAACTCCTATGCCATGCTTCACGTGCGCTACCGCCTCAACATCTTCGGCGGCAAACGTGACACGGAAGAACGTTACAACAAAAAATGGGGCAACAACGACAGACAGAGCGACTGAATCATTTACGATTTAACAATTTACGTTTTACTTTTTATTTGATTATTTTGCTGTCCGCATGCATGTAGAGATGCGCAGTAGTGCGTCTTGTTACTAATAATCATTTCTCATGATTATTTTATTGTGTCAGTAAATACACTTTTCACTAAAGAATCTATAACAATGAAAAAACTAATCCTTCTTATCGGCTGCTTCCTGATGACGGTGAGCAGTTTCGGACAGCAGGCACTCGGCCAGCGTCCGAGAGTGAAATCGCCCGTGGTGAACAGCGACGGCACAGTGACATTCAACTTCTTCGACCCGACGGCACAGAAAGTGAGCGTGCAGGGCGACTTCGAAGAAATCCATGGCAAGACACTGGACATGATACGCCAGGAAAACGGTGTCTGGACTGTCACGACCGAGCCGCTCAATCCTGAGCTGTATTCTTACAGTCTCAGGGTTGATGGTCAGCGCTTCGTTGACCCCGCGAACAGTTATGTGAACCGTGACATCTCCACCCTGAGCAACATCTTCATCGTGACAAAGTCGGCTGACGACAAAGGACATCTCTATCAGGTGAACAACGTGCCCCACGGCACGCTCAGCCGCGTGTGGTACGACAGCCCGACTCTCGGTCAGCAACGTCGCATGACTGTCTATCTGCCCGCTGCCTACGATGGCAAGCGAAGCTTCCCCGTATTGTATCTCCTCCACGGACACGGTGGCGACGAGACAGCCTGGGGTGACCTTGGCCGCACATCCCATATTATGGACAACCTGATTGCCGAAGGCAAAGCTGTGCCGATGATTGTGGTGATGCCCAACGGCAACCCCACCTGCAACGCAGCACCGGGATGGTGGCACGAGAATATGTACACGCCTGATGGCAACGCGTTCAACAACCGCGGAGCGAAAGCGTCGATGGAAGAAAGTTTCATGGATATCGTGAATTATATCGACAGCCACTACAAGACCATTGCCAAGCGTTCCGGACGCGCCGTGACCGGCTTGTCGATGGGCGGAGGACACACCTTCGGCATCTCTCGCCTCTACCCCGACCAGTTCGACTACTACGGTCTGCAGTCAGCAGCCGCACGCATGAATCCTAACGACCCGAAATTCGATGAGCAGATGAAACGGCTCTTCGACTCCAAACCAAAGCTCTACTGGATTGCCATCGGCAAGGAAGATTTCCTCATGCAGATGAACTCCGACCTGCGCAAATATCTCGACAGCAAAGGCTACAAATACGAATACTACGAGAACGACGGCGGACACATCTGGCGCAACTGGCGCATCTATCTAACGATGTTCGCCCAGAAAATCTTTAAGTAAACGGATTTTCCATAGTTTTCCTAGTTTTTCTAGCTTTCCTAGTTTCCCTAGTTTTCCTAGAATTACCTAGGATTGCCTAGGATCCCCTAGGATTGCCTATAATTACCAAAAAACATAAAAATCATTAAATCAATGAAAGACTTTAAATACTACACGCCGACAGAAGTGGTGTTCGGTGAACAGTCGGAGGAGCAGGTTGCCCAGCTCGTTAAGAAATATGGTGGCACGAAAGTGCTGGTGCATTACGGCGGCAAGAGCGCAGAGCGCTCTGGTCTGCTCGACAAAATATGTGGTCTGCTGAAAGAAGGCGACATCGACTATGTGAAACTTGGCGGTGTAGTGCCTAATCCCCGTCTGTCGAAAGCACAGGAGGGGATTGAGCTGTGCCGATGGGAAGGTGTCGATTTCATCCTTGCCGTCGGTGGTGGAAGCGTAATCGACTCCGCTAAGTGTATCGCTTACGGAGTACCCTATCTAGGTGATGTGTGGGACTTTTATCTCGGTAAAGCCTCAGCCACGGAGATGTTGCCCGTGGCTTGTGTGCTGACCATCCCTGCCGCCGGCAGCGAGATGAGCGAGGCAAGCGTCATCACCAACGAAGAGGGTGACGTGAAGCTGGGTTACAGCAACGATTTGTCGCGTCCGAAATTCGCCATCATGAATCCCCGCCGCACCTTCACTCTCCCACCCTATCAGACAGCAGCCGGTGTGACCGACATGATGATGCATACGATGGAGCGCTATTTCACTAAAGACGATGACATGGACTTAACGACTGATATCGCAGAGGCTATCCTGCGACGGATGAAGACCGCAGTCTATGACGTGATGAAAGACCCGGAGAACTACCGGCAGCGTGCACAGATTATGTGGGGAGGCAGCGTGGCACACAACGGGCTGACCGGTTGCGGCGTGAGCGACGACTGGGCAACCCATCAGCTGGAGCATGAGTTGAGCGGCATGTTCGACGTGACCCACGGAGCCGGACTGGCTGCCATTTGGCCAAGCTGGGCACGCTATGTGATGCATGAGAACTTGAACCGGTTCGTCCGGTTCGCTGTCAACGTGATGGACGTGCCGAACGACTTCACCGATCCGGAAACCACCGCCCTCAAAGGCATCGAGGCGATGGAGCGGTTCTACCACGACATCGGCATGCCGGTGAATATCAAGGAGCTGATAGGACGCGACATCACCGACGAGGAAATCAAGGAGATGACCCGCAAGTGCAGCCGCGACTACACAGCCACCTGCGGACAGTTCAAAATACTGAAAGCTGACGACATGGAAGCCATCTACAAGATGGCAAGAGGGTGATTTTCTAAAAAACAGATAGATTGGAGAGAATTTATTAATACCCCAAAATTATTCGAAATGAAAAATATTCTGATATTTTTCTTTTTCCTGGCTGCCACTATCTCCCGCGCTCAAGACCTGCAGCTGAACGACCGTGAGTATTTTGAACGCCAGGGAGTGAACATCCTGGTGTTCAGCAACAGTTTCAACGGAGGTTTCAACGATGAGAAGAACTCCGGCATCGAGATTATCCATCATGGCGTGCGTACCGTTCAGGGCGGTGCAGTCCGTCTGAACAACACACCAGAGCAGTGGGACCTGGTGCCCAAGATGACCAGCCGTAATGTGAATCGCGAACAGGGCAGCATCGAGGTGGGTATGCGCTACGACGACTACGACTTCGACAGCCGCGTGGTGGTGACTGCACGTGGAAAGTCCGTGGAAATAGCAGTATGGCTTGACAAGCCTGTGCCTGAGAAACTGGCAGGCGAGGCGGGATTCAATCTGGAGTTCCTGCCATCCCAATACTGGCTGAAGACTTTCTCAATGGACGGACGGCTGGGCCGACTGCCCCGTTATGCCACCAGCCAGACCACAACCCGCCCGAACAGCGAGAAACCACGGCAGTTCAAGGGTTTCAAGACCTACGACGACCGTGGCACCGGACAGTTCATCGATCCGTTGCCTATCGAGACCGGCCACAAGCTGCAGCTTGCCACCGACGCACCCGACCGCCTCGTGAGCATCAGCAGCAACGATGCCGAGCTGAAACTCTACGACGGACGAATGCTCGCTCAGAACGGATGGTTTGTGGTGCGCAGCACGCTTCCTGCCGGCCGCACAGGCAAGGTGCTGACATGGACGGTGGAGCCTCACGCCATACCAGGATGGATACGTGAGCCTAACATTGGGTTCTCGCAGGTGGGCTATATCCCCAACCAGCCAAAAGTGGCTGTGATTGAGCTCGACAAGCAGGACACACCGCTTGCCAGTGCCTCGCTGATGCGCATCGAGCCCGACGGCACCACAACCGAGGCGTACCGTGGAGACATTCAGTCTTGGGGTCCCTATTTCAAGTATAATTATGTGAAATTCGACTTCACCAAAGTGACAGAGCCCGGGGTCTATTACATCCAATATGGCGACACACGCACCAACGACTTCCTCATCGACTCCCACGTGTATGACAAAATCACTGATGCCACCACCGACGTGTGGGTGCCTATCCACATGAACCACATGTATGTGAATGAAGGCTACCGCACCTGGCACGGCGAGCCCTTTAAGGAAGGCTACCTGCAGGCACCAGAAAGCGACCACTTCGACCTTCATCGGCAGGGAGCATCCACCGACACGAAATACAAGCCGCTGGAGCTGATTCCCGGACTGAACATCGGAGGATTCTTCGATGCCGGAGACTTCGACATCGAGACAGGCTCCAACATCAACGTGGTGCAGAACTTCATCCGCACCTGGGAGCTTTTCCATCCTGAGCGCGACGAGACCTTCGTCAGCCAGCAGCAGCTTTATGTCGACCTCCACCGTCCCGACGGAGTGCCCGACGTGCTGCAGTTCATCGAGCACGGCACACTCAACCTCGTGGCTCAAGCGGAGCAGATTGGCCACATGGCATCCACGCTCTCCAACTCGGTGCTCGACAACTACCACCATCTGGGCGACGCTGCCAGCATCACCGACGGACTGCACTACGACCCGTCGCTGAAGCCATACGAGGTGTCGGCCGACGGCAAACGGAGCGGCACACCCGACGACCTCTGGGCGTTCACCACACGCAATCCGAGCCTCGACTTCCAGGCAGCCACGATGTTCGCAGCTGCCAGCCGGGCGCTCAAAGGATATAACGACGAACTTGCTGCACGAGCCCTGACACAGTCGAAACGGCTGATGCAGGAAGCCACCGACCTGATGGCGCACCGGCAGCAGCGCAACGACAAACGCAGGCAGCAGCGCAACGGCAGAGGCGACCTCGCCACCAACCTGCAGCTCTATGCAGCCACAAACGAGAAATCTTACCTCGACGAATTCCTCAACCAACTGTGGCCGGCTCTCGACCGGCGGCTGAACGGCACAATCCAGACGGCTCTCGATGCCGTGCCTTATATGGATAACGACTACCGGCAGCGGCTTCGCCCGTATGTCGAGCGTTATGCAGCCTATATCGACTCTCTGACAGTTAACAACCCATACGGTGTGCCGATTGGTCTCGGCAACTGGGCGGGCGGAAACCAGACTCTCAGCTTCGGCACCACCGTATGTTTCGCACACCGCTATTTCCCCGACATCGTCAGGCGTGATGTGGTGTTCCACACAGCCGACTGGCTCTACGGATGCCACCCTTACCACAACTACTCGTTCGTAGCTGTTGTCGGGGCGGCACGTCCCAAGCAGGTGTTCTACGGCAATAACCGCGCCGATTTCTCATTCATTCCGGGAAATGTCGCACCGGGGCTACTCTTCCGTAAGCCCGACCACTTTGAAAACTACGACGACTGGCCATTCCTCTGGGGACAGAACGAAGGCACCATCGCCGGAAACACTCAATACATCATCTTCGGCTCTGCACTGAAGGATATAATAGAAAATGAAGAATGAAAAAACCTGCGAGTAAGCGAGAGCAGAAGAATGCTTGCATTTATTCTGCCGAGCGTGAGCAGGTT
>JAEEGF010476425.1_pt1 | contig 13062 bp, 5 predicted proteins | sample 9134171 | NCBI WGS metagenome assembly JAEEGF01 (sample SAMN16246542, study PRJNA631951) | gut metagenome | biome: gut microbiome; feature: rumen; material: AP-attached | host: Bos | place: Iran: Karaj | collected 2018-10
GAAATCGAAAAGTGCCTCATCCTTGAAGGATATTGTCTTGTTAGCGCCTCCGATCGTGGTTGATATCTTCTTCTTGGAGAAAATGGCTACAGGCTCATGGCTTATCGTATCAACATATATATCAGCATCCATGTCCTTGCCAGTCATAAGTTCCTGAATTATAAGAGAAGGATCCCTGCTCATGAGCTCTTCCAGAAGTTCCATGCTGGCAACCTTTCTGGCACCAACACTACCGCTTCCGGTCCTGGGCTTAACAAAGACAGGGAATGCAATCTTGCCGCTGTTATAATCTGGCATAAACTCTTCTAATGAGCCATATGTCATTACTGTTCTAATACCTTTTTCCTTGAGATATTTGAACATCTCGTATTTGTCAAAGCAAAGCTTTGCAGTCTCCTTATAGGGAGCCAGAACTTCAACACCAAGAGCCTTAAACTCTTCTCTATGATCTGCGAGAATAGAGATCTCGGGATCTATAAGAGTTGTAACTGCATCAATCTTCTCTTTCCTGCAGATATCCAGGATCATAGGGATATAGTTCTCATCTGTGATAAGCGGAACCTTATAACTGGAATCAGCAAAGGCAAGAGCCGGTGCATAAGGGCTGTTGTCTGTTACCACTATACGAAGATCATCTCCAAGTGTATTTCTAAAATCCTTAAGTAATTCACAGCGTCTTCCTACGCTGCAAAATAAAATGTTCATTTACCGCTCCTTTGACTTAGTGCCGGTAAAGGCCTCCATAGTGGCATCCGTCTCACTACTTATACCGCTATGGTTAAATACTACGGCAACAGTCTTGAATACTATTTTCAGATCTAACAGGAAAGATATGTGGTCTACATAATAGACATCTTTTTCAAACTTATCTTCCCAGCTAAGGAGATTGCGCCCATTGACCTGAGCCCATCCGGTAAGACCGGGTCTGACTTCATGTCTTCTGTGCTGCTCTTCGTTATAAAGAGGCAAGTACTTAACAAGAAGCGGCCTTGGGCCAACAAAACTCATATCCCCCTTAAGTATTGTAAACATCTCAGGAAGTTCGTCAAGACTTGTCTTTCTTAAAAAGCTTCCAAATGGAGTCATCCTGTCAGCATCAGGAAGAAGGTTACCCTCAGCATCCCTACCATCAGTCATGGTGCGGAACTTATACATATCAAATATCTTCTCATCTTTACCCGGACGGGGTTGTTTGAATAGAACCGGGCTTCCCAGCTTAACTCTTACAAGTATTGCCACTATAAGATATAGCCAGCAAAAAAGGATGATGAATAATAGTGATAAAACTATGTCAAATAAGCGTTTGATGAATCTGTTATATATTCCGTTTTTTCTCATTACCTAAATTCTCTTTATCTTTTATTTCTTTACTCAAGCTCCCCACTTGAGAATCCTGGTCCGTCCAAGTGGAAAGTTTGAATTTTTTATCTAATAATTCTTTATCTAATTATTCTCTATCTATATTATCTTAAGCTTTTTTATATTATACTCTTCAAATCCTTTTATATTAGTACGCAATGTTCATAGCATGCCATGCGGCATCAGAGCCGTGTCCGCAGGTAACTGTAACTGTCTCTCCTACTATGAGCGGTTTATTTGAAAGTGTTGTCGATGTATCGAGCTTGATCTGCATGGTACCACCATCTGTCACAAGATAGAGTGTATTAAGGGTAGTACTTGATGAGACCTTACCTTTGAAGGTAGATGTTGTACCATAGCTTCCTGCAGTATTATATCCTGCCATCTCATTATTAACAATCCTTGCAGCATGCATATAGGCATCACTTCCGCCATAACATGCTACTGTAATAGACTGACCGGGGATAAGTGTAAGACAACCCGAATAGTCTGTATTACCATCGTACTTGATCAGCATCGTACCACCTGATGTGGCGAAATATAGGAGTGATGTAGTAGTTCCCTCTGCAACAGTACCTGTCAGGTTAGGCATCGTAATGCCATTGATAGTAGCAGTGTCTGAAGCACCAGCAGCTGCATTACCATCTCTTATAGCTACAGCATGCATGTAGGCATCGCTTCCTCTTGCAGTTGTGATATAAAGAGTCTGACCTACTGTAATAACATGACAATTCGTCATATCCGTAGTGTTATCAACCTTGATCTGTATGGTGCCATTTGATGTAGACAGGAATATAACATCCTCCGTTGTCTTGGACGTAACCGTCCCCTTAACTGTCGTAGAATTAGAAGAATCAACAACAGCTGTTGCCACATAGATCCTCGATGCATGAAGATATGAATCAGAGCCATGATGGCAGTCTACGGTAACCTCCTTGTCAGGAAGAAGCATCCTGCAGCTGCTAAGATCTGTATCAGCATCGATAGCTATTGTCATCTGGCCTTGCGGCGTATTAAGGAACAGATAACTACTATTAGTCGCACTATCTACTGTGCCTGTTACAGTATAGGTATCTGCTGCGTCTGATCTGAAATACATCATTGAGAAAATAGTAAATACACATAATAGAAAAACTGATAATCTAGATCTAACCCTCTTGATCATAGGTCCCCCTTCCTGAATCCCATCGATGTTCCTAAGTCAACCTCGTAAATCACTTCACAGTTTGCTGATCATATATAATAATACATCAAAAAGGCAGGTTTAGTCGATATTTAGTATATGACCTATAACCTGCCTTGTTACAGTTCAGACCCTAGCTTGAGATGAGAAGACCGGTAGATTACACTTGATTAATCAAGTCGATCTACCGGCCTTTTGTCTATCGAAGATCTTCGATACACTGTCATAGATGCTGGATTCTGAATCCTGCTTTAATGATAGCAGTATACTCATGCTCTGACAGAGGTAATCAATGCTCGCATCCGAGCGGAAGCTCATGACTTGGTGTTGCTTGCGTTTATAGGCACGCAAAAGACGCTCCGCCATGTTATTATTGTGCGGAACTCTTAAATCATGCAGAAACAGTAGATGGTTTGACCTATACTCCTTCATTCGACTGTATAAATTAAAACCATCTCTATAGTACTTACTGGGTAGAATGTATTCGTATTCTTTACGGGCTTCTTCTAGGATGCTGTCATATCTTTCTTCAAATTCACTGACAGTCTTTTCATCAAATCCTTGGTTTTCGTCAATGCCGTTCCTGTAGTGAATCATTTCCCGTAGAAGTTCATACATTTTCTTATTCCATTTCCGGTCTGGCTCATTCTGTATACTGTCCTTACAGTATCTCAGGATGTGAGCGATACACTCCTGATGGTCACTGCCATAATTATAAAAAGTAGTGTCATGATCATGGATAAATATCGCTGATTGGTTAAGATCGACAGGCGTACCTTTTACTCCTGCATGACCTTTGTTTTCCCTGAAGTAATACTGGGCAGTTCCATCCGGTGCTGCAACAATAAATACAAAACGGCTGTTTCCGTTGCTTCTGGCATTGGTATTGTCCGTATGGAGTACAGGCTTTTTCATAAGTGATGCAAAAAGCTCATTCTTTTCCTTGTCCGTTTTCATGGAGAATTCTTTGGAGAGCCCATTGACCATACCTTTTGAAATGTTCAGTTTTCCGCTAGTGAGATCAGCTATCAGTTTTATTGTCTTGTCTATTGAGACACAGCATTCATTATTAAGTATGAATGCAAGTGCCTTGACACTGCCACCGTAGTTTACGTCATTGATATATCCTTCAGGGAACTGTGCATGGCGTCTTTCGCCTGTCTTTGAATTATAGTAGACTTCAGCAGCGTATTCGTTAACCTCCAGGAAGAAGCGCAGATTTACCATCTGTTTACGGATTATCTTGCCGGTTTTCTTGAAGTCAGGATCTTCAAGTACTTCTTCCGGTGGAGTAAGCATTATAACAGGCTCTGTTACAGCATGCTTTTTACGACCATGGCCTTTGTGCCCAGGCTGACCTCCGGGGTGTTTGCCACTTTTCTCTCTGCTGTTGGATATTTTCTTGTGATTAGGAGATTGGGAAGATGGTTTAGAAGAGTTCTCGTAATCTCTGTTTATCTGAGCCATCAGTTTTAGGTTCTTTCCTTTTTCCTCTTCAAGCTCGGTTTTTACTTCATATAACTCATGTCTTTGTTCGGCGACTTTGTCCAGGGCAGCATCTCGTTGCTGCTCCACCAGGATGATGCGCTTTTCGAGCGCACTGATTCTGGCGTTTTTAGCAGCAAGTTCCTTCTGGTGATCCTTATAGATATCTTCAATGGTATCCCACCATTTATTTCTGACATCAATTGTCTGTGCGTGTGCCTTGGAAAGTTCAACTTCAAGCTTGTGTATGCGGCTTTCCTCAGTATGAAGCAGACTCTTGTACTGCGCATCCATCTGTTGATACTTGGAACCGTTCCTAAAGGCATCAACCTGTGCCTTAAGATTCTTAACGCGGTACTGTAGAGTTGCAATGAGTTCATACTGGTAGTTGTTCATGAAGTGATTACTTTGCCTTTAACTGTTTTATTTCTGCTTTAAGAGATTTGATAAGTACTTCCTGTGCTTCGTATTTCTTTTGAAGCTTTTCATATAGCTTTTTGTAGTCGGGTTCTTTTTCTTTGGCACCCTCGGTTTTTCTGTGCCTTCCATCAGTCGGAACCATTTCACCGGTTTCCGGATCAATTCTTCCTATCAGAGTTCTTTTTGCCCGACTCTGCTTTTTTTCTTTGTCCCAGTATGCCTTGGATTCATATACATAAGTGATACCGGTCCGTTTGTCTAACTGTTTGATTATACCCATGGTATGCTCCTTTCAAAGATAAATCGTTACGTTTATATTATATACCATAACGATGCAAAATACAATAGAAAAACCCAGAAAAAGTCAGGTTTTTTCTGGGCTTGCGACAATTTTAACATGTAATTTTTAATCGTTAGGGTTGTGTGTCAAGCTATGGTCTGAACTGTAACCCTGCCTTTTTTGATTTTGAAAGTGGAACACTTTCAAACTTTTACCTTTTAATTTTTTTCCTTACTAGTATTATCGACCCGCTTTCAGATTCACAACGGTTCCATTAAGATTTGTGTCCTCAAAAGTCACCCCAAGTCCTGAATAGTTACCAAAAAATCCGTTAAGTTCGCATCTTACAAGCCTTACATCCCTTGCTGTTACATAACTTAGGTTATAAGGATTATAGTGAGTCATAAATACCATATAAAGGTCGTCATTTTTGTTCTGATATGCTGTCATGACTGTATCTTGGATAAGTATATGCTCGCACACCTTATCACTGGAATCTCCATTAGGTTCAAAGTATACGCAGCACTGAGGAGCAGTTCCATGAGAATCACGAAGGTTACATCTATCTACTGTAATGTAATCCGCATCTGTAAATGATATACTATTTCTCCTATTATCAAAGATGTCACAACCACTGATAGTAACGTTGGTATTACCAAAATATCCCTGTCCACTTCCCAGCCATACCGCCTGAGTTCCGAAATATATGCCATCGCCCCAGTTAGCTGATATGCACATGTTGGTAATTGTGATGTTACTACATCCATGCATAGCAATTCCGTGGCCCGACTCGCCATAGTAGCCGCTATGAGAGTATCGTTCTCCTACAAGTTGGCCGCCTGCTATTGTAACATTACTAAGATAACGCATAGAGAATATCTCGTAGTCGCCGTATGGCATTCCTGATACTTTTAGTACAGCATTATTATCCATTATGATATTGACGTTACTCTTAAGTTCTATACCATGGTCATAATTGCCAATATCAGTAATGTTATAAACGCCTGCCGGAAGGTATATTGTATTAAGACCTCCATTAGAAGCGTTGCTTGTAGCACGTTTTATAGCATTCTGCAGGGCAGTTGAGTCGCTCCTACCATCATCCGGATATCCACCAAAATCAGCAAGACTTATATATTCATCCGGAACACCTACCTCACCTATAACATCCAGCTTCCACTTGGCATACAATGTGATATTACCCGCTGTTGTAGCTGTTATAGATGTAAACTGTTTGGAAGCAGAGAGTTTTTTGTCCGTATACCAGCCAAGGAAAGTGTAGTTATCCCTGGTAGGTGTTGGCAGTTCGAACTCATCTCCATAGGAATAGCCCATAGGTGCATCTTCTGGAAGTGTGCCCTTATTAAGATAATAAGTTATCTTATAGCTATATGGAGTCCACTGAGCATATAGGGTTATAGCCTCTCCTTGCTCCGATGTCAGGTTGTTTATAATCTGTCCGTTAGTATAGCTTATGCCTGAGCCGTCTTTTTCAGTATTCCAGCCGCTGAAGGTGTTGTTCTTTTTTCTAAAGCCATTAGATGTAAGTCTTGCATTAGCACCATATCTAACGGACATATCTCTCATAGTGCCTGTTGCGCTGTAATCATTTTTGTCAAAATGTATGGAATAAGTATTAGGATTCCACTTTGCATACAAGGTCATATCTATATAAGGACTTGCTATGATAGAACCAACTGCGCTTCTACATGCAGCTTCCCTATACCATCCAGCAAAAGAGTACCCTTGCCTTGATGCAGTTGCCAGCCTGTATCCACTATCCGCCTTATCACTATAGGAATTAACATATCCAACATTCCTTGTATCTAGTACGGCATTTTCATCATTTCCTGCATTAAGGTCATAGCGGATCGTGTACTGAGTGGTCGCCCACTTGGCGTAGAATACTTTATTACCGGTTGTTCCTGCCTTGATAGTCGTAACCTTGGTTCTAAATCCCTTATCGCTATACCAACCAAGGAAGGTGTCTCCAAGAGATTCAGGCTCTGCAAGGATGATGGTATCGTCTACATTGTAGGTATCAGGGTTCATGCTGTTATCTATGCCGGCTACGTTATTGTAGATGATCGAGTAAATATTTCTTTCCCATACTGCGTAAAGCTTTATTTCACCTGTATATACATCATATGAACCTGAAGTTACTTGCCCAGCATATACTCCAAACTTCCCATCAACAAGCTGAGCATTCGTTATTACAAGATCACTTTCAGTTCTCTCGTCAGCTGGTTTCAAGCTCCATCCGACAAAAGAATATCCTGTAACCCTATAAGCATTCTTAGAAAGTGCCTTAGATATGCCAAAGGGAAGTGTCTGAACGCCCATTCTGCCTGAAGCTTTTTTGCCGGTAGGAGCATCTGCTATAAAGCTAACTTTATAATTCTTACTGTTCCACTTAGCATATAAGGTCTTATCTCCGGTACTGCCTCTTGCAATATTAGTAACCCTGGATCTAAGTCCCTTATCTGTATACCAGCCGCCAAAGGTATAACCGTCTCTTACAGGATTTTCAAGTTTATAAGAAACTGTCTTACTATAGGTATACTCAGTGATAATAGCCTGCGGATCAGCGAACTCGCCGCCATTAAGCTCATAAGTGATCCTGAATATATTCTTCCATACAGCATACAGTGTCAGTGTATATGTTCCTGAAGCAGCATCATATGTCAGATACTCTTCGCTCGGCCTTTGAACTCTCTGAGAGTTTGTATATGTAACTACTCCATCTGCGGCATCCTGACTACTTACAGCCCATCCCATGAAGATAAAACTACTACTTCTAAAAGCATTAGCTCTAAGATATGTATTGGACGAGTATTTGATCTTCTGATCTGCCATAGTACCGGTTATCACGTCACCTGGCTGACTATTACTATTGAATACTACTGTATAAGTCATATCCCACATAGCATAAAGAGTCAGATCGCCCGATGAACCCTGAGCTATGCTGCCAATCTTAGTTCTATAGTTAGCATCACTATACCAGCCGCTAAATGTATAACCTTCCTTGACAGGTGTTGGGAGTTTATAACCTCCCTTATGGTTATACTCATATCTTTCGATATAGTTGTCCGCATTATTATCAAGGCTTCCACCATTAAGAACATAGCTTATGCTATAATCTGTAGCCTGCCACTGAGCATAAAGAGTTATCGTAGCATTATTTCTTGATGGAAGGATATCTATAACTTCCTTGTCTGTATACGCTACTCCAGGGTTCTCAGCTGTAGGAGTCTTGACCGTATTCCATCCGGCAAATACATATCCTTTTTTGGTATATGCATTAGTATTAAGAGCTGCTGCCTTCTGATAGGTGAACTTCTGAGCACGAACACTTCCGCCGTTATTACCATTACCATTAAAAGAGATGGTATAAGTATATGGCGTCCACTTAGCATACAGATAATAATCTCCGCTCATGGCTCTTGAAATGGAAGTGACCCTCTTCTTATAAGTATCATCCTGATACCATCCACCGAAGATATAACCTTCTTTGACAGGTGTAGGAAGAGTCACTGCAGTTCCATAAGTATACTCATAAGGTGCTGTAACACTTCCAAAAGATCCTCCGCCAAGGTCATAACCTATCTCGAAAGTATCTCTCCAAACTGCATATAATGTAATCTGCCCGTTAACATTATTTCTTCTGGATACAAGATCTACTACGCTTTCCTTATCAGTATAGGAAGCATAATGATCATCAGCATCTTCCATGCTTATCGCCCATCCCATGAATACGTAGCCTTTCCGGCTAAACTTATTAGGGCTTAAAGCCTTGGTAACTCCATATGAGAAGGCCTGGTCTGTCATCTTGCCGGAAGTAGCTCCATTGCCATCAAAGTGCACGTTGTAGGTGTATGGTATCCACTTAGCATAGAGGTGGATATCACCGGAAGATCCGCTCTTAACCTCTGTCTTTCGATTCTTATAAGCGCTATCTGTGTACCAGCCTCCAAACTGATATCCAAGAGCCCAGTCTTCTCTATCAGGAGCGTAGATAGCAAATGTCCTGTCACTTGCTGTATAGGTCAGCTTGGTGTTAGCTGTGTTATTGGAGCCTCCATTTAGATGATAGATTATGTTATAGGTCTCCGGTACCCACTGAGCATAGAGGACCAGATTGACACCTGCCATACTGCCATCATTGGTAACAGCCTGTCTGTTCTGATAATAGGTACCGCTGCCGTCAGACTCTGTATTCCAGCCAACAAAGACATAACTCTTTCTGGTATATCTGTTAACGTTTAGTGCTACGGTCTTACCTGAAGCGATCGTCTGATTGGATACAGCACCGCCTGTAGAACCGTTGCCGTTATATATGATCACATAATTTAAAGTCCTTGCAGCAATGGTGAAGCTCACAGTCTTAGTTCCGCCATAGTCGCCTACACCTTTAATAGTAAGTTTGGCAGAACCTTTTTTGACATTATTCTCATAAGATACTATCTCATAATCTTCTGAGCTTAATACCACGCCTCCTAGCTTAACCTCTATCTGGCTCTTGTCAGGACGCACTTCATCTCCGGTGTAATACTGAGTATATACACGGACACTTGCCCTGAACACATCACCTGCAACGATCCTGTAAGTTCCGCTGATATCTCCTGTGTACAGTCCCTTACCTGTTGCCGTTATACGCATAATAGTCCCTGCAGGAACTATATCATTATTTTGCGCTATATCTCCGGCACTTCTATACGTACCATCATATAGTGTCACATCTTCAACATATGAATACACTACATTCCTGTCATAATCAGTATTAATAGCAAGAGTCTTGCCATTAGAATCTGTTATGGAAAAAGAGGTTTTGTAATTGCCCTTAGTACTTGCATAAACCTTGTCACTAGCATTTAATGACAGCCCCTGTGCAGATATATTCTGATTCTCAATAGCAAAGGTTGCATTAACACTGCCTGTAAAATTGCCTTTACCTGTTATCGTAACAGTAGGTATTCTCTTAGCATTAATAGTCGTATTATTAGTATATCTAAGAGTATAGTCTTTGTTTGCTTCAAGGACTGTACCATTGTAGCTGACAACCGGAAGCGGAGTCACACCTCCTTTTACATAAGAGAAGATATTGTCGCCGTCTGTATCAAGAACTGATACGGACACCTTAGGCTCAGCACTTTTAGCATCTGTAGTCAGGTTATATGCAGTAATCCTGTAGGTCTTCCTGACAGTACCTGTATAACCACCGATTCCTGTATAAGTGACAGTTACAGTTCCAACATTGGTAGTATCTCCTGTATATGAGACAAGATAATCTACGCCCTTAACAAGTTCCTGACCATAAGTTAGTACGTTCTCGTACTTCTGCTCCTGACCGTTATAAACGAAGTTAGTAGTTGTATATGTTGTAAGATTTACAGGATCAACAAATCCCGAGAACTTTGCAGCACTAAGCGCTACACCTTTTATAGCAAAAGAAGTAGTCTTAGAACCTACATATCTATTCCTACCTTCAAATACAACATAGCCTGTTCCTGCATGGTCATTGTCCGTGTAATAATATGTATAGTCTACAGAACCAGTCACATCTTCAGACAGATCAGCATAGTCTTCTGGCTCACAGTAGATGCCTGTAAGAGTCTTGCCGCTATATTTGAGTACAGGAACGGGGCAGACTCTTCCCTCTTCATTCCTATCTGCATATTTGGCAGCGGGTACACTTACAGAGACTCTGCTTATCATAACCTTATCTTTGGATACAATAGTCTGTGTGATAGTCCTAGTACCTGTATAGTTGCCCTTACCTGTAATCGTTATAAGATACTGACTGTCTTCAGATACTGATCCAACGAATGCTGTATTATCATAGTCAGCACTTTTGGTATCAGTTCCCGGATAAGTGTAGGTGAAGTCAGCGCCTGCTCTTAACGTTATCTTCTTATTACCATTATTATAGATAAGGCTTGTAGTACCCTTCTGAACCCTTCCTGAATATTGGAGGAGTATATCATTAGCGCTAAAGCTATCTTCTGAGATATCTCTTGGATTAATTGTAAAAGTCTTCTGGAAGCTACCACTATAATTGCCTTTACCTGTTATGATGATAGTCGCAGTTCCTACGTTTGTATTATTCCTATAGCTGACTGTATAGTCTGTGCCCATAGTAAGGAGCTTCTTGCCATCATAGACTCTAAGCTCGTCCTGAGAAAATGTAATGGCAGCCCCTATGTAAGTCTTGTCAGTAATGCCTGCAGCCCACATGCTGTCAGGTACCTGTGAAGCATCAGAATAAAGTGTCCTGTCCTCTAACATGATCTCTCCCCAGTTCTCTGACTCAGGAATAACATTATATGTAAATGTAACTACGTCACTATCTTCGTAGCCATCCTTACAAGCGATAGCACGTATAGTCAATGTACCGTCATCAGCTGCAATCTTGCCGGCTGTTAATACATCTGTATATAAGTTGTCATCAGCCGTCGGCACATCACTGTCAGATTCCGGGTTAAGGATATAGTAAATCTTAGCATCATAAGAAGATGATGCTAGAGCTATCCTTGCATCACTGCCAACATAGCTTCCATTATCAGTTCCTGAGCTGCTATCTGTTCTGGATCTTGATATTGATACAGTAGGAGCCTGCGCCTTATATCTTGCTTCCCACTGGGCGTATATATAAGTATCTCCTGTAATAGGAGCTGTAAAGTCGTATTCTACATCTCCATCAGCTGATGTGAACCAGCCTCTAAAGTCGTATTTAGTCCTTGTAGGGTCTTCTGGCTTTGTAATAGTATCACCGGATTCTACTGTAAATACTACAGAATCTGTGGTGGCAAAAGAGCCTCCCTGGAGCCTGAAAGTAACTGTATATGCTGGCACAGCCATAAGAGATGCTGAGAGATCTCCTGATGTACTAAAAAGGCTTGTTGAAAGATCTATAGTCTCTCCATCTTCAGAAAGAGTATACGTTGTAGTCTTTCCTTCTTCATCGGTTCCTTCTTTATCAGGATCTGTTCCATCCGTGGCATCAGGATCAGAGACATAGTCTGAAGATTTGGTAGAATCTTTTTTATCATCAGGCAGTACGTCTTTATTAGAGTCCTTATATGATTCATTATCTGAATCTTTATCAGAGTCTTCATCTGATTCATTATCAGAATCATTATTAGCATCGTTGCCCAGGTTCTTATCTGAGTTAGTTACAGAATCTTCATCAATTTCCATCTTAACCCATACAGCACTAAGGGTAAGATCCTTGGAGATAGTAACTTTATCTTCTGATGAGAGTATATTCTTAGCTATAGCTTCCGGCAGTTCTTCTATACTATCTACTTTAGAAGTAGTATATATGAATTTATCATTACCTGAATTCTCACTTCCTGGTTGTTCATTTTCAGATGTTTCTCCATCTGCATAGCTAACGTATATTACGCTTTCATCCTTGCTCCAGCCAAGGAACTTATAGCCTTCTAAAGTCGCAGCAGGAAGCTCTTCGTATATCTTAATATCCGTATAGTCATCAGGAGTTCCTTCTCTAACGATAGTCTTCTTAGCGTCCAGATCTGTACTATCATCATCTTCTACCTCTTCTACAATAAGGTATCTGTAGTATGGACCATATTCCTTATCATAATTGACATAGATAATTGAACTGTTGTCATTACTATCATCGTTGCTGTCATCAATACCATCAACTACGCCGCGTCCGGCATTTAAAGTGACAGTATAGTATTCTGAGCCTTCTGACTTATTGTCTTCATTAGGAGCTTTGACGCCTTCATCTGCAGTTTTTCCATCTATGGTATCTTCATTATTTAGAACTGCTGATGTATCATCACCTGATCTGTTGCCATCTGATCCATCTGTATCAGAACCGGTGTTTTCAGAATTGCCAGAAATACCACTATTAGAACCACTATTATCAGAGTTTCCATTACCGGTACTACTGTTATTTGAATTATTATTGGAATTGCTATTGGAATTATTATCTGAACTATTCTTATTAGCATCAGCATTTTCAGGATTCCCTGTACCGGATGCTCCTGCGCCTATGCCGGCATTGCCTGCGCTGTCATTAACAGATGAGCCATCACTTGTCATATCTAATGTTGTATTTCCAGACGCTGATATATCCAGATCACTATAGTCCTGAGCATGTGTTCTTATAGTAAAAGAATTAGAAGTCATACCGGCAGCCAGTATTAGCGCAAATGCTCTACTACCAAGACCTCGTCGCAATGTTTTAGTCATATAAACCCTTTCCCTCATAAATGTTTATATTATTATCATTTTATCATACATATATTCCCTATTTAATTTGCATGTTCTTGTGTCATAACATTGCGGGTGATGAGCATGGACT
>JAEEGF011422121.1_pt1 | contig 13062 bp, 7 predicted proteins | sample 9134171 | NCBI WGS metagenome assembly JAEEGF01 (sample SAMN16246542, study PRJNA631951) | gut metagenome | biome: gut microbiome; feature: rumen; material: AP-attached | host: Bos | place: Iran: Karaj | collected 2018-10
AAGGTGAATGGAAACTTTATATTGATGTAAATTCTGCTGGCGAATATTCTCTTGAGGGCGAGGTTACTGATATGACAGTTGCTTCATCAAGTTATTTTGGCGTTCACTGCAAGTATTCCAAGACACGTTCCACAGGTTTCTATTTTGACGATATTTCTGTTTCAGGAACATATAGTGTTGATTTGCAGGCACCTACATTGGTTTCGGCACGCTTCACAAGCGAAAATAGCATTCTGCTCTCGTTCGATGAGGAAATAGACGAGGAAAGTGTTTCCGCTACCAATTTCAGCATGGATAACGGCATAGGTCAGGCAACTTCTGCAACTTTGCAGGAAGGCGATGCCCGAAAGATTGTCTTGCAGTTTGCTAGCAGTTTCACAAACGGAACAACTTACACGCTTACATACGGCGGAATCTCCGACAGCGAAGGCAACACAGCCACAGCCGCCACTACGCAGATGACTTTCGTAGAAGCAGGAACTGGCTCAGTGGTTATCAACGAGATTATGGCCGACCCGACACCAGTCGTAGGTCTGCCCGAAAGCGAATACATTGAACTTTACAACAATTCGCCCGATGCAATAAACCTCGAAGGCTGGACTTTGAAAATCGGCACGACTTCAAAAACACTCGATGCATATATGCTCTATCCGTCGGAGTATGTGGTGATTTGTCGCACCGGTAACGATACGCTTTTCTACGACATTACAAACATTCTGCCCCTAAGCCTGTCGGCGACTGCGTTGACAAATGGCGGTACAACCATTACGCTCTACAACGAGTTTATGTCGGAGGTTGACAAGATTACATACTCGTCGGCATGGTACAGGAATGCAGGCAAGAAGGACGGTGGCTGGTCGCTCGAACGAATCGACCCGAACAACCGTTGCGAGCAGTCAACCAACTGGCGGGCATCCGAAAACGAGAATGGCGGTACTCCTGGAGTACAGAACTCGATTTTCGGTCCAAATGTTGACGAAACAGCTCCTTCCATCATGGACTTGAGCATAAATTCGGCAAACGAACTGCATCTTACTTTTTCCGAAACCATTGATACAACAACGCTTTCGCTCGACAACTTTTCGCTCGACAACGACTACGGCAACCCCGTTTATGCAGGAATGGACGCCAATAATCCCAACTTGCTGGTGCTTATGTTCGGAGTATCGTTCGAGCAGAACCGCATCTACAACCTTACGGTGGGAAACATAGCCGACCTTTGCGGAAATGTCATGGAAAGGCAGACGGTTCAGTTCTCGACTGTTCCAGTTGCATTCAACACAATAGTAGTCAGCGAGATAATGTCAAAGCCATCGCCAGTGGTCGGTTTGCCCGATGCTAAGTATGTGGAGATTTACAACCGCAGCGACAATGCCGTAAGTTTGTCGGGTTGGAAAATTGCGCTTGGCTCAACGACTAAGGCTTTGCCGTCGGTAATCATAAATGCCAAGTCGTATCTGGTGCTTACTTCTGCCGACAATGCTTTCCTTTTCGAAGATTTTGAGAATGTCGTTGGTGTTGATGGTATGCCGTCGTTTGCGCAAGGCGGTACAACGATTTCGCTATATGACAAGAACGACAATATAATCCACACGCTCACCTTCTCCTCGTCGTGGCACGACGACAATTTCAAGGCGCAGGGCGGCTACTCGCTCGAAATGGTTGACCTCGACAATCCGTGCGAAGGTGCAGCCAACTGGCGTTCTACTCTCGACCGTCGCGGTGGTACGCCCGGAACACAGAACTCGGTCAACGCAACCAATCCCGACAGGATTTTGCCATATCCGACCGATGCCGAAGTGGTAAACGATACCGTGGTCGTGTATTTCAGCGAAGTTGTTTTGCCTGAAATGATTAGTACGCAGAATTTCAGTGTCGAAGAATTTGGTAATCCGACATTTGTGAAAATTATTGAGCCTCAGCTTACGGTTGTAAAAATGAAATTCGATGCAGAAATTCAAGTTGGCAAGGTCTATATGCTCAATGTAAGCGAAAATATTATCGACTGCAGTGGAAACAATGTCGAGGTTAATACGCAGATTAGGTTTGGAATTGGCGTACAGGCTGAATATAACGACTTGGCAATAAACGAATTGCTATTCAATCCTTATTCTGGCGGAAGCGACTTTGTAGAACTTTACAACCGTTCCGACAAGGTCATCGACCTGAAGGATTTGTGGATTTCGAACACCAACGACAATGGTTCCGTAAAGGATTCGTACCAGATTACAAACATCAGTCGACTGATACTTCCGCAGGAATATTGCGCCTTCAGTACCGACATTGCCGACCTTTACAACCACTATACAATCGAGCATTCCGAAAATCTCTACAAGGTCGCCAAGATGCCTTCGATGCCCGACGACAAGGGAACAATCATAATCACAGGTCGCGCCTTCGATACCATCGACATTGTAAGCTACAACAAGTCCCAGCATTACAGGCTGTTGAGTTCGCAGGACGGTGTTTCGCTCGAAAGGATAAACTACGATGTGCCGTCGTCGGACGAAAGCAACTGGCATTCGGCAGCTCAGGACGCAGGTTTTGCAACGCCCGGATATGTAAATTCGCAGTTCCACGAGATTGGCGAGATTGAGTCGCAGATAACATTGAGCAGCGAAGTCTTTTCTCCCGACAACGACGGCTACGACGACCAGCTTGTCATAACCTACAGCCTTGATGTGGCTGGCTACAGTGGCACTATAGCGGTGTACTCGACCAACGGCAGGCTTGTGCAGACACTTGTCAACAACCGCAGCCTCGGCTCTACCGGAAATATCGTGTGGGACGGCTTCGATGCACAGAATAGGCTTTGTCCGGCAGGAATTTACATTGTATATGTAGAGCTTTTCAACCTCGAAGGCAAGAAGATTGTGGAGAAGCATGTAGTTTCAATAAATTCGCGCGTGGACTAGATGCGAAAACTTCTGGTAATCATATTGATGTCGCTTGCTTTGCTTTTCGTGCAGTCGTGCGAAAATTCCTGTTCGATAAATAGAAAAATAAAGCTAATAACAGGGAATACGTGGGAAATCAATAGCTATATCAACTATTCGGTGAATATCGAAATGAGCATTTCCCCAGAAATTTACAATTTCGACACCGATGGCCATTATACAAAAGTGAGGGAAAACGACTCATTAATAGGGGAGTGGAATTTTATAGATTGCAACTATCTTAAAATGGGTAGCCAGACCTTCAAAATTGCCGAACTTTCACGCAAAATTATGGTGTTAAGATATGGAGATGTCGATTTTGTGTATAGGAAGATAGAATGATTTTTAATGGTAGCTATATACGTGTTGACGCAATGTGCTTTTGTCCTATGCCCTCTGAGTCATTCCGTAAAACAGAACGAACAGCATAAGGAACGTTGCTTGTGAGTTCGTTTATGCGGAATCTCCAATTGAAAACGTTTCTATAGGAGATTCCGCACAGTTGAACAATATTACGCTCCCCGTTCCGTATCGCGTTATTGTTCTAACTTGCGGAATGACAGTTTAATAGCACAAAATTTAGTCAACTTGTATATAGTTCCCTTTTTAATAGCACGAACGTTTATTATGCAAAATCAATGTATTTATACCCGATAGGGTATAAATAGTACACAAATTTATTAATATCGACAATAATCGTTTACAATTGGAGATTACGGACAGCTTGATTCTCATCGGCTCACTTTTGGATATCGCCGAGAGACTCATAGCTTCCGAAATGACGATAAAGGACTAGAACAAGTATCCCATCTTAACGTAGAAGTTCATCATTTTGCCGTTGTCCTGCTTGTTTAAAGCGGTAGCCCAGTCAACCGAAAGTATGAAGTTTTCGTTCATGGCGACTTTCAGTCCAATGCCTGCAGCCGAGTGTGGCATATAGGTTTCCTTTTTCGACAGGTTGAAGAAGTCTTCGTACTTGTCGGTACGGCCGTTTGCAATGTTGTTGGCTGTGATGGCTGTTCTTACGTCGGTTTCGTCGAGCTTGTATGGCTGGGTAACAACGCCCAAGTCGAAGAATGGGTTCAGTCCGATGTAGAAGTGTTGCTTGCCGATGTCGAAGTTTACAATTTTTGTCCTGAGTTCAACATTTGCGTAGGCAAAACCATTGGCTAGAATTCTATTTCGCATGATTCCGCGCAACGAATTACCGCCTCCAAGTCCTTCGTATATAACACGTTGTATAAAAAGTGTGTTTAGGTAGGTGTTCATGTAGAAAGGCGATTCGCCAACAATTGTGTTTTGCGTTCCGATTCGGTAGGCCAGAGTGATTCTGTCCTTGTATATCGGCACATAGTGTCTGAACGTGAAGTTGAACTTCAGGTTGTTGTATTCGGTCTGTTTGCCGAATGCAGCCGAGTAGGTGAAGAACGCATCTGTATAAATGCCTCGCGACGGGTTTGAGCGCTTGTCGCGGCTGTCGAAGGTGATGCCGCCACGTACGTACGGATGCCATCCGCCGTTGGCTTCGTCGGGTTTTATTATGCCCCAGTTGCGGTACAGTTCGTAAAGTCCCTGAACCGACGGGTCGAGGTATTTGATGTCAGTCGGCTGGCGTTTGCCGTTGAGCATGGCAATATCGCACTCGTCGATCATATAGCCGAGTACGCCAAGGCCTGCATTCCATTTCAACGCACCAGTGATTGTGCCCTCGATGTCGGCGGCAACACGCACGAGGTCGCGCTTGTATTTGTAAAATGCGCGCGAAAGGTATTCGCTCGAGTCCTTCTTAGCATTGTGCCATCCCATGTGGTAAAGAGTAGGGTATCCGTTGTAGCCGTAGAAGTCGCACATTGCGTCGGGCAGATACGATACGTCAATAGTTAGGCGATGGTCAGGGATGAGATATTTCGAATCGTAGAAGAAACGGAAAAGTCCGTATCTTTTGGTTGTGTATGCTGCTTCTACGTAGAACGAATGTATGTATTCTGGATATTGGCTTCCGTCGCCGTAGTAGTATATGTTCGACAGTGCGCCGAACTGGAATCCGAGGTCGGCATCGTAGGCTACGCTAGGCAGTATGCCAAAGTTCCATCCAGTCTTGACCTTCGATGTGTCTTTTGCTTCTGTTGTTGCCATTGCGTTGATCGCGATGAGGGCAATAATGGCAAGTGTTATAAGTTTCCTCATGATGTTGATTTTTAGGCGTTTAGAATAATTTTAAGAGATAAGCGATGCCGACACCCATATAAGTGCCGATTGCATAACCGATGAGGCCGATTACAATTCCGCTGATAAGCACCTTCTTGTTTCCCATTGCACCTACTACCGGCGGGATAAATGGCGGTGAGCAGAAGAGTCCAACTTGGGCGACAGTGTATAGGTCGCCATTGATTTTTGCAAAACGGCAGAAAATAATGTGGACAATTACTGATACAAGCATTATGTACAGGACGAACAATCCGAGCGAAACAGCCGACATGTCGATGTTGTACGGGTTGAACTGCGAAGCGACTACTATGCTGAATATCAGTATAAAAATCATGCCAAGTTCGAAAGTTTTCGGCAGTTCGCGGATTTTTTTCGAGAAAGATGCTATAATCGAAAGTGTGGTTATGGTAAGGATTATGACCAGTTCGTTGAGTTTTCCTGTGCCAGCTTCCTTGTCGCCAACAATGCCAAGGTTATAGAATAGCAACGACAGTCCCGCGCCAACAGCAAGGAAGGCAATCGACAGCAGCAGGCCGAGCATGGTTCTTGGAAAGACCTTCTTGTTGAGCATCTTTCCATAGTTTTCGATGCCATGTTCTTCGAGGTTCTTATGGTTGGCTGTCGATACGGCCGAAGTCTCGTCGGGGAAAGGCAATATTTTTCTGAAAAGCTTGTATCCGCCGCCAGTGATGAACATTATAAGCGGGAATGTTATCAGCATCTGGAAGGTGAGCACTAAGGTAATTGTAGTGGGGTCAACGCCGAGGGCGGCACCAAGTGCGTTGAAGTTCATTGTTCCGCCAGTGTATATGCCAGTCATCATTGCCGAAACGTTTGCAATGTCGTTTACGCCAGAGTCGCGGAAGATGAAAAATCCAGTGATTACGGCTGTTGCGATTGCTATTATTCCGCCAACGAGGGCAAGAATTGTTTTTGGCAGCGACCGAGTCCACAACTTGAAGTCGCAGTTGAACAGCATCAGCGGAATGGCAATCGGAACCGATATGTTCATTATCAGTTTCTGTATGCTTTCGAAGGTTGCTGCTTCGGTAGTAGCAGGGTCAAAAGTTACGAATCCAGTAAGGCTCATTATTATGCCGACGGCGTATGCCAATATTACGGTGCCTATTTTCTGTAGTATTTTCCATTTGTGGAATGCCGATACTATAATTATTGGGAATAGCAGGTAGATTGATATTGCAATAATTGACCGCATAGTATGTATTTTATGTTTTGGGCACAAAAATAATTGGTTTTGATATGGAAATTGTTGAAGAAAGTGGCATTTAATTAAACGTGAGGTGTTAATACTTACAAATGGGCTTTGCTTTCTTTGGTTTCTGCTAATGCTAAACCAGCGGCGGATGAATATAAAAAAGGGGCGCCATAAAGACGCACCCTATATTAAAGCAATATGAAAAAGTCGTTATTTTTCGGGAACAAGACGAACCTTTACGTAGCTGTCGAACTTGAAGTACTTGTCGGCAGCCTTTGTCATCTGTTCCTTGTTGATGCTGTTGATGCGAGCATCTTCACCCTTTGCTTCTTCGGGGGTAATGTCGCCTTCTACAAGGTCAATTATAAGGCCTCTCCAGTATCTGTTCTCCTTTACTTCGGTTTCGTGTTCGCGTCTCTTCTTTTCGATGGTCTTTGCGATATCTTCGTCGTTGATGTCACCGCTCTGGATAGACTTTATAACGTTGAAAATCTTTTCCTTGAGTTCTGGTTCCCTTGCAGGGTCGCAGCTGTAGAAAATCTGTACATTATATCTTCCTGTAGGCTTGTTAGAAGTTATAGGATATGCACCTATAGAATATACGCCGCTTTCCTTTTCACGAATCTGTTCGAGGAGCTTGGTGGTGAGAATCTTGCAGATAGCATCGATTTCGGTGTTGTTCTGTGCGTTGTAGTCAAAATCACCATGGAACATTATGATTTCTACGCATTTGTCGTCTTTGCCCTTTCTAACATCCTTTTCGATTCCACCCTTTGGAGGACGGATTCCGAGGTCAACAAAGGTTTCGGTACGCTGAACAGTTTCGAGTGAACCCAAGTACTTTTCAATCATCGGTTTTGCCTTCTTGCTGTCGATGTTGCCTACAAAGTAGAAAGTGAAGTTGCATGGGTCGTTGAAGCGTTGCTTGTAGAACTTGCTCATGTTCTTGAAGTTAACTTCGTCGAGCATGGCTGGAGTCATAGGTTTGCGGTATTCGCTGTAGTTGGCCATGAGCCATCTCATCGAATCCTGCCATACGCTCTGCGGGTCGAGGCTTGCGTTTTCGAGCAGACCCTTCTGCTTTTCGATGTACGACTTGAAAGCATCTTCGTTGAACTTAGGCTGTGTGAAATAAGCGTTTACAAGTTCGAGCATTGTTTCGAAACCTTCAACGTCGCATCCGCCGACGAAACCTTCTTCGGTTTCACCGATGTATGGCGATACGTGAGCATTCTTTCCCGAGAGGTATTTCTGAAGTTCGGTTGCATCGTAGTTGCCGAGACCGCTTTCGTCCATTACATCGGTAATGCATTGAATTGTGAGAGCATCATTTGCATTGTACTTTGAGTAACCGCCTTCGCTCTTTGCTGTCATTGTGATTTCGTCGGCCTTGAAGTCGGTGTGCTTGATAACAACCTTAACACCATTGCTCAAAGTCCATGTTTCGTAGCCGAAATCCTTGTTGGTAGCCTTCTTTGAAACCTTGCCCTTTGCTCCGAGAGCATCTACAAGAGGCTTGTCGGCAACCTTATCTACGTATGCTTCGGTGCTTGTCTGGTTTGCTTCTTCGAAAGCCTTTCTAATCTGAGCTTCGGTCGGGAGCTTTGAGCCTGGCTTTTCGGGGGCCATAGCGAAAACCACGCAATTGTCGTCGGTAATCATTGTGGTAGCATAGTTGTTGACTTCGTCGAGTGTGATTTCCGGAATGTACTTGTTGTAGAGCTGATGTTCGTATTCTGCGCTCATATATGCTGAATGAGGCGGCATAAAGTTAGCCTTGTATTCGTTGATATAGCTTTCAGATTTTTGTTTGTCGCGTTCGTTGTACTGCTTGTCGATCATCTTCAGCAGGTCCTTCTTTGCGCGGTCGAGTTCAGTCTGTGTAAATCCGTGCTGTATCATTCTCTGGTTTTCGGTTGCAAGAACTCTTACTGCGTTTTCGATCTTGTCGTTCTGAAGCAGTGCGAAGTTCATGAAAGCATCCTTTCCACCCATGAACGAAGAGTATGCGCCGGCAGCCTGTACGAAAGGAGGATTAGGTGCCATTGCGATTTCTGCGAAACGAGCCGACAACATCTGCGACATAAGCATCGAAACCATATCGCGACGAGCATCTGCCACAGTAACAGTCTTCGACTGCGGGTGTTTATAGAGAATCTGAATCATAGTTTGAGGACATTCGGGATCGGTTGCAAACTTTACGATAGTTTCCTTGTTGTCGGGAATGATTTCTACAGGACGAGTTTTTGGATTTTCTGGTTTTGGAATCTGTGAGAAAAGCTTCTTAACGCGAGCTTCCATGTCGGCCGGGTCGAAGTCACCAACAACTATTACAGCCATAAGGTCGGGACGATACCAAGTCTTGTAGAAGTCCTTTATAACCTTCGGGTCGAAATTATCGACAACTTCCATAAGACCTATCGGGAGGCGTTCGGCATACTTTGAGCCGTTGAACATAGCATTGAGCATTTCGGTCTGGATGCGTTCCTGTGCGCCCTGGCTCAAACGCCATTCCTCGTGGATAACGCCTCTTTCATCGTTAATCATATCGTCGTCGAACGAAAGTTCGTGAGCCCAGTCGTAGAGTACGAGCAAGCCCTTGTCGATGAATTCGCTGCTGTCGGTTGGAACCTTGATTCCATATACGGTTTCGTCGAACGAAGTATAAGCGTTTACTTCGTGACCGAACTGCATACCTATTGATTCAAGGTAGTTTACGAGTTCGTTCTTGCTGAAGTGTGTACTTCCGTTGAACGCCATGTGCTCGGTAAAGTGAGCCAGACCGCGCTGTTCTTCGGTTTCGAGAACCGAACCTGCATATACGGCAAGTGTGAGTTCTGCACGTTTTTCGGGAATTGAGTTTTGTCTAATATAATAGGTAAGCCCGTTGTCGAGTTTGCCTACGATTACCTTAGGGTCGTTTGGCAACTTGTCGGAAAGTGCCATTCCCTGCGAAAATGCTGCTCCTATGCCAAGCAATAGTGCGAACAGCAAAAGTGTGAATTTTTTCATCTGTATTTAATTTTTAAATTTTCTGGGTGCAAAATTATGTCTTTGAGACATACGTTAAAGTGAAAGATTTCTTAAACTGTCAGCCTCCCCATATTGTACCTGTTCAATTACTTTTCCCTTTTCGTAAAATAGTTTCAAAACTTCGGTTCCGTCTTCCAGATAGAATGTCCAGATGCCTTCGGCGGTGTCGTTTACATATTTTTTATTGTATTGCACCTGTCCGTTTACATAATAGACTTTGTTTTCTCCATTACGCAATCCGTGGCTATAGTCGCCTGTACTCCAAACCTTTCCGTTGTCGTACCAAGCAGTCCAGCGACCGTCGCGCAGTCCGTTGCTGTCGAGAGGACCTTCCATGCATATGTTGCCGTTCTTGTAGTAACGTTTCTCATACGTAGCCGTGGTGGTGTCGGCCTTGTCGTAGAATTTTATGCGGCGAGTTTCTCCGCTGGCGAAGGTGTCGGTTACAGAATATTCGTACACGGTTGCAAGTGTATCGGTAGTTAGCACTTCGGGAAGCGGTTTTTCGTTTTGCCCCTTGCATGAGAATAGTGAGTAGGCTGTTGCGAATGCAAGAATGATGATGAGTTTTTTCATTTGTTTTTTATTGAGACGCAAAATTTTGCGTCTTTACCTATTTTAATAATTATTAATTGTCAATTGTTAATTGTCCATTCGTTTATTCCGTTTTTTCTCCGAAAGCCAAATCGCCAGCATCGCCAATTCCAGGGACTATGTACGATTTTACAGTCAGTTCGTCATCTATGGCGCCAGTCCATACAGTAACCATACTTTCGGGCAATACCTTTTCAATATATTCAAGGCCTTCGCGGCTTGCAATTACAGCTGCCACATGTACGTGCTTTGGTGTCCCGTATTCAAGCAATCCTTTGAATGCCAACTCAATACTGCTTCCACTTGCAAGCATTGGGTCACATATTATTACATTTCTATCCTCAATGGATGGCGATGTGATGTAGTCGATTTTTACTTCGAACTTGCCGTTTTTTTTGTATTTACGATAACCTGCAATAAATGCGCTGTCGGCATGGTCAAAGAAATTGAGGAATCCTTTATACATAGGTAGTCCTGCACGAAGAATAGTTGCCAAAACAGGTTGTTCCTTAATAGTTGGTACTGTAGCAATGCCAAGTGGAGTTATGACATCTTCCTCGGCAAATGGAAGCCTCTTGCTGATTTCGTATGCCATTACTTCGCCTATGCGAGTGAGGTTGTTGCGAAAACGCAGTCTTTCCTGCTGAATCTGCACGTCTCTTACTTCCGACAAAAACTGGTCGAGCAAACTGCCCTTTCCACCTAAATTAATAATCTTCATAATTCCTATTATTTATTAATAATCGGATGTAAAAATAATTCTTTGATTTGTATTGAAGAAGATTTTTTTTAAAATTATGTGAGTTTCGTGCTTTGAAGTAGGCAGTTTGCCGTTTTTTGTGTGTTAATTTATATGAAAAATTGTAATAGATATAACATTTTTTCGTTTTTTCGTATAATTGAACAAAAAAGTCCTTGCCAGTATTAAAAAAGTCCATACTTTTGTGTCGCAATCAGATGACAAAATGACGTCTGGTTATTAAAATTGCCCTCATATTATCAAACTTTATTTTAACCTCCGTTAGAATCCCAAGCTTTCGGAGGTTTTTTTATTGTCTCCCCGATTTTATTTGTTAACTTTGCACTCCAATAAAGTAATTATTGAGAACAATGGAATATTCAGCAAAGGAAATTGCCGACATGCTCGGTGGCAAAGTTGAGGGCGACGGCTCTGTGATGATTTCGAAATTCGCGAGAATAGAATACGGAGAACCGGGAGCCATTTCTTTTTTAGCAAATCCCAAATACGAGCAATACATATATACAAGTAAGGCTTCGGCTGTGATTGTAAACAACAGCTTTGAACCTCATGGAGATATTTCGGCTACTTTGATTCGCGTCCCTGATGCCTACAAGTCGGTTGCCGATTTGCTCCACATCTATGCCGTAAAGTATACTCCCAAAGGTCGCGAGATGCGCAGCAAGGTTCATCGCACGGCAAAAGTCGGCAAAGGTTGCTACATCGGCGGATTCGCCTACATCGACAAGAATGCCGTTCTGGGCGACAATGTTCAGGTACATCCGCTATGCTATGTGGGCAAGAATGTGAAAATCGGCGACAACACCATATTATATCCGGGCGTGAAGATTTACTACGACTGCGAAATCGGAAAGAATTGCATAATACACTCCAACACTGTCATCGGTGCAGATGGCTTTGGTTTTGCTCCCAATCCCGACGGCGAGTTCGAGAAGATTGAGCAGATTGGCAATGTCGTCATCGAGGACAATGTGGAACTTGGTGCGCTTGTTACTATCGACCGTGCAATAGCTGGTTCTACAATAATCCGTCGTGGCGTAAAGCTCGACGACCACAACCATGTGGCTCACAATGTTGAGATTGGCAAGAATACCGTTATGGCTGCACAAGGCGGAATCGCCGGTTCGGCAAAAATCGGCGAGAACTGTATGTTCGGCGGTCAGGTGGGAATAGGTCCGCACTCCAACATTGCCAACCGCACCAAGATGCAAGCCAAGGCAGGAATTGCCGGCACGGTAAAGGAAGAAAATACCGCCTTGATGGGTGCGCCAGCTATGGATGCCCGCAAGTATCAGCGTCTGTATGTGCGATTCAAGCAGCTCGACGATATGGCAAAGAAGATTGAAATGCTCGAAAAACAGATTGAAGAGTTGAAAAAGAAGGGGGAATAGAAACATTCGTCGGTTACAACCGACAAATTATAAGTAATTAATAATGAACACTCTCCTCTCTCGCATATCGCAAAACTCCAACTTCGACAAGCTGACAAGCCTGCTGGCAAACGGCGGACAAGCAAAGGTACAGCTTAGCGGTCTTGCAGGCTCGGCAAAGTCGTTTGCCGTGGCAGCTGCGTTTGCCGATATGGGCACAACCTTCTGCCTTGTGCTTCCCGACAAGGAAAGCGCTTCGTATTCGTACGACGACCTTGTTGGTATTCTTGGTGAAGAAAGTGTGATGTTCTATCCCAGTGCCTTCAAGCGTTCCATCGAGTACATGAAGGAGAACAAGTCGAACATCGTGATGCAGACCGAGGTGCTGTCGCGACTTAACGCCACACGCAAGGGATTCGTCATCGTCACCTATCCCGAGGCGGTGATGGAAAAGGTGATTCGTACCCGCGAACTTACTCGCAATACCTTCAATGTGGCTGTCGGTGATGAACTGTCGATGGAAAAGCTCATCGATGTGCTCAACGACTGGAATTTCAGTCGCGACGACTTTGTGTTCGAGCCGGGCAGTTTTGCCGTGCGCGGAAGCCTTATCGATGTGTTCTCGTATGGTGCCGAAAAGCCATATCGTATCGATTTCGACGACGATAAGGTTGAGAAAATCCGCGAGTTTGACCCCGAAACACAAGGCTCGACCGAAAAATTGCGCAAAGTGCGTATCATTCCGAACATCTACGACAAGCAGACAGTAGAGGACAGAATTTCGATTTTCGAATTTATAAATCGCGATTTTGTGCTCTGGGTAGATTCTCCCGACTATGTAATCGACAGTATAGAAAAGAATTACAAGCTTGCCGAAACACGCTACAGTGAAATTTCGGAAAAAGAAATCCTCGACGAGGATACCTATATAATAAATCCGCAGTC
>JAEEGF011423189.1_pt1 | contig 13062 bp, 11 predicted proteins | sample 9134171 | NCBI WGS metagenome assembly JAEEGF01 (sample SAMN16246542, study PRJNA631951) | gut metagenome | biome: gut microbiome; feature: rumen; material: AP-attached | host: Bos | place: Iran: Karaj | collected 2018-10
TCTTTGAAGTTATATGCAAGAGAAAGATCTGTTGCAAGAATAACAAAGGTATTATCCTTTTTTCTTGTAATAGTGAAATCTCTTACGCCCTTTTCACCTAAAGTGCTCTCTAATACTGGATTTCCACCGTTTACCTTCTCCCAATTAAAGCCATCTTTAGATATACCAAAATATACCTGTTCTCCATCCGGAGTTACTTTTTCTTTAAAGTGTGCAAATAGATATGCGCTCATGTCATCCTCCCAAGTTGCTATATTATAAATAATTATACTAAAGTTAAGTAATATTTTATAGTTCTATGCTTGATTAGCCAATATTTCTTTGATAAACTTTTAGCTGATATTGGGAATACGTTTTCCGTCAGCCCAAATAGGAGGATTTTATAATGGCCAATTGGAAAAATCTTGACACACTTAAAACTTATGATGAGTTGAAAAAGGTAAATCGTGTAGACCTTGTTTCAGCTATGTCCGGAGAGAGCGGAGCAAACAGAGTAAAGAACTATTCTGTAAAAATGGCTGCCGGTCTTTCTTTTAACTATGCTGCAAAAGAGGTTGATGACAATGTATTAAATGCTCTCGAAGCTCTTGCAAAAGAGGCTGAACTTTCAGAGAAATTTGAAGCTCTTTACAACGGAGAAGTTATCAACACCGGTGAAAAGAGAATGGTTCTTCACCAGCTTACAAGAGGTCAGCTTGGAAATGACGTTATGGCTGATGGTGTAAATAAGCGCGAATTCTACTTAAATGAACAGAAGAGAATCGCTGAGTTTGCTAACAAAGTTCATTCAGGTGAGATTACAAACGCAAAGGGTGAGAAATTCACTACTGTTGTTCAGATAGGTATCGGCGGATCAGATCTTGGCCCAAGAGCTATGTATCTTGCTCTTGAGAACTGGGCTCACAGAACAGGCAACTTCAAAATGGAAGCTAAGTTCATCAGTAACGTTGATCCTGATGATGCTTCTGCAGTTCTTAACGGAATTGACGTTGCTCATTCAATCTTTATTCTTGTATCAAAATCAGGTACAACACTTGAGACACTTACAAACGAGTCATTTGTAATAGATGCTCTTAAGAAAGCAGGTCTTGACTCTTCAAAGCACATGATTGCTGTTACATCAGAGACATCTCCTCTTGCAAAGAGCGATAACTACCTTCAGGCATTTTTCATGGATGATTACATCGGTGGAAGATATTCTTCAACATCAGGCGTTGGCGGAGCAGTTCTTTCTCTTGCATTCGGTCCTGACGTATTCGCTCAGTTCCTTGATGGTGCAGCAGAAGAAGATAAGCTTGCAGCTAACAAGAACATGCTTGAAAACCCTGCAATGCTCGATGCACTTATCGGTGTATATGAGAGAAACATCCTTGGATACGGCAGCACTGCTGTACTTCCTTATTCTCAGGGACTTAGCCGTTTCCCTGCACATCTTCAGCAGCTTGATATGGAATCAAACGGTAAGAGCGTTAACCGTTTCGGTGAGCCTATCGATTATGTAACTGGTCCTATTATCTTTGGTGAGCCTGGAACAAACGGACAGCATTCATTCTACCAGCTTCTTCACCAGGGAACTGATATCATTCCTCTTCAGTTCATTGGCTTCAAGAACAGCCAGCTTCAGAATGATGTTAACATTCAGGACAGCACAAGCCAGCAGAAGCTCTGCGCTAACGTAGCAGCTCAGATCGTTGCATTTGCTTGTGGTAAAAAAGATGAGAATCTCAACAAGAACTTCAAAGGCGGTCGTCCATCAAGCATCATCATCGGTGATGAGCTTGATCCTAAGTCTCTTGGAGCACTTCTCTCACACTTCGAGAACAAGGTTATGTTCCAGGGCTTTGTATGGAACATCAACAGCTTTGACCAGGAAGGTGTTCAGCTTGGTAAGGTTCTTGCCAAGAAGGTTCTCGCTCACGAGACAGACGGCGCACTTGCTGAGTACAGTAAGCTTTTAAACATCTGATAAAAGAAATTTCAGAAAAGAAAAATGGGAGCAACGATCCTTTGATCGAAGCTCCCTTATTTTTGTCTTGGATTAAATGAGATTAAAGTGATTTGATCATCTGGAGAACCAGCGCTGCACAGTCGTGAGCAGCTTTTTTCTCAAATTCCGGATAGTCCATGATATCTGAACCATCAGCCTTGTCAGAAATAGCTCTGATGATAACAAATGGAAGATCATTCAGGTAACATGCCTGGGCAATTCCAGCGCCTTCCATCTCTACGCACATTCCGCCAAAGTCACTGATTATAGCGTCCTTAACTTCTTTTTCAGAAATGAACTGATCGCCGCTGCAAACTCTTCCCTCAAAAACACCCAGGTCAGGAGCTGCAATTTTGATAGCCTCTTTTGCCTTTCCTATAAGTTCTTTGTCAGCAGGAAATGCCTGAACTCCAAGCTGTGGTATCTCACCCTTCTTATATCCGAATACAGTTGCGTTAACATCATGGTAGCAGGCATCAGTAGAAAGAACTATGTCTCCGATATTGATCCTGGCATCCAGTGAACCAGCGGCTCCGGTGTTGAGGACATGGGTAACGCCGAATGTGTCAGCCAGAATCTGTACGCAGATGCCTGCGTTGACCTTGCAGATTCCGCTCCGTACAACTACTACTTCAGTATTTCCAAGCGTTCCCTCAAAAAACTCCATGGATGCTTTCTTAACTGTATTCTTAACTTCCATGGCTTCTTTCAGGGATTCCACTTCGATCTCCATGGCACCAATTATGCCTATCTTCATAAACGGCCCTCCTCAGCTCATTCTAAACATTGTCTAAAATCCCATAAAGGTTGTCCACTATATGGGTAGTAGTTTATTTTCTGGTTTTCGCTACTATTTGCAATTCCCTTATATTCTAGCGAAAAAAATTGACGTTTTTCGCTATTATGGGTCACTACAACAAATAATAGCGAAGATTTTTGGCGATTTTGTCGCTATTATTCATTAAAACTTAATATAGTAGCGAAAAAGGTCGATTTTCTTCGCTACTATAAAGCAAAATGGCCAAAGATAGCGAATCTGATATGCATTAGCGTATCACCGGCCAAATAGCAATAAGCCAAGCCACGTCATGAATCGAAGAACTCCCGGCCGTCCTCGGTCACAAGTCTCTCGGATTTGGGATACTCGAAAATGGCGTCGTTATCTGCGTTTGCTGCCAGATAGTCCGCAAACTTTGCGGCATACCATTTGGCCATTTCCAGGTTGTGCATGCGGTAGTTTCCGCAGTTAACTGCCTGTGCGCCCGGCACATCCTCTGCATCCTTAACTGAGCGAAATGCTCTGAGAAGAAGATCATGGATCTCCTTGGGAGCGCGGTTGCCTTTCATGATGAGATAGAACCCTGTAAGGCATCCCATGGGTCCCCAGTAGATGATCTGATCCTTCCAGTCGGGATCGTTCCTGAGGAACGTGGCGATGAGGTGCTCCAAAGAATGCATGGCTGCCACGTCAACTGCGGGCTCTATGTTGGGTCTTGTGACCCTTACGTCATAGGTTGTCACCTTCTGATCTCCGAGAACATCCACTCTGCTGGTGAATATTCCGGGAATTATCCTGGTGTGGTCAACCGAAAAGCTGGGAATTAAATCCATTTACGTATCTCCTTTCATAAGGCCTAAGATAGTACCGGTTGTGGTGTTTGACATGAAGAGTGTCCTGATGTCCTCTTCTTAGGCAAGTTCAATATTGTCTTGATTAAATCATAATAACACTATTCTCTCGCCGTGTCGTGGAATACATCATAAGAACTCTTAAGATATCCTCTGATGTTCTCATAATCCTTGTTGGCAATTGCAGTATAAAGCGTGTCCACGATAAAGAGCTGAGCAAAGCGGGAACTTGTGATGCCGCTTTTTTTGTCAATCTCAGGGTACGTAGCAAACAAAACATGGTCACATCCTGTTGTCAGGGCATTGTTTCCAAGCTTTGTAACCGCAACCGTAACTGCATTCCTGTCCTTTGCAATCCTGTAGAGCTGCATGATCTCAGTATTCTTGGCATTGTCACTGAAGAACACCGCCACATCATCCTTACTGATCTGTGAGACCGTCATGAGGTTCATGTGATGGTCGTGGCTGAAAACGGCGTTGTAGTGGATCCTCTGCAGCTTGCAGTACAGGTCGTATGCCGCAACCCCGGCGGTTCCGACGCCAAATATCTGGATCTGTTTGGCCTTTATTATATCAGAGACAGTCTCGCTGAAAGACCCTGCGTCAAAGAGTCTGTAGGTAGTCTGAACTGCCTGCACACTTGTGGCGCAGATATTGTCAGCAATTGACTGAAACGATGTATATTCATTCACGTCTTTGAAGGTAACCTTGGGCCCGCCCTTGTCTGACTGTTCCAGAGTGGTATTGGCCTCAGCATAGTACGCATTCTTAAGATCCTTAAGTCCGTTGTATCCGATTGCCTGAGCAAACCTTGTCCAGGCCGCCTGAGTGGTTCCCGACATGGTCGCAAGCTCTTTGATCGGATGTTTGAAAAGAGCATCTTTATTCTTGAGAACATAGTCCGCAACCAGTTTCTCGGACTGAGGAAGAGTATCGTAGTGACTTTTGATCTTTTCGCTTACAATATTCATATTTTGGGCCTCCATGTCTGATCCTAAGGGGTACCGTATTCGGTGGATTCCTTAGGATGGTCAGTCTTTTCTATAATTTACGTTACACTTCCCCTGATTATTTCCCCACTTAATAGTATAGCGCTTTTTTATGCACGAAATGAAATAAATTTTCAAACAATTGATAAGCTCTTTATTAAATATTTATAAAATTCACCGAAATATACCCTATTTGTGCTATTCTTAAAAAGGACTCGTGTCCAATGTTTGAATATTTATTCAACAGGCGCAAGTGCGCAGGAAAGGAGATATTTTCTATGAAATGGATATGTCAGGTTTGCGGTTACATTCATGAAGGTGATCAGCCCCCGGAGTTCTGCCCCAAGTGTAAGGCTCCCGCAGAGAAGTTCACCAAGCAGGAAGAGGGCGAGAAGGTTTGGGCTTGTGAGCATGTGCTTGGCGTAGCCTCAAGCGCACCCGATGATGTTAAGCAGGGCCTTAGAGAGATGCGTGACGGCGAGTGTCACGAAGTAGGAATGTACCTTGCTATGGCACGTGTTGCAATCCGCGAGGGATATCCCGAGATCGGTGCTTTCTATGAGAAGGCAGCCTGGGAAGAGGCTGAGCACGCAGCAATGTTCTGCGAGCTTCTGGGAGAGGACCTCACAAACTCCACCAAGAAGAACCTCGAGCTCAGAGCTGAGGCTGAATACGGCGCAACACAGGGAAGAGCAGATCTTGCCAAGAAGACAAAGGAACTCAACCTCGATGCCATCCACGACGTTGTTCATGAGATCGGAAGAGACGAAGCAAGGCACGGCAGAGCCTTCGCTGGGCTTCTTAAGAGATACTTCGGATAATACTTTTAATAATACTTATGCAAAAGAGCTCTCGGAAATCCGGGAGCTCTTCAGACTGTAGACAAAGTGAGAATTTCTTTTATACCTATATCAACTTACCGAGAAGACAGCTAGAGTTCATACTTGGATTTCTTTTTGTTGATCTCATTGATGTAGGCTGCAGTGATCATGCCGGATGGAAGAGCGATGACTGCGACTCCCACAAGAGCAGACACCATGGTTATGAGGCGTCCCACATCAGTTGTGGGATAGATGTCGCCGTACCCGATAGTTGTGATGGAAATGGTTGCCCAGTAGAGGGCGTCAAAAAAGTTCTCAAAGAGGTTGGGTTCGAGCTGGAAGATGAGCATGGCAGAAACAAAGATGTAGATAATGATCAGGATAAGAACAGCCATGAGCTGCTTTCTGGCTTTGCGAAGGACATTGGATATAACTATCATGGTCTTGGAATACCTCACCAGCTTGACTATCCTGAAAATCCTGAAGAGTCTGAAGAGGCCGATTGACGAGGACACCGGCAGGAAAAGATAAAGTACCGGCAGGATCGACAGAAGATCAAATATTGCAAGAGGTGTAAAAATATAAGCGATGTACGCCTTGACGCTCTTGTAACCCATCTTGTAGTCCGCGGTATAGACCCTTGCGCAGTAATCAATGAGAAAGATGATGCAGGTAACGATCTCGATGATCACAGTATATGCGTTGTCCCTTTTAAGGGTCAGAGGGACCATGCCCACAATGACAGCAGTTGTCATGAGGACATCATAGGCCCGGCTCGATGCATCACCGATGCTGGAGACTTCGATAACTTCATAGATTCGTCTTTTTCTGCTATCCATCGATCCTTCCCCTTTCAGATGTTGAAGTTTCCTTTTACGAACGCCAGAACACCAAGGACAGCAAGGGCAAGGCTGACTGCCCTGCATAAAAAGACAAAGAGATTTACCTTTATGTGTTTTCTGGTAGTGGTTATACCATCATCCGATATCAGTACGTTTTTGTGCTTATCATCTGTCATAATCGCATTCCTTCCACTTTTCATATTTCAAATGGCCATGCCTGTCAGCGTGCCCCTTATGTTTTGTGCCTGACTTTAGTAGAAAAGACTTCAAAAATAACTGCCATGAGAAGAATTCCGCCCTTGATCACATACTGCCAGTTATTGTCCAGACCGATACTTGCCATCCTGGTTCCATCTCTCTGTGTCCTTAGTGGGCATAACAATCCCGACGGTCTTTTTGGAGCTGCTTTCTGAGCCTGCGCAACCCGTAAAGGCCATCAGGATAAAAATACCTGTTAGGATAAATAAAATCTTTCTCATTATTTTCTGTTCTGATTCCTCACAATCAGGTTAAAACAGAATTAAATGATGACATTTTTATGATTGTACAAGCGTAAAGTTGTGTACTTTATTTTATCATTTAATCATACTCAACTGTCTATCTAAACACTTAAAAAAATATAAAAAGTGCCGTGCCACTATTTTTGTGGCCCGGCACTTTTTCACCGACAATATATTACAGATTACTTTTACAGATCTGTGCTGTTTATCGCAGAAGAGATGATCTTAAATGTTATTATCTTTGATCCGCTGTATTCACCCCTGCCCTCAATTCGCATGGAAGCAGTTCCTTTTTTTATGTTGTTGTAGTATCCGGTTATCACGAAGTCTTTTCCTTCTTCCAGATTCTTAACAATCTTTGGGCTGCCAGAGCCTGTAGTAAAGGTAAGTTTAAAGTCTGAATCATTTGAATCCACTTCAACAGGCTTTCCGGTGTACATCCTGTTTGCTATCTTACTTACGGAGGCCTTTGAAATGTCTTTGGGCTCCTTTGTGACCTTGTAGATTGCAGTAGTTGTACCGCTGTAGTTCTTGCCTGCTGCTGTGATAACTGCCTTCAGGAGCGTTCCCTCGTATATTACCTCATTTTTTCCTATCGCACTTCCTGATGCCTTTGTATAAGTTACCGTATAATCTGTCTTTTCCTTGAGAGCTTTGCCGTTCACATCGGTAATCACAGGCTTTGAGTAGTAATAACTGCCCTTCTTTTTGGAATTGGCAGCCACATCCTTGCAGGTAACAGCAAGAGAAGAGATGTCTCTCTTTTCTATGGCAAAGGGAAGCGCTTTGCTTTTTCCTGTGAAATTGCCTTTCCCGGTAATAGTCAGCGAAGGCTCTTTAGCGCCCTGTGTGCTCTTGTTGTTGGCATACTTGACGGAATAATCCAAATCCTGTTTAAGTGTCCAATCTTTCCCGTTGCCATCAGTGAAAATGACAAGAGGATTGGGACTTGCTCCGCCTTGCACATAAGTCATATCAGGAAGTTTTGGAACTTTAATTATTCCTGCACTTATCGCATCCGCAACCGGAAGGGGCTTTATGCTGTATTTTGCTGTGAGCTTTCCTGTGTAGCCCTTTGAAGCCTTACCCGTGACGGTCACTGTGACAGTTCCAGCTTTAATACAGTCACTGCTGTAGGAAATGCTGTAGCAATCCGGATCGATATACTCGCCTTCTCCCTTCTTTCCGGAGTATACCTGTATCTCAGGTTTCTGGCTCATTCCGTTGTAGGCAAAGGATGTCTCTGACAGAACAACACTTCCCAGTTTATTTCCTGTTACATTGAAGGTGACTCTCTTTGAACCTGAGAAATCTCCATTTTTCGTGGGAGTGATGACCAGTGTACCCTTTCCGACTGCATTCACATTTTCAAATGTGGCTATGTATTCTGATCTGTCTACAACGTCTTTCTTGTATGTAAGACTGATTCCATCCAGAACCTCTTCGATATTGCCATTCGCAAGCTCGTCCAGGGTATAGGATTTCTTAAGTCCAACCACCGCAGCCTTTGAAATATTGGGAGCTGCAGCGTCCTTTACCACAAATTCTTTAATGGTAAATCCCTGATAATTGCCCTTTCCCCGGATTATCACATTTCCTTTTCGCGAATCTGTTATCTCATCATATTCCAGAGTATAGTCCTTATCCTTTTTTAGGACTTTTCCCTCATGAGTCACTGTAACTGCGGGCTTTACGGGCTTTCCCTTATTGACAACACCAACAGCGATATCAACCTCATCTTTTGCAGGCTCACCCTCTTCTAGTTCGGTGAAAAGAGTTATCGGCGAAATCGTGAATGTCCTCGTGACTTTCCCTGAATAATTGCCCTTGCCCTGGACAGTCATAACAGCCTCTCCGGCATTCAGGTTGTTCTTGTAGGATACGCTGTAATCTGTTCCTGCCCTCAGCAGGTTACTGCCGCTGTAAACCCTGACATCAGGCTGAGTGATCTTGCTTCCTGTGTAGATTATTTCTTCTTTAAAGCCTGCAAGCCAGATTCCGTCAGGTATTTCAAAAGAATCGCCTCCGATAACTTCCTCATCATTTTTAACATCATTGGAAAACACGGTGACTACACAGTTTGCAGACAGCGGCACATCACCGGTCATTACTGTAATGGTGGCTGTTCCGGGACCTAAAGCAGTAACAACGCCGTCTGATACTGTAGCTACTGTTTCATCTGAGCTTTTCCATGTTACCGGAGTCTGAGTTCCGGAAGGAGAAATGCTACACAGCAACTTCTTGGTACTTCCTTCTTCCATCCTTATTGCGTCGTAGCTAAGAGATACAGACTGGGGCATGATCTTTTCCCAATGTGCATAGAGAGTCTGATTCTTAGCTTCAGGCAGAACATCAGCCGAAGTAACTTCTTTTCCCCCTTCAGCATCAGTAAACCAGCCAAGGAAATGAAATCCGTCCATGTCCGCAATCGGCAGTTCGCCGTAAGGCTTTCCATTAAAAAGAACTGTCTTCTCGGTGACATCAACCGCTCCGCCCTGAGGATCAAAGACAAGTGTGTATTCGTTGTATTCCCAGATTGCAAAAAGCTTGTGGGTCGTTTCACTTATTGTGTATTCATCTCCGGGATAGTAGCTCTTACCATTTCCGCTTGCTTTGGTGTTCCACTCCTTAAAGCTGCAGCCTTCTTTAGTATATTGGCATTCCTTTAGTGTGACTGTTTTGCCGATTTTTTCAACATCCAGAGCTTCTTCTCCGATTCCTCCGTTGGCATCATACTTTAACTCCCCGGTCAGTTCATCGGGAAACTTTCCAAACCAGAAATCCAGATCCAGCACTTTGTTGCCCATGTATCCGGTTCCATTTGTACCAAAGCCCGTGAAAGCATCGGTAAACTGCCAGCAGTTTAACCTTTCTCCAAAGTTTGTTGCATACACTCCGTCGGATGAAGATGGCCAGTGGGCCATCCATATATAGTTCTTGGAGTCTATGCTGCTAAAGACCATATCATTTAAAAACATACTCTTGTTGGCATAGATTCCGGCGCTATGACCTTTTTCTCTGATCCTGTTGCAGAAGGCATTTACTATGGCTGTGTGCTTTGATGGACTAAGATTAGCTCCCTTGAGCCTTCCAGGACTCCCTGAGTACTCATAGTCGATAATAATCGGCAGTGTAACAAGATCAATGTTACTTCCTATGAGCTTCAGGCAGTAATCTGCCTCATCCACAGCCTCACTCTCAGAAATAGCCTGTGAAAAGAAATAAACTCCTGCTTTAATGCCTGCATTATAAGCATTTCTGATATTTGTTGAAAACTTGTCATCGGAATTAAGGGATCCGCTCTGTCCGTAACCCCTGAATCCTGCCCTTATGAAAGCAAAATCTACTTCATATTCATCCTTCATTGCCTGCCAGGCTGAGGCAGTGATTTTCCCCTGATGATATGAGACATCCATTCCATATCTCACAGGAACACTTTCTGCATCACTTGAGGTTTTGATGTATGAAGGATATTTGTATCTTTTCCCTGTAATTGTGCATGTAAATGGGTCTGTATACGTCTGTTCACCTGATGTAAGAAGCTGTTCTTCTTCAATATCCTCATTAAGTCCGACGTAATCCCTGTCTGTTTCGACAAAGTACTTCCAGAATTCGGGATCCTCAGGATTATAGATCCAGAGCTCGCCGTATTCATCGACGTACTCAAACATGCCCTCATCATTTACAGTCAGACCGTGTTCTTTGAGCCACTCGTCAGTAAAAAGTGATTCTTCCTCAGTCGCTTCCTCAGTGATAATCTCATTAGAAAGAGATTCTTCTTCAGGGTCAGTTCCTGTCAAAATGGAATCCTCTGCAGTTTCATCATCAGAATAACCGCTCTCCCCGGAATTCTCTTCATCACTTTCATCTGACTCGTTAATATCTATATAAGACTCAGAAGATTCCTGATCAATATATTCTGCATCGTCAGCAGCTTTGTTTTCTTTCTTTTCAGTTTCCTCATCCTCTGAATTAGAAAGCTCTTCATCCTCATTATTACTGGCTGTGTCAGTGACATTATCGTCATAAATTTCTGACTGGTCATTATTAGTTTCCTCGCTGACATAAACAACCTCAAGCTCTGCGGCATTTACCGGAAAGCTTGAGGCCATCATCATTGCGCTTAGTATTACAGCAAGTATCCTCTTTTTCATTTCCACTTTTCCCCTCCAGAAAAATGTTCAGCCCTTCATAGCTTCCTCTATAGCATAAGAGAGCTGGTCAGGACAGGATGTATTCTTAAACCCGCACCTGATCCCGCGAAGTTTGGCAATAGCATCCTCTCCCTTCATACCCTCTACAAGCCTTGATATGCCCTGAAGGTTGCCGTTACATCCGTTTGTAAACTTTACATTTCTTACGATCCCGTCCACAACATCAAGATCTATCTGTGTAGAACAGGTTCCTCTTGTCTTGTATACCATATCTGTCTCCTATCCATACGTCGCCTTCACAAGGTGAAGGTCAGTTCATCTCATCCAGGATAAGCTTAACTATCGTATCGGTTGCGCTGTGTAGGTTGGATTTACTCATTGCCTCCATATACTTCTCGCGGTTGTTGTAGAGCTCATCGATCGTCTCGACGAGAATGTCCTCATCAAGGTCATCATTGTCTATCACCATGGAAAAGCCCTGCTGTTCAAAGCTTCTTGCGTTCAGCATCTGGTCACCTCTGCTGGTCCTTGGTGAGAGAGGGATCAGAATGTTGGGCTTTCTTAGTGCCAAAAGCTCACAGATAGAGTTGGCACCGGCCCTTGAAACCACGATGTCAGCCATTGCAAAAATATCCTTGAGCTCATTCTTGACGTACTCAAACTGCTTGTAACCGGGAACCGAGAGCTTAAGGTTGTCCATTTTCTCTTTTCCGCAGATATGAACAACATTGAAATAGGGCAGTAGTCTGGGAAGAGCATAGCGCACTGTCTCATTGACCGACTGAGCTCCAAGGCTTCCGCCGATGACCATCAGTACAGGCTTGTCATCCTCAAAACCGCAGATCTTCTTACCTTCTTCCCTGCTTCCCATTCCAAGTTCTTCTCTTATGGGAGTTCCCGTCAGCACTGCCTTCTCTGCAGGCAGAAGTCTCATTGTCTCAGGGAAGTTGCAGCAGATCTTCTTGGCCGCGCGGAAGCAGAGCTTGTTGGCCAGGCCCGGCGTCATGTCGGACTCGTGGATCACCACGGGGATGTGCTTCATCCCGGCGGCGCGGACCACGGGGACGGAGACGTAGCCGCCTTTGGAAAAAACGATGTCGGGCTGGAATTCCTTAATGATGGAAGCGGCCTCTCCGAAGCCCTTCAGCACCCGGAACGGATCGGTGAAATTCTTGAGATCAAAATAACGGCGCAGCTTCCCGGAAGAAATGCCGCGGTAGGGGATCCCCTCTTTCATGATCAGCTTCTTTTCGATCCCTTCATAGGAACCGACGTACAGAATTTCGAAACCGGCTTCCTGAAGCCTGGGGATCAGTGCCATGTTCGGGGTCACATGTCCTGCTGTTCCGCCGCCGGTGAGAATGATTTTTTTCATGGACGTTCCTCCCGTAAGCTAGTATGATGATAACATCATGATAGTCTTACGCGGAGGAAAAAGCAATGATCGGAATCATTGGAGCAATGGAAGAAGAGGTCGCCGGACTGAAAGCGCACATGAAGGATGTGCGGACTGAGGAACGCGCAGGCATGGTGTTTTACACAGGGACGCTCTGCGGAAAGGAATGCACTGTAGTGTGCTCCGGCATCGGAAAAGTCAATGCCGCAGCCTGCGCGCAGATCCTTGCGGACAGGTTTGGTGTATCCATGATCATGAACACCGGGATCGCGGGAGGTCTGCACGAAGAAGTGAATGTGGGAGATATCGTCCTGTCCACGGATGCCGTGCAGCATGACATGGACTGTGTCGGATTCGGATACGCGCCGGGAGTGATCCCGCGGATGAAGGAGAGCTTCTTCCGGGCGGCGCCGGAGCTGGTGGATCTCGCGGAACAGTGCTGCCGCGAGGAGAACCCGGAGATCGGCGTGTTCCGCGGCCGCGTCGCCAGCGGCGACTGCTTTGTGTCCTCGGCGCAGAAAAAAGCGGAGATCCGGGAGAAATTTGACGCCTGGTGCTGCGAGATGGAAGGCGCGGCGATCGCCCAGACGGCATACCTGAACGGCCTTCCCTGGATCATCATCCGCGCCATCTCTGACAAGGCGGACGGCACTGCAGCAGAGCAGTACGACCGCTTCCAGGACGAAGCCATCGGCCACTTCCTGAAGCTGACGCTTGCTATGGTGGGAAAGCTCTGAGAATGTT